>OLXD01000551.1_pt1 | contig 17374 bp, 14 predicted proteins | sample 1673881 | NCBI WGS metagenome assembly OLXD01 (sample SAMEA103958131, study PRJEB25191) | human gut metagenome
GCGGAGCAGTTCGAGAGCGTTGCTTCCCAGCTTGCTGCGGAATACTGGCGCGACCATTCCCGCGACATCCTCGGCATCGTTGCGGATTCCTATCTGGAGGAGTATGATGATTACAACATCGAGGTGGCGTTCAAAAACGCCGCGGCGGTCAGTATCACCTACTCCCTCATGTCCCGCTGCGGGATGCAGCCGGAGGATCACTTTGAACACGAGGATTTTTTCAGCATCTTTGATTTCAACACCCCGCGCACGGTGGCAGCCCTCGGCACGGCGGTCAGCGAGATCAATGAACAGGTTTTGCGGCAGATCGAAGTCACCATACGAAATTATGAGCGCGAACACAGCGCGGAAAGGACGGCAGAGCATGGAGAACAACCTGACTTACACGATGAACGGAGATTACCTGATTCCCGACCTGAAGATCGAAGTGCCGGAGCAGCCCCTCGGCAAGTACGGGCGGATGCGCCAGAAGTACCTGAAGGAGCATCGGCCCATCCTCTGGAACCAGATGATTCTGGAGGAAACCCTGTTCCCGCACCTGCTGGAGATCGAGCAGGCAGCGCAGAGCTGCTTAGAGCAGATGATGCCGGAGCTGGCGGCGGAGGCCGGAGCGACGGAAGCGCTGAAAGCCAGCGATCCCATGAAGTGGGTGGGCCTGATGAACACCTGCAAGGCGCAGGCGGAGGAAGTGATTCTCGCGGAGCTGATCTACGCATAACAGAACACCCCACGCGGGGCGGTCAGCTTTCCTTTTTCCCCACCGAAGCGGAACAGATTACAGCCATAGAAGAAGCGGAGAGCGCACAGATGCCCTTCGCTTTTTCCGTTTCTCAGGCGCAGCTTGACCATGTGCTGCGGCTGGGCGGCAACGAGGACGATACCCGCATGGTCATTGCCGCCGCGTTCCAGAAGCAGAAGTCCACGGAGGACATTGCCGCGCTGCTACAAAACACCTTCCACGGCGGCAACGGCTTCAAAACGCCGGAGGGCGAGCTTTCCGCGTGGTACGCCGTAGACGGCATCCACATCGCTCCCGGCAGAAGCGCGGAGTATGTGCGCAGCGCGCAGGTAATCGCATGGCAGGACGCCGCCGTGCGCATTTCTGAGCTTATGGACAGCGGCGCATACGCCTCCAATGTGGAGCTTGCCGAAGCAGGGCAGCATGAGCGGATGCAGCTTGCCCAAGCCCTCTGGTATCTGAAACACGATCTCAGCGACGAGGCGCGGGAACAGGGCTATCTCTCCTGTATGGATACGCTGCGGGGCGGCGGATTCCCTGATGAAACGGCGCGGCTGGCAGAGCAACTGACAAACACAGATTTCCGCGACACGCTCTCCGGCGAGTTCGCGCAGTTTTACGCCGCCCATGAGCAGGACAGAAGTCTGCTGCGATTCCACTATCACAAGCTCGATCAGATTTGGCAGAGCCTGCGGGACCTGTCCTTGCCCCGCAGGGCGTATTCCTCCGAAATGACCGCAGTGCCGGAGCTGGCACGCTTCATCACGGAGGACGAGATCGACCACGCGCTGGATCGCGGCAGCGGCGTGGAGGGCGGCAAGGGTAGAATCTACGAATACTTCACCGCCGACCACACCGGCAAGGAAAAGGCAGCTTTCCTCAAAGATGAGTACGGCATAGGCGGGCGCTCCCATGCCGTTTCCGGTGCATCCCATAGTGATGAAAGCCACGACAGCCGCGGCATTGTCCTGAAAAAAGCAGGCTGCGCCAATGTGGAGCTAAGCTGGACGAAGGTGGCAGCAAGGATTGACAGCCTCATTCAGAAGGACCGCTTCCTCTCCCCAAGGGAAAAGGAGCGCTATGCCCAGCTTCAGCGGGAAAAGGAAGCGGAGCGTGAACTGCCAACACAGGCACAGATTGACTACAATTCCATCAAGGAAGCCCACCCGGACGACCTCGTGCTGTTTCAGGTGGGCGATTTCTTCGAGATGTACGGCGAGGACGCAAAACAGGCAGCGGAGCTGCTTGATCTCAACCTTACCACAAGAGCGATCCCCGGTGCTGGCCGTGTGGAGATGTGCGGTGTACCGTCGCACAATTTAGAGATGTATGTAGAGAAATTGCGCGATAAGTATGATGTGACGATTGCCGAAGCGCCAGACTTTAGAGCTGAGCGCCACATTTACACGCTGCGCTCTATCGACCATGAGGCCGAAGCCGCTATCAATGCTTATGAAGCAGAGTTCGGCGCGGATGGGACAAGGGTGTTCCGCGACCCCGCCGCAGTTCAGCCGCAGCCGACCGTGGCCGAGCTGTTTGAACAGTATAAGCTGACCGTGGGCAACACGCTTGTCGCGGACGACGCTTTCCTCAACGCCTGCCGCAATTCCGACCGTCAAAACGCCTATCTGGAGGGCGCGGCGGCAATCCGGCGCATCGTCACAGAATCCGGCGATTTGCAGCTCACACGGCTCTATTTCGATATGCCCGCGTTCCACAACCGGCTGCATCAGGAGCTTTTGGACGAACTTTACCCCACGCTGGCAACGACGGTTACGCCCTCGCCCTACAAGGTGACGCAGGAGGACATCGACGCAGCCTTGCAGCAGTGGAACGGCAGGATTGAAAGCAAGCACGCAGTTGTCCGCTATATGAAAGATCATGCCCGCGACAGGGATACCGCCGCATGGCTGGCAGCGGAATACGGCGTAGGCGACAGCTCCAAGCCGCTGCAAATCTCCGTGGGCAATTCCGAGCCGGTTGTTTTGTCTTGGGCGAAGGTGCAGCGGCGTATCGCCCAACTCATTCAATCCGATAGCTTCTACACCGAGCAGGAACAGGACAACTTTGACAACATTGACCCCATCGCCATCCGGGAAGCGCTTGCTGAACGCGGTATTGTAAATGGGCAGGTTGTGGATGCGGAGGCTAATCGCAACAGCCCCTTCGTCCGGCAGGTCATGGCGGATGTGGCGCAGATCGCGGCGCAGGAAGCGCAGGCGGCGCACATGGACTCACCGGACCGTTTTTCCATCCGTCTGCACCCCAACGAGGGCGGCATTACCGGCATCTGGGACTCGGCCCTTGACCGCTTCTATGAGGAGGGTGGGCAGGTGCTTCGCTTCGCGGAGCAATCTAACGCCATTGGCTACCTCTCCAGTATTCAGCGCAGCCGCGGTATGGAGCCGGACGCGCCGGTTTTCACAACGCCGCTGGGGAATGCCTATCGCGTGGGCGACGGCTTTTCTTCCACCGCAGCCGAACAGTGGGATACTCTGATGGTGGTCGAGCGTGTAGACGAAGATAATGTTTGGTACACTCTGCCAAGCGTCCCGGAGCAGGAAACGGTCAGCGTAGACCGCACCGTTTTTGAGCGTTACCTCGACACCGGCTATTTCTTCGCTACGGAGCAGACGCAACCTGTCAAGGAGATCACTGCCGAAAACGAACAGGAAAACATGATTTTCCGTGCGCCGTATGCCGTGGGCGATACCGTCTATCTGGACAACACCCCCTTTGAAATCACGGAGGTCGGCGTGCTCAATGTGCAGCTTCGTGACCCAGCACTCCGCTATCCCGTATTCCGCGCCGCAAGCCGCGAGAATTTTGAACGGCTGCTGTGCCGGGATGAGAGAAACGCCGCCATAACAGATTATCTTCCCGAACGGAACAGAAACGACGACCTCCGCGACCTCCTGATGAACGGCATCCTCACGCTTGACATCCGGGACGAGGTGCGGGAGCTGTTCCGGCAGGGCGAGGGCAATGCCGCCATCGGCGCGTATCTTTCCAACGTTTTCGCCGCGTCGGACGCGGACACCATGACGCTGGAGGACGGCACCGAGGCAGATTTCATCACCTCAAGAAGCGGCTTTCAGGCGCAGGTGCATGGGGAAAAGGGCGTACACGCCCTCGGATTGTTGTGGCCGGACGCCGCTCCCGTGCTGCGCGCCGTTTTTCTGGAGGAAGCGCAGGCGCAGAGCCGGACACAGGCACAGCCTGAACCAGATATTTCTCTTCCTGAACAGCCAGCATCGGAGGCGACTGAACCGGAGCAGCCGCAGTTTACCACGGAAACCGTAGCGTTTTACCCTGGCGAGAAAAGCCAGCTTCCCTATGACATTGAAATCCAGACTATCCGCACCACCGAGCCGGAGCCGCCCGTGCCGCAAAAGCCGCCTGCGGAAAACTTCCGCATCATGGATGATGAGCTGGGCATCGGCGGCGCAAAGGCCAAGTTCCGGGCGAATATGGCGGCAATCAATCTTCTGAAGGAGTTGGAATTTGAGGGCTTGCAGGCCAGCCCGGAACAGCAGGAAATCCTCTCCCGTTATGTGGGCTGGGGAGGTTTGGCAGATGCGTTCGATGAAAATAAGCCAAATTGGGCAGACGAATTTGCAGAGCTGTACGCCACACTTTCCCCGGAGGAATACGCCGCCGCCCGCGCCTCCACCCTCAACGCCCACTACACCAGTCCCACCGTTATCCGTGCCATTTACGACGCGGTGGAGAACATGGGCTTCCAGACCGGCAACATTCTGGAGCCGTCTATGGGCGTGGGCAACTTCTTCGGTATGCTGCCGGAGAGCATGGAAAGCAGCAGGCTCTACGGCGTGGAGCTGGATTCCATCACGGGACGCATCGCAAAGCAGCTCTATCCCAAGGCAGACATTACCGTGGCAGGCTTTGAAACCACCGACAGACGGGATTTCTTCGACCTTGCCATCGGCAACGTGCCCTTTGGACAGTACCAGGTCAACGACCGGGCTTACAACAAGCTCGGTTTTTCCATTCACGACTACTTTTTTGCCAAGACGCTCGACCAAGTTCGACCCGGCGGCGTGATCGCCTTTGTGACCTCCCGCTATACGATGGACAAACAATCTCCCGAAGTCCGTAAGTACATCGCGCAGCGGGCGGAGCTGTTGGGTGCGATCCGCCTGCCCAACAATGCGTTCAAGGCCAACGCCGGTACGGAGGTGGTGTCCGACATCATCTTCCTGCAAAAGCGTGACAGACCCATCGACATTGAACCTGACTGGGTGCATCTCGGTGAAAATGAGGACGGATTTTCCATCAATCAGTATTTCCTCGAACACCCGGAGATGGTGCTGGGACGGCAGACCTCGGAAAGCACGCAGTACGGCAGACAGGACTTTACTGTGGAACCGTATGAGGATTTGGACCTTGCCACGCAGCTCAGATACGCCATTCAGAATATCGGCGGCAAGTACGAAGCCGCAGAGTTGCCTGACCTCGGTGAGAACGAAACCATACAGGATACCATTCCGGCAGACCCCAACGTGAAGAATTACAGCTATGCCGTGGTGGACGGTGAGGTGTACTACCGTGAGAACTCCGTCATGGTCAAGCCCAGCCTGAACGCCACCGCAAAGGAGCGCGTCAAGGGAATGGCAGAGCTGCGGGACTGCGTTCACCGGCTCATCGACCTTCAGATGTGGGAATCCGACGACATTTCCATACGCGCCGAGCAGCAGAAGCTCAACCGCCTCTATGACCGCTTCACCGAGAAATATGGCCTCATCAACAGCCGGGGCAACGCCCTCGCCTTTGCAGACGACAGCTCTTATTACCTGCTCTGCTCCCTTGAAATGCTGGACGATGAGGACAAGACCAAGCTCAAGGGCAAGGCGGATATGTTCACCAAGCGCACCATCCGGCAGCGGCAGTCCGTTACCAGCGTGGACACCGCCGCAGAAGCCCTCGCCCTGTCCATTGGGGAAAAAGCCCGCGTGGATATGGCGTATATGTCCCAGCTCACCGGCAAGAGTGAGGACGACATCATCGACGAGCTGAACGGCGTCATTTTCCTCGACCCTGTTTACGGCGACTGGCAGACAGCGGACGAATACCTCTCCGGCAACGTCCGGCAGAAGCTGCGGGAGGCGGAGAACGCCGCCGTTGACAGCCCCGGCTATCTGCCCAACGTGGAGGCATTGCGCGCCGCACAGCCCAAAGACCTTGACGCTTCGGAGATCGAGGTGCGCCTCGGCGCGACGTGGATCGACAAAAAGTACATTCAGCAGTTCATGTTCGAGCTGCTGGAGCCGCCTGTGTACGCCCGCCGATCCTTGGAGGTCAACTACTCGGAGTTCACGGCGGAGTGGAACATCTCTGGCAAGAACAGCATCCCCTACAACGACATCAACGCCCGCATGACCTACGGCACTGACTGCGCCAACGCCTATAAAATCCTTGAAGATACGCTGAACCTGCGGGATGTGCGCATTTACGACACCGTAAGGGATGCGGACGGCAAGGAAAAGCGCGTCCTCAACAGTAAGGAAACCACCCTCGCCCAGCAGAAGCAGCAGGCCATCAAGGAGGCGTTCCGGGACTGGATATGGAAGGACCCGGACAGGCGGCGGGAGCTGGTGCAGCTCTACAACGAGCGCTTCAATTCCACCCGTCCCCGGGAATATGACGGCAGGCACCTGATCTTTCCGGGCATGAATCCTGAGATCACGCTGCGGGAGCATCAGCTCAACGCCATCGCCCACGACCTCTACGGCGGCAATACGCTCCTTGCGCACGAGGTGGGCGCGGGCAAGACCTTTGAGATGATCGCTGCCGCCATGGAGGGAAAGCGCCTCGGCCTGTGCCAGAAATCCCTCTTTGCCGTGCCGAACCACCTGACGGAGCAGTGGGCCTCGGAGTTCCTGCGACTCTACCCCTCCGCCAATATCCTTGTCGCTACCAAAAAGGACTTTGAGACACGCAACCGCAAGAAGTTCTGCGCCCGCATCGCCACTGGCGACTATGACGCCGTTATCATCGGTCACAGCCAGTTTGAGCGCATCCCCGTTTCCAGAGAACGGCAGGAGCGGCTCTTGCAGGAGCAGATTTGGGAGATCGAGGACGGCATTTCGGAGCTCAAGGCCAGCCGCGCCGAGCGCTTTACCATCAAGGAGCTGGAGCGTACCAAGAAAAATCTGGAGGCTAAGCTGCAAAAGCTGCACGACGCCGCCCGCAAGGACGACGTTGTGACCTTTGAGCAGCTCGGCGTAGACCGGCTCTATGTAGACGAGGCGCACAGCTTCAAAAACCTGTTCCTCTACACAAAAATGCGCAACGTGGCGGGGCTTTCCACCACCGACGCCCAGAAGTCCTCGGATATGCTCTTAAAATGCCGGTACATCGACGAAATCACCCGTGGCAAGGGCGTCACCTTTGCCACGGGTACGCCCATCTCAAATTCCATGACGGAGTTGTATACCATGATGCGGTATTTGCAGCACGATATGCTCAAGCGCAACAGTCTGACCCACTTCGACTGTTGGGCCTCCGCCTTTGGGGAAACCACCACCGCCATCGAGCTTGCCCCGGAGGGGACAGGCTACCGGGCGCGGACCCGGTTTGCCAAGTTCTTCAACCTGCCGGAGCTGATGAACCTGTTTCGGGAGGCGGCGGACATCAAGACCTCCGACCAGCTAAACCTTCCCACGCCTACGCCTGTCTACCACAACGAGGTCAGCCAGCCCACGCCACTGCAAAAGCAGATGGTGCAGGAGCTGTCCGAGCGCGCCGCAAAAGTTCACGCGGGTATCGTGGACGCAAGCACCGACAATATGCTCAAGATCACCTCGGACGGACGCAAGCTGGGCCTCGACCAGCGCGTCATAAACCCCGACCTGCCGGACGATCCCGGCAGCAAGGTCAATCGCTGTGTGGACAATATCCACCGCATCTGGCAGGACGGGCAGGCGGACAGGCTGACCCAGCTCGTGTTCTGCGACCTTTCCACCCCGAAGGGTAAAACGGCGCAAAGCGGCAGGATCGCTGCAAAAAGCACGGACAACCCGGAGCTTCACGCGCTGGAGGCGGCCATTGACGCGGAAGCCGGGCCGGAGAAGCCACCCTTTACCATCTACGACGACATCCGTGAAAAGCTCGTCGCCAGAGGAATCCCCCGCGAGCAGATCGCATTCATCCATGAGGCGAATACGGAAGTCCGAAAGAAGGAGTTATTCGCAAAGGTGCGCTCCGGTCAGGTGCGGGTGCTCATGGGCAGCACCTTCAAAATGGGCGCGGGCATGAACGTGCAGGACCGGCTCGTGGCGCTCCACGACCTCGACTGCCCATGGCGGCCGGGCGATCTGGAGCAGCGCAGCGGGCGCATCATCCGGCAGGGCAACCGCAACAAGGAAGTGCATATCTACCGCTATGTCACGGAATCCACCTTCGACGCCTACCTCTGGCAGACGGTGGAAAATAAGCAGAAGTTCATCTCCCAGATCATGACCTCAAAATCCCCGGTGAGAAGCTGCGAGGATATTGACGAGGCGGCGCTCTCCTATGCCGAGATCAAGGCGCTGTGCGCCGGAGACGAGCGCATCCGCGAAAAGATGGACCTCGATGTGGATGTGGCGCGGCTGCGGCTGATGAAGGCCAATCACCAGAGCCAGCAGTACCGCTTGGAGGACAACATCCTGCGGCATTTCCCGGCGCAGATTGAGGAAAACAAAGGCTTCCTCTCCGGCTTTGAGGCGGATATGAAAACGCTGGAAGCCCATCCCCACCCCAAGGACGGCTTTGCGGGCATGGAGGTCAAGGGGGATTTCCTCACCGATAAGGACAATGCCGGTGCTGCCATTCTGGAAGCGTTCAAGGACGCAAAGGGCTTGGAGCCCGTTCCCATTGGCAGCTACCGGGGCTTTGCCATGTCGCTGACCGTGGAAAACTTCGGCAAGGACTTCATTCTCACCCTCAAGGGCAGGATGAGCCACCGGGTAGAGCTGGGCAAGGACGCAAGGGGCAACCTTGTCCGCATCGACAACGCCCTCGCCCAGATGCCGGAGCGGCTCCAGACGGTGCAGAGCAGGCTTGAAAACGTGCAGGCGCAGCTTGCGACAGCCAAGGCGGAGCTGGGCAAGCCCTTTCCGCAGGAGGCGGAGCTGAAAGAAAAATCCGCGCGGCTGGCGGAGCTGAACGCCGAGCTGAACATCGACGACCGGACGCCCATGGAACAGGCGGCGGAGAATGTGGTGGCAAAACGCCCCTCCGTCCTCGGCAAGCTGAAAGCGCCCAGCGTCCACGGCGCTGGGGAAAAGAAAAAATCTCACGAACAGGAGGCACGATGAACATGAACGAGGCATTACAGCAATCGTTATACGACAAGCTCTCGCGGGAGCAGGACAAATACCGGGACTGGCTGAAGGGCCAGCCCCCGGAGGAAATCCTCCATCACAGCTATGAATACACCGTGCGGGAGGATATTTTGATGAGCATGGAGGAGCTGACGCTCAGCGAGGCGGAAACGCGGGCGCTGCTGCTGTCCCCCTCGCCTATGGCGATCCTCTACGACAAGTTCTCCGATCTGGAAACCGGCTACATGGACACGATCCGCGACAGCATCGAGGACACGGCAAAAGACGAAGCAAAAAAGCTCCGGGAGCTGCCGGTCTATCCCTACCCCGCCGATCACGCGCGGGAACAAGGGGAGCTGGACGTTTACCGCGCGTCCTTCCGCGCCAATGTGAGCTGTAAGGACGCCATTGAAGCCGCCATCCGGGACAATTACCGTGACAACCGCCTTGACACTGCGGCGGTGGGACAGGTGGCGGAGCAGTTCGGGCAGGAGCGGATGCTCTACGTCCTGGCGGCAACCGTCCGCCATTTTGATTACGACGGGCGCATCTCGCGGGACAACAAGCGCTGGGCGAATACCATCCCCGTCTATGAAAACAAAGACGGCATGGATAGCGACCGCTCGGTGCAGTTTGTGGTCAGCTCCCACCCCGGCCTGACGGACCTGTTTCTCACACAGGCGCGGCACGAGCAGCGGCTGCGCCAGCCCCTCACCGCCGACGAGATCAAAACAGAGGCTGCACGGCTGCTGGGCAAGCTGCAAGAGCCGGTGCAGCCCAACAGTCCAAACGGGACGCATTTCATGGCAGAGGTGTCCCGTGACTTCATGGAGCGCGCCGGAGCGAAGGACACGGCGGCGCTGCAAAAGCTGCTGCCCTTTTCCACCCTTGCCCTCACGACCCTCAAAGACCGCAGGGGCGTGTTTGCCATGATCGGCAAGGACGAGGATCGCAGCCAGAGCCTCCGGCGTCCCTCCGTCCGCTCCAAGCTGCAACAGGCTTCGGCGGAGCAGAAGCAGCCTGCCGCAAAGAAGAAGGATTTGGAGCTGTGACATGGCGAAGCGGAAACGGGACATCCAGCTTAAAGTCCGTGTGACGCCGGAGGAACGGGCGATGATCGAGACGAAGATGGCGCAGCTCGGCACGACGAACATGGGCGCATATCTTCGGAAAATGGCCATTGACGGCTATGTGGTGAAGCTCGATCTGCCGGAGCTGCGGGAGCTGGTGTCGCTGCTGCGGTATTCGTCTAATAACATCAATCAGCTCACGCGGCGGGTGCATGAAACAGGGCGCGTTTACGCTGCGGATATGGATGATATACTCCAAAATCAGGAGCGGATCTGGCAGGCGGCAAGCGGTATCCTTTCCCGGCTTGCCGCCATCAAATAATGGGGTATTTATCCCATGTGGGGGCGGCTTGCTGCAAGGTAAGCCGCCCCTGCTTTTTTGTGGTCCGGCATCCTTGCAGGGCAAGGCAGCTTCCTGTATGCTGAAAGCAGAAACAAACAAAACTGGAGGGATATTGATATGCGTTTCCTTTTGAAAATCCTTTTTGCGCCCATCCTTGCGGTGCTTGCTGTCGTCACATGGTTTCTTGTGTTCGTTGTCAGCCTGTCCAGCGGCATCCTCTGCATCCCCGCCGCCATTCTCGGCTTCTTCGGTCTGTTCATCATCTTCGTGGATTCCGTCAGCTACGGCGCGGGGCTGCTGGTGATCGCGTTCCTCATAAGCCCCTACGGACTGCCCATGCTGGCGACGTGGCTGTTAGCAAAGCTCCACGTCCTGCGCTACGCGATTCAGGACAGGATTTACGGGTGATGCATTTTTAGAAACGCGCAAAACATTTTGAAAAGCTATATTTTTGTGCAATTTCAGAAACGCCATATTACACAGCAAGCGCGGGGCGATATGCTCCGCGCTTGTATTGTTTATTCGATCTCGTAGTCCTCGCTGTCGTCGGCCTCTCCGGTGGTGCAGGTGAAGCACATATTTGTCCCCGTGATGGCGCTGCCGGCCGCCCAGATGGGCGCGCCGCAGATCATGCACCTTGCGCCGCTTTTCTTGGCGGCAAGGGCCTCCCGCAGCGAGGCGATCAGCTCCTTACGGTTGGTATCCTTGTTGTTTTTTACTACGCCGTCCGCAAATTCTTCAATGGAAATATAGGTGAACATATCAGTCCTCCGGTTTGACCGCAACATATTTTTGATTGCGGCTGTTGGGCTTGTCGGGAATGGTCATGCGAAGCTGCCCGCTTTCCAGCAGGGGCTTCAAATGGGATTGCATAAGGCTGCGGACGCTTTTATATCCGCAGTATGCGGCGATCTCGATTCTGGAACGCGGCTCTTGGCAGCAGGCCAAAATCTTATCTCTGATACCGACTTGTGCGGCATCTTGTGCGCCGACTTGTGCGTTATCTTGTGCGTCGTGACTTTCACTGCGGAAGAACACAACAACGAACCCTGACTTCATAATCTTAAACGCAAACCGGCAATTTGCTTCGTTGCAGGCGTCGGCAATCCGCTTCAAGCCTGTGCCGAAGCTCTCCACATCCTTTGAGTAGTAGAGGATGGAGGTAATCAGCGGATTTCTGCGCACGGGGCGCTCATCGCCGCTGATGAAGTCCTCCGGCTTGTAGCCCTCCGGGAAGCTGCCCGGATTATATATCTCAACACGGTCTTTGTAGATGGCGACCTCGTTGCTCTGACAAGCGCCGTAGTCCTTATGGCAGAAGGAGTTGATCAGAGCCTCGCGGATGGCATCGGCAGGGATTTCGGGAATCTCCTTGCGCTGCAAGGAACCGTCAAAATGGACACGCCAGTGGATGTTGCTCATGATGTATTTTTCGGCAAGCGCCACCAGCTCAAACACCGTTCCGCGATGACGCTGGATGTCCAGAAATGTCAGCCGCTCCGTTCCCGCGAAGATCGCCATTTGCAGCTCTGCGTACATACTCTCGCAGAACAGCACCATGCCCGCGTTCAGCAGATGCTCTCCCTCGGTCAGCAGCAGCTTATTCAGCGCAGAGGTCTTATCCGCATATTCAAATTCAATGCGCTTTGCCTCATGCCCGCGCTCAATATACCGCTCGACCAGCTTTCCGTCTACCTGCTCCACAAGAAAGTTTGACACGCGCCGTTCCCATGCATCCTCTGCGCCGTCCTGCTTTCTCAGGTAGGCCACAAGTTCCTGCTGCGACAGAACCTTGTCCTCGTCCGCAACGCGGATGCGGGCAACATCATACGCAAAGTATGGCGTATTGTAACCCTCAAAGCGGACAAGGATGCACTCTTTCCCGTCGATGCGCACGGTCTGTATCTCAGGAAAAATCTGCGGCTCGATATGATTGGAGATTGCCTGACTGATGTCCCGCAGCGTTTTTTCGGAGATTTCCTGTCCGATGGGCGTACCGTCCGGCCTGACCCCGAAATACAGCTCGCCCTTCTGATGCTTGTTGAGGATCGCGCCGATGGAAATGATCCCTTCCTTCAGATCTCCGGTGGACTTCTTAAATTCAAGCGTTTCGGTTTCTCTGCCGAGATTCATCCCGCGTCACCCCGTTTCTGTTCCTCATCATAGGCAAATGCTACGCCATGGCGTTTGCAGTATTCCCGTATAACGAACATCGTCATCTTATTCGGAACGGTTCTTCCGTTCTCCCAACGGTTTACCGTTGCGCAGCTCACATTCAATTCCTCCGCAAGCTCTTTTTGCGAAATCCTGCGCTCGCTGCGCAGCTTGATAATAGCGTCTGCAAAGCTCATACACTCCACACTCCTTTTGCATAGTATAACACCTGTTAGGCGCTTTTACAACCGAAGCGGCGCATTGTTCAGAAAAAAGTTGCAAATCCATCCCACCGAAAGGAGGCCGCGCCCCATGGCAACGACCCGTATTATTTCCATGCACGTTAATCAGGGCAAGACGATTGCCGACTGCCTGACTGACCACATCGACTACTCCAAGAATCCAGACAAGACACAGGGCGGCGCGCTGATCTCCGCCTACGAATGCGACCCAAAAACCGCCGACGCGGAGTTTCTTTTCTCCAAGCGGCAGTACCAGACCGCCACCGGGCGAGAGCAGCGGCACGACGTGATCGCCTATCAGGTACGCCAGTCCTTTAAGCCGGGAGAGATCACGCCGGAGGACGCGAACCGCGTGGGCTTTGAATTTGCCGAGCGGTTTCTGAAAGGACGACACGCCTTTTTCGTTGCCACGCACACCGACAAAAAGCATATTCATAATCACATCATCTGGAACTCCACCACGCTGGACTGCAAGCGGAAGTTCCGCGATTTCCTCGGCTCTGGCAGGGCGGTGGCAAGGCTCAGCGACGCCATCTGCACCGAGCACCGGCTTTCCGTAATCGCCGATCCGAAGCGCGGGAAAAATCACTACGGCAAGTGGCTGGGAAACAAGGCGAAGCCCTCCCACCGGGAGCTGCTCTGCGGCCTCATAGACGCGGCGCTTTTGCGGAGGCCCGACAGCTTTGACGCGCTTTTGAAGCTGCTGCGCGACAGCGGATGTGAGGTCAGGCGGCGCGGGAATACACTGTCCCTGCGCCATCCCGATAAAAAGGGCTTTGTCCGTCTTTCTTCCATCGACGGCTATACGGAGGACGCGCTGTGCGCTGTCCTTGCCGGGAAAAAGGAGCATACGCCGCGCAAAAAGCGCAGTCAGACCGCGCAGAGAAAGAACACGCTGCTCATCGACATCGAGGCGAAGCTGCAAGCCGGGAAGGGCGGCGGTTACGAGCGCTGGGCAAAGGTGTTCAACGTCAAGCAGATGGCGCAGACCTACAATTATCTGCGGGAGCACGGCTTGCTGGATTATGCGGAGCTGGAGGAAAAAGCCGCTGCCGCCACGGAGCAATTTCACGCGCTGTCCGCGCAGATCAAGGCGGCGGAAACGCGCATGGCGGAGATCGCCGTGCTGAAAACGCATATCATCAACTACGCCAAGACCCGCGACGTTTACGCGGGCTACCGCAAGGCCGGTTACTCGAAAAAGTATCTCGCGGAGCATGAGGGCGACATCCTGCTGCACAAGGCGGCGAAGAATGCCTTTGACGAGCTGGGCGTCAAAAAGCTGCCCTCCGTCAAGAGCTTGCAGGAGGAATACGCCAAGCTGCTATCGGAGAAAAAGGCGGCGTATGCCGAATACCGGCGTTCGCGCGATGAGATGCGCGAGCTGCTGCTCCACAAGCAGAACGTGGACAGGATGCTGGGCAAGGATGAGCGCAGCGAGGAAAAGAAACAGGAGCATGATCGCCAGTAACGGCCATGCTCCTAAAGCGTTTCGCAGAAACGCGCAGCCACACATTTATGTGTGTTCAAAGGGTTTCAGGGGCGCTGCCCCTGACAAGCAGAGGGCAGTTTTCGCGGCGGCGGAAATTGCCCGAAAAGCAAAGTGGGTACCTCTTTGCCCTGCTTGCCACGTTTGTTCCGAGTTCGCTACAGCCAATGTGCAGGCAATTGGTTTGCACATTGGCGATTTAGCCTGCGAATGATTATAGTGTTATATATAAGGTATTTTGAAAGGAAAATCGCCATGTTGTCTTTTGAAAACGTACTTGATTGTTTTGCGCTGGTTATTCAGACAGGAATCTGCGAAGTGCTGATAACTCGCCATGGATATGTGGTCATGGAGTGGGATGAAGATGAGCGGGAATGGTTCAACGTGACCCATTGCGATACGCCGGAGGCATTGCGGGATACGATCATCTCGGCATATGAAGGATATCTGCGTCTCATGCTTGTCCCGAATTTCCATGAGCCGACCGAAAAAGAAACGCGCATACTACAAGAAAGGAGCGCGGCTTTGCGGCTCCTTTGTGATGCACATGGCAAGATGACGGCTATCTGACGTCGGCCTGTTCCTTTTCGCGCAGCGCTTCCAGTACACTCAAAATGAATTGCAGGGACGCTTCGTCCGATACGTCCAGTAGACGTTCTATCTTTCCGCGTGTGGCGTCATGTGGCGTCTCATTCTTTGGGAAAACGACTCCATCCAAAGATATGTTCAAAATCTTTGCAAGTCCAAACAGTATTTCTATGGACGGCTTGCGATGGCCGCTTTCTATGTGCTTCACATGAGTTGGCGATACTTCCAGCATTTCGGCCAGCTCTTCTTGCGTAATCCTTTTGTTTTTGCGCTCGTTGCGGATAGCTTCCCGCAAGGCGGTCAATTCCTGCTCACAGTTCATATCTTTGCTCCTATATTTATTAGCTTAGCGTACCCATATTTGATTGAAAATTAGCTTGAAGTAACTTAAAATATCTCTTAAAGCTAACTTCGCGTGAAGCAAAAGAGCACGGCATGGCGCTTAATAACGCCGCATAAAACTAATGGGTCAGGAGATGATTGCTTTATGTGTGAAGAGAAATGGTTTGAGGAACTGCTGAGGGCTCTGGATGGTCATACAGCAGCTTCGCTCGCCGAAGCGGAGGAAGCCCTCTCACGAGGATTTCAGCCCTTTGACGAGTTCATCACTGAAGTGAATCAGGAATTTGTCCGACATAAAAGTGAAGAACAGCGGGACTGAAACGCCCGCTGTTCTTTGTAAAATAATATATTTCGGAGTTTTGTGACAGATTTTTCCTTTCTGGTGTGTCATAATAAATGTGTCAGTATGCTCAGGCGCTTCCATACAAAAACAAATGTGCTGCGAAAGATTTTTGCCGGTTGCGGTGTCTATAAAGCAGATGATGTATTCCGGCGCGCGTACTGTTACTTATTCCTAACCTGCACAGGAGGAACGGTTTGGACGTCATCAAGTATTTTGAGAGGAATTACAGGCACTTGCTGCTATGCACGGTCATGATGATCAAAGACGTAGACAGGGCGCAGGATATTCTGCATAACGTTGTAGTAACCCTGCTTACAAAGCAGGATGAACTGAGGGATTTAAGGCATCCTGATCCTGGCGCATATGTAACGCAGTGCATCTATCGCGCAACGCTGAATTACCTGCGAAAGGAGTCCAGATCGGAGGCGCACGACCCTGTGATTCTATCTGAAATATGCCGCCATCCCGATTCCGGTGTTGCATATGATTATGTAGAGTGGGTAATATCGATCGAAGCGCATTTACAAAAGTACAGCCCTGAAATGCGCCAGGTATTTATCGAACACTACCTTGATGGTGTGCCTATAGAAACCATCGCCAGAAAGTTGGGCCTAACGCCAAACGCTGTTTCATTGCGGCTCAAACGTATGCGTGATGCTTTAGCAAAAAATGCGCCTCATATGCTTCGGCATATCGATATTTTAACTCTGCTGTGAAAGGTATAAAGCAATGAGTAAAATAAGCGAAAAGATAATATGGTATAGAACGAAGAGGCTGGCCGCAGCGCATCCGTTCTTCCACAGGAAGAATGGATTGCTGTCCATGCGCGAAGCAAAAGCCCTGCTCCGAGGCAGGGAAATTCGTGACGGGCATGCAGTGCTCCGTCAGGCGAGAATCGAGCTTGGTATACCGGAGCCTGTCTCCGGCGCAGCGACATCGCCAGGAAAAACATTTTGCAACACCGTGATAAGAGGCCACTCTTTCTCTCTGCGCAAAGGATTGGTATGTCTGTCGGTGCTATTGATTGTATTTGGCTTTTTCACCATGACGGAAGCAGGCGCTGCATTGGCAAAAGGACTCTACAATGTCATTATCAGCGTATTTGACGGCTCTCTATTGTCCCGCAATGAAGACGCCGAGGGATATGTGAAACCGATCGATTTTGCGGCGCTCCCCGCAGAGTTTAAAAGTCTGAAGGCTGTTGCAGAAGCTACCGGACGGCAGATTGTAATCCCGGGCAGCAGTGACAGCACTATGCTATCGTTTACAGCACATATGATTGGGCAGGAAATGCTTGTAGTAAAGAGTCAATATATTGTCGATGGGAAAGAATATGCCATTGTACAGTCTCTTTATAATGATTCTGCATTATGGGGCGGTTATTACAATGCCGCTGATGATGTGATTACAATGGAATCAGGTATTGGGATCACTACATACCTGTCAATCATGGAGGATGAAACGATATATGCGGAAGCATTCGGCGTAGGATATGATATAAATGTGAGCAGTATAGAATTACCATTGGATGACTTACAGGAGATTATAGGAAACTTGGAATTCTGGGGCTAAGTTAGAACGAGTTACCGGGGCTGCCTTGACCAAGGCAGCCCAAAGTTATATTTGATTTTTTAAGGAATCCATTTGCTGCTGGTTTCTGAGGTTCCCGAATAGTTCGTGCCGTTTTTTGAAGAAGTATGCGTGCCGGTAACTTTATAGTAATGTCCGCCATCCACG
>OLXD01000565.1_pt1 | contig 17200 bp, 9 predicted proteins | sample 1673881 | NCBI WGS metagenome assembly OLXD01 (sample SAMEA103958131, study PRJEB25191) | human gut metagenome
CCCTGCTGTGCGGCACGAAAGCCCACGCACAGTACAACCGGGAATATTTTTTCTGGGTCGGACGTTCGTGCATGATGAACAACGACTACCAGGAGGCCATCCGCACGCTGAACACCCTGCTGCGCTTCGACGAGGACGCTTTCGAAGGCTACTTCTTGCGCGGCATCGCCAAATACAACCTCGACGACCTGCTGGGCGCCGAGGACGATTTCTCGACGGCCATCCGGCTCAATCCCGTCTACACGCAGGCCTACACCTACCGCGCCATCACGCGCTCGCGTCTGGGCAACTACGACGACGCTTTGCAGGACTTCCGCGAGGCGATCGAGCTGCGCCCCGACCTGCCGGGCCCCTATTACAGCCGCGGCGTGACGCGCCTGCTGAACCAGCAGTTCAAGGAGGCCATCGATGATTTCGACAAGTTCATCCGCCAGGAGAACAAGGTGGCCGACGCCTTCATCTGCCGGGGATTCAGCTACCTCCACCTGAAAGACACCACGCGCGCCTACGAGAATTTCAACACCGCGATACGCACCAACCGCGAGAATCCCAACGGCTACAACCGCCGCGGCGGACTGCACCTCCAGCAGGAACAGTACAAGGAGGCCGAGGCGGATTTCAACAAGGCCATCGAGTGCGATTCGGCCTACCTGCTCTCCTACTTCAACCGCGCACTGGTCTACAACGCCACCAACCGCCCGATGCAGGCGCTGGCCGATTTCGACAAGGTGATCCAGCTCGATTCGACCAACTCGCTGACCTATTTCAACCGCGCGATGCTGCGCACGCAGATCGGCAACAACGTGCTGGTCTACTACAACCGCGCAGGCGTCTACGCCCAGCTGGGCGAGATCGAGCGCGCCGTGGAGGACTACACCTCGGCCATCAAGCTATACCCCGACTTCGCCAACGCCTACATCTACCGCGGCCGGCTGCGCGAACTGCTCCGCGACCCGCAGGGCGCCAAAGAGGACCGCTCGATCGCCCAGCGGAAAATCGCCGAATACCGTTCGCGCCTGAACGACAGCACCTATTCGATCTACGCCGACACCACGCAGCGCTTCGACCGCCTGCTGTCGTTCGACAGCAAGTTCGCCGGAGGCAGCTTCGACCGCATCACGGGCCACAACGGCGGACACGAGGAGATGCGCCTGCTGCCGCTGTTCAAGTTCACGCTCATGCGCCCCGACTCGGTTCCCGCAGCCAAACCCTATCACCTGCAACGCGTCGACGACTTCAAGAAGCGCATCGGCAACGAATACCTCACCCTCTCGTGCCGCGAGAGCAACATCGCGCCCGACACGCTGGTGATGCTCGACAAGCAGTATGTGCAGGAGCTCAACGCAAGCAACCCCGCATGGACCGTGCTCTTCGAACGCGCCGTCACGCAGTCGCTCATCAAGCAGTACACCAATTCGGTGAGCACCTATTCGTCGGCCATCGAGTTGAACCCGTCGAACCCGTTCCTCTACCTGAACCGCTCGACGACGCGCGCCGAGATGATCGACTTCATCTCGTCGATCGACAACTCCTACCAGCGGATCACGATCGACTCGGACCCCGCCAACCGACTGAACAACAATTCGAAACGCACGTACAGCTACGACGAGGCGGTGGCCGACCTGAACAAGGCCGTGAAGCTCTTCCCCGACTTCGCCTACGCCTACTACAACCGCGCCAACCTGCTGGCCCTCTCGGGCAGCCTGCCCGAGGCGTTCGAGGACTACACCAAAGCCATCTCACTCAACCCCGCATTCGCCGAGGCCTACTACAACCGCGGCATCATCCAGCTGTTTATGAAAGACACCCGCAAGGGCTGCCTCGACCTCTCGAAAGCCGGCGAACTGGGAATCACCGAAGCCTACGAGGTGCTGAAACGCTACGCATCACTGGATAACTAACTCAACACAAAAAAATATGGCAGAAACTATCCAACGTAAACTCAACGACTCGCCCGCAGCCCGATGGACGGCGTTGTTGCTCATCGCGTCCACGATGTTTTTCGGTTACATGTTCGTCGACCTGATGTCGCCGCTGCAAAGCATGATCGAGGCACAGCGCGGATGGACCCCCGACGTATTCGGCATGTACGGCAGTTCGGAGTTCATACTCAACGTCTTCGGATTTCTGATCCTCGCAGGCATCATCCTCGACAAGATGGGCGTGCGGTTCACCGGCCAACTGTCGGCTTCGCTGATGTTCATCGGCGCCTGTCTGAAATACTACGCCGTGAGCGACTCGTTCGCGGGTTCGGGCATCGAAACGTGGCTCGGCTCGTGGTGGACCTCGTTCCCCGCCTCGGCCAAACTGGCGTCGCTGGGCTTTATGATCTTCGGCTGCGGCATGGAGATGGCCGGCATCACCGTATCAAAAGCCATAGCCAAGTGGTTCGAAGGCAAGGAGATGGCTCTGGCCATGGGGCTTGAGATGGCCATTGCCCGCGTCGGCGTTTTCGCCATCTTCTCCATTTCGCCGTGGCTCGCCGACATGGCTCCCGCAACGGTCGTACGACCGGTGGCATTCTGCACCGTGCTGCTGCTGATCGGCCTGCTGACGTTCGTGATCTTCTCCTTCATGGACCGCAAACTGGACAAACAACTGGGTCTCGACAGCCGGGGCGGAGGCGGCAGCGAGGAGGAGTTCAAGGTCAGCGACCTGAAGTACATCTTGAGCAGCAAGGTGTTCTGGATCATCGCGTTCCTCTGCGTGCTCTACTATTCGGCGATTTTCCCGTTCCAGCGTTTCGCAACGGGTATGCTCGAAAGTAATCTGGGCATCACCAACCAGCAGGCTTCGGACATCTTCCGCTGGTTCCCGATGGGTGCAATGATTCTGACTCCGCTCCTCGGCTGGTTCCTCGACCACAAGGGCAAAGGCGCGACGATGCTGATGATCGGTGCGATCCTGATGTTCATCTGCCACATGACTTTCGCACTGGTTCCCCTCACCCCCGCTATCGCGTTCTCGGCGATCATCCTGCTCGGCCTCTCTTTCTCGCTGGTTCCCGCCGCCCTGTGGCCTTCGGTACCCAAGTTGGTCGATAACCGCTATATGGGTTCTGCCTATGCAACGATTTTCTGGATCCAGAACCTCGGACTGATGGCCTTCCCGATGATCATCGGCTGGGTTCTCAACAAGGTCAATCCCGGCGTGGGAGAAGCGATCAAAGCCGGTGAACACGTAAGCTACAACTACACGGTTCCGATGCTGATTTTCGCCAGCCTCGGCGTATTGGCTTTCCTGCTGGCTTTCTGGCTCAAGCTCGAAGACCGTAAAAAGCACTACGGCCTGGAACTGCCCAACATCAAGAAATAACGATAATCCGTATCCCCGGTCTGCCGGAAAAATGATGAGTAAACCCCCGCTGCAAATTGCAGCGGGGGTTTTGTAATAAAGAGTCTATCGGCTAAAGCGACGAGGATCGTACGAGATTCCGCTTTTCGAGATACAAGAGTTCCTATTTAATCGGATCGACCCTCTACGCTTCCTATTTAACCAATCGGTAAAGTTCCGTAATGCGATCGCACATCGCATCCCACGAAAAGCGCTTCTTCTCCTCTTCCATGTTCGCACGGAATCCCGCGAGCACATCGTCCCGCCAGATACGGTCGATGGCCCGGGCGACTTCTGCGGCATCGGGACGGCAGACGAAGCCGACACGACCGTCCGGCACGATCTCCGGAAGACCGCCCACGTCGGTCACCACCATCGGCAGGTCGAATTGATAAGCGATCTGGGTCACGCCGCTCTGCGTGGCCGAACGATACGGCTGCACCAAAAAATCTGCGACGGAAAAATAGTAACGCACCAATTCGTCCGGAATAAAATAGTCGTGCAAAATCACATCGTCCTCCAGTCCGTTGTCGGCGATTTGCTTCAAATACTTCTCTTTCGGAGCATAGAACTCACCGGCCACGATCAGGCGCCGGTCTTCGGCAGGATGCTCCCGCTTGTAGATCTTCCAGGCATCGAGCAACAGGTCCAATCCCTTGTAGTCCCGAATCAAACCGAAAAAGAGCGCATAGCGTTTCGAAGGATCCAGTTCGAGGCGGATGCAGGCCTCCGTACGATCAATGACGATACCGAAATTTTCGAAAAGCGGATGCGGAGAGAAAAGCGCCGGAACCTGCGTATATCGGCGCAATTCGCGGTGCACCTGCTCGGACATATAGATAAAGCCGTCCACCGCCCTCAGGAAATAGCGGTTGAACGGCTTGTCAGTCATATGGCGTTCATGCGGTTCGACGTTGTCGATCTGACAAAGGATACGCGTCGTACCGTTCTTTTTGGCAAAACGGGCAATCGTACCGAAACAGGGCGCCATAAAGGGGGTCCAGTATTTCATCAGCACGAAATCCGGCTTCTCGCGGGCGATCCACCGCCCCACGGCGATCCAGTTGAACGGATTCATCGTATTCACGCACCGCACGATGTACAGATCGGGCGGCGGAGGTGTCTGCACCGTCTGATTCCTGCCGGGAAAGAAAATACGGGGATACTGGAGCGTGAAAGTCTTGATCTTCACCTCGTCGCCCCGATGTTGGAAAACCCGGGCCATGCTCTGCATAATTACGGCCAAGCCCCCACGATACGGATGGGCGGGCCCCACGATCGAAATTTTCATACCCCGAACTTTTATTTATAACTGAAATCGAATCCCCGAACGGATTCAAACCTTCGGTACGGCCCTCCTGTTTTCGAATAAACAGCGCACGGCAACTTCAGGAAAAATACAAATACCCTACCGAATCCTGCAACAAGGAGATAACGATAACCGGTTCGGGAGGAACTGCCCGAACCGGTTATCGTTATCCATCCTATTTCGTTTTATTATACGCCTCCACACCGCTCTTCAGGAAGTCGATGTATGCCTCCACGTCGAGATTGTAAGCCCGCTTGGGAACCAATTCCTGCCCATCACGGCCGAGGATCAGGTAGTTGGGCTGTCCGTTCACCCCGAAACGGGTCTGGGCGATGTAGGAGTTGATGCGGCCGATGTCCTTGAGAACCTTGCCTCCCGCAGTGGTCACCCATTCGTTCTCGGGCACTTTGGTCTTGTCGTCGGTATAGAGGGCTACCAGCACGTAATCGTCGCGCAGGATCTGCTGCACGCGCGGATCGCTCCAGACGCGGGCTTCCATTTCGCGGCAATTCACACAACTGATTCCCGTAATGTCCACAAACAAGGGTTTATCGGCCTCCCTGGCAGCGGCTTCGGCCTGGGCCAGATCGAAATACCCCGGCAGATCGTAAGGCCAGTGCAGGATATCCGCATATTTGATCTTTTCAGTCGTCTGTGCCGTTGCTGACGGTGCGGCAACGACACCCTGCGTATTGATCACGAAGTCCTGCGTATGCATCGGGGGCAAATAGCCAGAAAGAGCTTTCAGCGGCGCACCGAACATACCCGGAAACATATAGACCGCGAACGAAAGCGAAGCGATGGCCAGCGTCAGCCGCGTCACCGAAACGTGCTTGAGTTCGTCGTCGTGAGCGAAGCGGATCTTACCCAGCAAATAGAAACCCAGCAATGTGAACACGACGATCCAGATCGCCAAATAGACCTCACGGTCGAGCAACCCCCAGTGGTAGGTCTGGTCGGCCATACTCAGGAACTTGAAACCGAGGGCGACCTCGATAAAACCGAGAACGACCTTCACGGAACCGAGCCAACCGCCGCTCTTGGGCAGGTCTTTCAGCAAGGAGGGGAAGAAAGCGAAAATCGTAAAAGGCAGAGCAAAAGCCAGCGAGAAAGCGAACATCGTCACGATGGGCACCCAGAATTCGCCGGCAGTCGAACGAATCAGGACGTTGCCGACGATCGGCCCGGTGCAGGAGAACGACACCAACACCAGCGTCAGAGCCATGAAGAAGATACCGATCAAACCGCCTTTGTCCGCGTGCCGGTCGCTCTTATTGACCATCCAGCTCGGAAGCGTGATCTCGAAGGCCCCGAAGAACGATGCGGCGAAAATCATGAACACGATGAAGAAGATCAGGTTGGGAAGCCAGTGCGTAGCCAGCCAGTTGAAGATGTCGGCCGTCACGGCATCGCCGCCCACCAGACGCGTAATCAGAATGATCGCCGCAATGGGAAGCGTATAGAGCGCTACGATGAAGAAACCGTACATCGAAGCCTTGAAACGTCCCGCAGCAGGCGATCCGCTGCCTTTCATAAAGAACGATACAGTCATCGGGACCATCGGGAATACACAAGGAGTGAGCAGCGCCGCGAAGCCCCAAAGAACCGCTTCGATAATCAACCCCCACAGGGTTTTGGACTCTCCGGCTCCGTCGCCGGAAACAGGTTGATCCGCAGCGTCCCCGGCCGCAACGGATGCCCAGGCCGCCTCGGGATCGCCGATCGTGATCTCGAATCCCCAATCCTCGGGCGAATTGCAATTTTCCTCCTCGCAGGAACGCCAGTTGATATTGCCTTTCAATACGGCGCCTTCACCCGTCAGGGTGACTTTCTGACCGAGGATGATTTCATCGAAATAAGTACCCATTTCGACCTCGAAAATATCGTCGTATTCGCGTTTGGAAGCGTTGATCTCATAAGGATCGCCGTCGAGCGTCAGGCCCGTTGCAGGCTCGAACTCCACCAGGGTCGAAGAAACGTCCGAATGCAGGTCGTACGTATGCCATCCCGGCAGGATCTTACCCGTAAATACGACTTCGTAATTCGAATCGCCGAGGTCCTTCACAGTGCTGTCCCAGGTAATGGTCGGGGACTGCGCGTGAGCCGACAACAAACTCGTCAAGAAAGCCGCCAGCAGCACGATACGGATATAAAATTTCATATCTCTATTATTTTAATAAGTTAATAGTTTTTTTCGCGTGTAAAGATATGAAATTTTATTCAAAAACCACGTATGGGACGCATTATCTCGCGTCCGCGAGGAAAAACTACTCGGAAACCTTACCTTCGGCTTCGGCCTTGCTGCGTGCAAAAGATTGCAAGGCGAGGTACTCCTTGTCGCCGTAATCGAGCAGGTTCTGCAACTCGTTGCGGAAATAGTCCAAGTGCTCCTCCTCTTCGACGGCCAGATCCTGGAACATCTTGTGCGTTACCGAATCGTCGGCTTCGGCCGCAATGCGAGCGGCATCGTTATAGCTATCGATCGTACTCTGTTCCAGTTGCATAGCGAAACGGAACATCTCCTTGGGATCGGTGATCTGGCGCGTCGGAAACGACGGGTTCATATTCACGTCCCCCTGCAAGAAGAGGATACGGTCGGACAACTCCTCGCTGTGACGCATCTCGGCAATCGAAATCATCCGCATCTTTTTGGACAGATACTCGTAACCGGCATCTTCGAAATGGACATGGAAATACATGTACTGGAGCGAGGTGGCAATTTCTTTTCCCAAAGCATCGTTCAACAGATCGATACTTTTCTGGTACTTGTTCGCAACTTTGATCTTTTCCATAATAATAAAGGTTTTGTCCCTATATCAGCAAAACCCGTTCCAGAAAGGAACAAAGCCGATCGTAAAATCGGACCGAAACGAAGTCGATTCGGTTCGGCTCCCTGCCTCGCCTGCCACCACGAAATACGACACATCAACGCCACTCGAGCGCCGCCCGAACAGCGGCTTCCTCTCCGTTCGAAACCTCGAACAGCGACAAGCCGTCCCGTTGTTCGTACCCGACCGTAAGGGTTTGCCCGTAACGGCATTCGTGCATGAAATGAATGTCAAGACGCACCGGGCGGATCGCAGTCAGCTGTTCGATGGGCAGCATATCAAACATCATGTTGATATAGCGCATCGTATTGACGTGACGGTTGAAGTCGATATCGCTGTAAACCACCCGGTGTTCGGCAATATGCTGCGGAACGATCCCCATCACTTTGCGCGGCTTTTCGGTTGGCGACGGAGCGTCCACGATCGAATCGGCGCAGGTGCCGATGACCGTATTGAGATCGATCGCCTTGCGGGCACCCAAGTCGATGATGCACCACTGCGTCACGGCCCGCCCGAACTCCCGGCCGGCGGCATCGTGCAGCGTGAAATTACGGGTCGAGAGCATCCGGTTGTACTCGTTCACCCACGTCACGATTTCATAAGAGCTGTATTGTTCGGGGCGGTCGTCGATCTCGATCGCCATGCGTGAAAGCACCCACGAGCGGTTTTCCTTATTCAACTTATCGATCCCGAACCCTTTGCGCTGGGCATCGACACCCGCCGTATTGAGGACCTCGTTCGCCAAAGCCGGAACGGTCATCCGAAGTGTGAAATCGACCTGCTGAGGGTCTGCATAATAAGTGTAACCTGTTTTCTCTGCCATATTTCAGTGCGTTTTTCAATTTCAAATGCAACGAAACGACAATCCGCCGATTATCCGCCGGGCCGGGAGAAAGCCGTAGATACCGAATGGTTTCATTCCTACAAAAACGCCCCGGCCCGGCTTCCTGCGGACAGTAGCGGCGTATGCCGGAAACAGAGCGAAGCCTTCCGGCCGCGCCGACTGCATTTCGTGCAAAGATACGAATAAGCCGGGTGCAAAAGCAAATTTTATTTGCGTTTTGCCGGCATGGAGTGTCTAAGAAGAAGTCAAAGATAATAACAAGAAGAGCGGAGAACCAAACTCAACTTTTGTTTTCGGCTCCCCCGCGTAACGAAGCTCGTAGAGGGGCTTTCTCGTTTCGATCGTCCGTACTTGCAGGGGCCTCGCCTCCAAGACGGGGATGATCCCTGCCGGTCCGACCTTCGGTAGGTTTCAGCCGGGTTGCCCGTCCGATCTCCGGTTCGGGAAAAGTCCGGAAAATTCCGCTCCGTATTCAGACGAGAAACATCATTCGTTATATTTTATTGCGTTTTTATCGAAAAACGATAAAAATTATTTGTTTTGCAGAAGTTCTTTACTATCTTTGCCTCACCGGAGGTTAAAAACAGGTCGAACACCTCCATTACGTATTCAGCAAACCGAAAATGGACAAAAAACAGAAAAAATCTCTGCGGCGCCATCTGCTGGTCATTTACATCTTTTATTTCCTGGCTCTGGCCGCAGGATTCATCCACAGCTTCGTGCCCCACGTGTCGTCGAGTCTGGCGACAGGTTGGCAGGCTGCGTCCGAAGACATTCGGATGCAGGAAAAACACGGTATCGCGCAACACACCTACTTTTTGGCGGCCCGGTTGCAAAACGCCCAGAGCGACGAAACTCTTTTCCCGATAGAAACCGGACACGCATCGATCTCCACCGAAGCCGAATATACGGGGGTTAATATCTACGTCAAAACGGACGAAAACAGTGACCCGACAGTAGTCCGGACACTGAACAGAATCAATTACATACTGCTGCTGTCCATCCCGGCCCTGCTGGCCAAGCTCTCTATCCTGATCCTGGTAGCGCTGATTATCAATATCCTGCGCAAATCGGTACGGGACGAACAACCCCTGCCGGGGCGTATCATCATCTACACGCGTGCCGTAGGGTTCCTGCTGATTCTGGCCGAAGTCTGCACCGGAGTCGGCTCTTATATTTACCAGAGTACGACCCGGACGTTTCTCGAAGATTCGCCCCTGCAAGTCGCCGCCTCGTTCCCGCTCAACTACTGGAACATCGTCATGGCGATTCTGGTACTCTTCTCGGCCGAGGTCTTCTCGATCGGATCCCGGTTGAGCGAAGAGCAAAAACTCACGATCTAAAGAAAAAATAAATGTCGATATACAATATACACACGGGGGGGGGACGCAAGACATGGCGATAATCATCAACATAGATGTCATGATGGCGAAACGAAAGATGTCACTCGGCGAGCTCGCCGAGCGGGTCGATATCACCCCGGCCAACCTTTCCATTCTCAAGAACGGCAAGGCCAAGGCGATCCGCTTTTCAACGCTGGAAGCCATTTGCCGCGAACTGAACTGCCAGCCGGGCGACATCATCGAATACCGACCGGAAGAAACAACCGAATGACAACGCAATACAAATAATTTCACCCAAAATCAATTAACAATCATTTTATGAAAAGGTTCATTCTTTTACTTGTCACGCTGTTCGCAATGACGAATGTCATGGCGCAACTACAGCCTGACATGCCGATTCCCGCCGATAAGGAGGTGCGCGTCGGACGACTCGAAAACGGCATGACGTACTACATCCGTCACAACGAAAAACCCAAGGGACAGGCATCTTTCTACATTTTCCACCACGTAGGAGCTGTCCAGGAGGAAGATTCCCAACAGGGCCTCGCCCACTTCCTCGAACACATGGCCTTCAACGGCACCAAGAACCTGCCGGGCAAAAAGATGATAGAATATCTGGAGCGTAACGGCGTCAAATTCGGTGCGGACCTGAATGCCTACACCTCTTACGATGAAACATGCTACAACCTGGACAATGTGCCCACAGCAAACCCTGCGACGATCGACACCGCACTGCTGATCCTGCACGACTGGTCGCAGTTCATCAGTCTGGAGCCTCAGGAGATCAACAACGAACGCGGCGTAATCATGGAGGAGCTGCGCACCCGCGACGGAGCTGGATGGCGCGCCATGGTACGACGCAACGCCGCCGTCAACAGAGGCTCGAAATACGAGCACCGCAACGTAATCGGCTATCTGGACGGTCTGAAGAGTTTCGACCATAAAGCCTTGTACGACTTCTACAAAACGTGGTATCGCCCGGAATACCAGGCGATCGTCATAGTCGGCGATATCGACGTCGATCGGATCGAAAACAAGATCAAAACCCTGATGGCGGATATTCCGGTTTCCCCTGCAGATGCCCCGCAGAAAGAGGCTTACCTAGTTCCTGAAAACGAAGAACCCATCGTCAGCATCTTTTCCGATCCCGAAATGACGGCTTCGGTCATGCAGCTCTTCATCAAACGACCCGCTCTCCCCAAGCAATACAACAACCTGATAATTAGCCAAATGTACGATGTACTCAACTCCTACACAAGTGCCATGGCGAACGACCGTATGAATGAAATCGCCATGCAGCCCGATGCTCCGTTCCTGAGTGCCGGGATGGATTCAGGCAACATACTGGGAGTGAATCCGACCCAAGATCTCACGATGGTCGCCGTACAAACTCGAGACGGAGAGTTGCTCTGCGGTTACAAAGCTATCCTCGAAGAGATGGAAAAGATGAAGCGTTACGGCTTTACACAGAGCGAATTCGATCGTACGAAAGCTGAATTCCTGCGTCAGGCCGAGGCTACCTATGCCAATCGGAACGACCTTACGAACGGACAATATGTTCAAACCTACCTGGCGAATTACAAGAAAAATACCGCTATGGCAGATGCCGAAACGCAGTACAACCTCGACAAACAATACCTCGAAGCATTGACCCTCGACGATGTGAATGCTTGGGTAAAACAACTTCTGACACCTGAAAACCAGGTTATCACCGTCGAAGTACCGAAGAAAGAGGGACTGACCGAGCCGACCGAAGCCGAACTTCTGGCCATCCGCAGCGAGGTCATGGCATCCGACGTCGAGGCTTACCAGGACAATACCGTCAGCGAGCCTCTGATCCCCGCAGATATCAAGCTGAAAGGCTCGCCCGTGAAAAAGACCGCATACAACGAGGATCTCGGAACGACCGAATGGATTCTCAAGAACGGTGTGAAGATCATCGTCAAACCGACCCAACTCAAGGCGGACGAAGTCCTGCTGCAGGTACAGGCTGACGGCGGGATGTCGCAGCTTGCCGATACTGAGGTGAAGGAGGGTGAATTCCTTCCGGTCATCGCGGCCCAGTCGGGGGTGGGCAAATTCTCTGCAATCGAACTGAACAAGCAGCTCGCAGGCAAGAAAGCCGGAATCAACCTGTACGTCAATAACTACAGCAACGGTATGAGCGGTTACTGCTCGCCCAAAGACATCGAAACGATGCTCCAACTGCTCTACCAGAACTTCACAAGTCCCCGCTTCTCGGAGGAGGATTTCAACACGACGATGGACAGCTACAAGGCATACGTCCAGAACCTGACCTCGAATCCCGACTACATCATGCAGATAGAAACGATCAAAACGCTTTACAGCGACAATCCGCGTCAGCAGCCGCTGACGATCGAGGCCCTGGAAAGCATCTCGTTCGAAAATCTGCCGAAAACCTTCAAAACGCTCTACCCGGGTGCGAACAGCTTTACGTTCACCTTCGTAGGCAACGTGGATTTGGAAACGTTGAAGCCGTTGGTCGAGAAATATATCGGTTCGATTCCCACCTCGAAACACGTGCTTAAGTTCACGGACGACAAACTCCGCACAGCCAAAGGCAAGGTCGTGAACGACTTCCGCACCCCGATGCTGCAGCCGAAAGTTTCGGAGTTCCTGCTCTTCTCGAGCGATGCGGACTACACGCTGCGCAACAAGCAAACCATGTTGCTGCTCAACATGGCTCTAAACAACCGTTACCTGAAATCCATCCGCGAGGAGAAAGGCGGCACGTACGGAGTACAGGTAAGCTATACTCTCTCGTATCGTCCCGAAAAACAGGCCCTCCTGCAAATACAGTTCGACACCAACGAGGAGATGGCCGACGAACTCGTGCCGATCGTTTTCGATGAAATCGAGAAAATCGCGACTGAAGGACCGGAAGCCAAAGACATCAACGACTCCCGCGAATACTTGGTCAAGCAATTCAAGAATACGCTCGAAAATAACGGCACCTGGTTCGGGTTGATCGACGACTACAACCGTCACAAGCAGAATCTGCTCGCCGACTACGAAAAGACCCTGAACAGCATCACTTACGACGAGATCCGCGACCTGGCGAAGAAGCTCCTCGACAGCGGCAACGTAATACAGGTCACCATGCGTCCCGAAGCTCAACCCGAAACAGATGAATAATCATCAATAACAGGTTTTATTCACTACTACCCCCGAACTCTCACCGGTTCGGGGGTTTTCTTTGGTTTCGGACTCCTGTTCACGGATGTTTCCTTTTCCGCTCCTATCTGCAATGCAGGAAGATCGTCCACGCACAGGAATCGTATCCGTTTCCGGAAAACAGACGCGGAACCAAACTCCACGAACGACGTTATGTCATACCCCGCCATGCTTTCCGATTCCGCACTTCGCATCGAATTCTCCGTTTCGGCGACGCTCTTCCGTTTGCGGACAGCTCTCTGCCGATCACGTTGCCCCTTCCCGGCAGTCGGAATCGCATTATGCGGACAGCAGGTCCCCCGGTGCGACAGCCTGCCAACTTGCAGCAAAAGAACGATCCGAACAATGTCTTGCTTTTTTCGGACATACGGCAACCGGCTCCCCGGCAGGCAGGAAAAACAGTAACGGGACAAGATCATGCGCTCCGACTTCCGCGCACTGCTCTTCCCTGAAATTTACGCCTCATAAGACCGGAGGCAGCTCCTTCGCGGACAATACGAGCGGAATCGCAACCGCATAAAGAATAAAAAACGGGCCTCATCAAAAAGATGAGGCCCGGCGATTTCAACTGCAAACTGCGGCTATTTCGAAGTCACGACCACGTCGGACGCCTTGTTCAGCAACAACTGATAGGCCGCCGTCGCATCGCTGCCCTGCGAAAACTTGGTATAGATCGCGGTAATGTTCACCACGGAACCGTCCGCAGGTATTTTCTCGTCACGGAAACGGCAATAACCGCTCGAACGTACGACATAATTGCCTGCGAGGGTGTTGATGTCGCCATAGGTGAACCAGGCAGAGCCATAATAGAACGTACTCTCGTGCGTAAGCTCATCGACCCGCTTCGTCGCCCAGGTAGCCCAATCGTTGATATCGGTCCAACCCGGAGAATTCACATCGTAGGAGGTACTGTTGGCGAAGTAGTTGGGGAATGTATTTTTATACCCCCAGCCGGCCTTGCCGAACTTGCTTTCCAACCCTTCGAAACGGATCAAACGCCCCAGCGACTCATCCGTCAGCGTCGAATAGGAAGCGGGAGTAACCACCAAAGTATCGGCCGCCGTCAAGCCGATCAATTCGCCGAGCTTGACATGCTCTTCCAAGGTATTGCGATCCTCCATGTTACCGTTCGCATAATCGGAATTGGTCGATGCGACACCCACGCTGAGCATCGTGCGGTAATTTCCCAGCACCAGACCCTGCAAACGGATATAAACCAGGCGACCGGGAGCATAGGTAATGTAATATCCCGAAGTCACTTTGATTTCAATGGCCGACTGGCAGCTTTCATCGTACAGGTACATCGACTTATAGACGTTACCGGCCTGGTCGCTGGAAATGACTTTGCCCCGAATCACCAGGTCGTCGGTAATGGTCAGCGACTGGCCGATACCGCTGGTCCCGGGATAAGCCTCCTCGAAAATATCCTTCAGCTCCTTGATCGAAATGATTTTACTGTCGCTGAAGTCCGCATCCGTCCATACCTTCGCAGGAGCCGGCGTATCGAAATCGTTATAACAGCCGACGAAGAACAAACTTGCTGTCACCGCCAGAAATATGGTTGCTATTCTATTCATATTCTTCACAATATTAATTCGTTAAGCCGTTAGAAACGGAAATAGACATTCAGGTAGTAAGTCGTGCCGAACAGGTAGAAATACTTGGGAGCGAACTTCTGGTAGGAAGTGATCTCCTTGCCGGTCTTAATGCCCTGCACACGCATCTGCTCATAACCGCCGGTCTTGATATTTTGGTTGTTCAGGATGTTATTCACCTGCAAACTGAAGCCGAGCGTATAACGACGCTGAATGTAGAAATTCTTACCGATGCTCGCACTCAAGGTGTAGGCCGAATCGAACTTCTCCTGACTGCGCAGCTCCCGGATCTGTTCGTCCGTCATCGTAGGCAACAACACCTCGTCCGTACGGTAAAGCGGGTTCATCGACAGATACATATTGTTGTAATAGTTCAGATCGATCGATGCGTAGATGTTATGAGGACCGCGGTACGACAAACCGATATTCATAGCCGTCTGCGGAGTGCTCTCCACGCGCATATCCTTCCAATAGACCGTACCGGAGTTCAGCGGCTCGGCGCTGTTGTCGGCAATCTGCACGTAATTGGGATTCGACGTGTAAGTGTACTGACCCCAACTGATCGCACCGTTCAAAGACAAACCGTTGTAGATCGGAATCGAAGCGGCGACTTCCAGACCGAAATACTGCTCGTCGATACCGCTCAAGGCGAAATTGGTATAGGTCTTCAGCACGTCATCGTAGAAGGAGATCACCTTCGAACGGTCGTTCACCTTCGTATAATAACCGGAAACACGGAGTTTATAATCGCCGTAACGCAGGTTGTACGAAGCGTCGATGCCGTAAACCTTCTCCGTCGTAAGCCCCGGAGTTACCGAATTACGCGTACGGGGCGAAACGAAGGCCGACTGGAACGCAGGAGCATTCTGCATCGCCACGGCGTTGAGTTCGAAAGTATGGTTGGCATTGATGACATAGTCGAAATTACCTTTGGCCTTATATACGAAATATTCGAGTTTCTCCGATTTGCCCTTCGAATTATCCGGGAAGAGACCCTTGCGCCAAAGACCTTCGCGCCACATCGAAAGTCCGCCGAGCTCGGCGCCCAACTTCATGCCGAAACCGCCGAAACGGGTGGCATAAGTAGCCCATACACCGCCGGAACGCAGATGCGCCTTGTAGTTGTAGCTGAACTTGTCGCCCTCTCTGACGGCTCTTGCATGACCGTACTGGTTATAATAATCCATATCGTTCTGCGCCATGATCGGATCGCCGAAGTCGCGCTGTGCGAATTTATCGACGTCCACGTAATAGTCGCCGCCGAGCAGATCCTTCACCTCGTCGTAGTACCACGTGCGGTTGATGCGGACGTTGGCTCCGGCCGTCAGACGGGAGTTATCCTTATAGATTCGGCTGATCTGCGCGGCGAGGTTCCAGTCCAACTGGTCGGTATGGCGCTCCTCGATGATATAGTTCGAACGGGCGCCGGGACCGTATATCGCTTCATCCTCGGCATTGCGGAAATTCATGTTGGTCTGGTACATTTCGTCCCAGTCGAAGTGGCGGATATTACCCACGTTGCGCATCCACTGATCCGCCAGACTGGCCGCAGCCATCGAAGCGGCCTCCAGGTCGGTAGCGTTCAGCAACTTGTAGCTCGGCATATAGCGGTAATAATCGGGACGGGGGTCTGCACCGTCGTACCACGTCAGCGCCGAATAACCGTTCTTACCGAAACGGAACGAAGTGGCCAGGTTGAACTGGGTATGCTCATTGGGATCGAACGTATAGTTGATCATAGCGATCGGCTCGTGGCTGTTACGCACGCGCGCATTACGCATCTTGCCGTCCTGGTAGCCCCAGTTGGGGTTGTAATAGTTGTTGCCGACCAGATCGTAAGCCTCCTGCGTGGAAGCCTGCTGCGCACCGCGCTCGGTGGGAGCACCCATAATCGTGAAGCCCAACCGGTGACGCGAATTGAAAATCTTCTCGGCCGAAGCGAAATATCCGTAGGAGTTGTAATAGACGCCGTCCACGTAGGAGTTGCCGCCCTGACGGGTAGATACCGACAACGCATAGGACCAGCCGTTGTCCAGCAGACCCGAGCCATAGGTCACCATGGCACGGAAGCGATACATCGAATTGGCGTTCACCAGACTCACGCGAAGGCCCTGGCGCACCTGCGAAGCACGGGCGTTGATGTTGGTCGTACCGCCGATGCTACCCACGCCGTAATCCGACATGACCGAACCGTTGGTGATCTCCTGGTTGCGCGTAGCGTCGTTCAGACCGCTCCACAACGACCAGGGCGTATAGCCCGTCATAGCGTCGTTGAAGCGAATACCGTTCAGGTAAACGTCCGAATACTGCGAATCGTAACCACGCACGTTGAAACGCATCTCGCTGAACCGGTAGGAAGCGATGTTGTTAAAAACGTCCTTCGAAGCCGAAAGGGACGAAGGCAGCGACTGCGCATCGTTGCCGCTCTCGGTGTCGAACTCTGCGAAGATCGAATCGTCCATTACGGTCGAAAGCACTTCGGGGACCAGAATCACCGTATTGATGTCGCGCACCATCTTGTCCACGCGCACCACGAGCGTCAAAGGCTCGAATTCGGGAGCCTCGAACTGCAACGTATATTCGCCGGGCTCGACATTCTCGATCACGAAACCACCTCGGCCGTCGGTCGTGGCAGTCATTTCACCGGGAGTGACCGAAACCTTCACCCCGTCCACCGCGACACGTCCCTCGCGGGAAACGACCTTACCCTTGATACCGCCGCTCTGAGCGAACGCAGTCAGCGACATCAGGGT
>OLXD01000584.1_pt1 | contig 16677 bp, 10 predicted proteins | sample 1673881 | NCBI WGS metagenome assembly OLXD01 (sample SAMEA103958131, study PRJEB25191) | human gut metagenome
ATGGAACGACCGGACGCCAGAGCGGAAAAGGCGCAAGCAGATGGCGCAGGTGAATGCAGGAAATAGTATTAGCGGATGCCCGACCAGAGCGCGTCATTTTCCGCTTGAAACGCTTCCCTCAGCGCATTTTCATCTTCAGTAGATACATCCTGCTCAAAAATCAGGATGCCGTCCATATCCGGATCATGCTCCCAAACCTGCAGGGTCAGCACATCATTGTAGTGCCGGACGGTATAACCATCCGCGTCGAACGTCCAGTCCTCTTTCTCCTCGCCGACCGCCCAGCGCAGCAGCACCGCCTCCGTCCCATCAAGACGGTACAGCGTTTCTCTGTGAATGCCGCCCGCCAAGCCGCCGTTCACAGAACTCCTTACAATCTTGTGTTCTGCATCAAGGTCGTAATTCGTGAACGTCAGCGGACAGAGAACATACTGTTCGCCATCAAAAATGAAAAACTGGTAGACAAAATTGCTCGCGCCGCGCTGTGTCAGTATCACCACATCGTTGATGCCGTCGAAGTTGACATCCGCATAGGAAAGGTACGGGTCTTTCTCGCCGGACACGAAGCAGAGTTCCTGCCCGTTGTCCGCAATCAGGCGGTGGATGTATTCGTTCTCCGTCGTCTGCCCGATAATTTCCGCGCGGACAGGGGCGATGGTCATCAGGAGAAGCAAGGCAAGCAGGCAGAAACGGAAAATACAGTTCTTCATAAAGAATACTCCTTTCGCATTGGTATGCTAATGAAAGAACGAATACGGGGCGGCAATTCATCCGCAGAAAAAAAGGAAATTTCTTCATCATCTGAAATGGAAATGCTTGCAAATTACTGATGTTTGCGTTATAATGAAAATGGTAATTTATGATTCATACTATTTCCAGATAAGAATGCGCCAAGATGCGCGGCGAATTTTTCATTCTGGCTAACGTGAATGGAACGCAGCGTAGCAGCGCTACGCTAAGTGGAATGAGCGGACGCCAGAAGGGAAAAGGCGCAAGCAGATGGCGCAGATGAATCTGGAAATAGTATCAAGGTTTCTTGCTGGAGAAGCGGGGAAAGGGGTGTTTGCCACGGCGCACGAAGGAGCAGCGCAGTACTGCCGCAAAGTGGACAAGCGTGAAATTCCGGTCTGTCCGATTTTAGGGGTCAATATTGCTGTCATCAACATGAATTGGCTGCTGAAATATTTGGCGCAGAATATTCATCAATTGCAGGGAGATTACATCTGCGTATCGAATGTACATACAACCGTCGTCAGTTACGAGGATGCGGACTACCGTGCCGTGCAGAACGGCGGTTTGATGGCGATTCCGGATGGCAATCCGCTGGCGCAGGAGGCGCGGCGGCGCGGGTATCCGCAGATTCAGCGGACAACCGGGCCTGACCTGATGATGGAGGTCTTTCGGCAGTCCACGGCACACGGCTGGCGGCATTATTTCTACGGCAGCACGCAGGAAGTGCAGGAGAAAATGATTACGCGCCTGCAGCAGGAGTATCCGGGGCTGGTAATTGCGGGCACAGACGCGCCGCCCTTCCGCGAACTGACACCGGAGGAAGATGCGCTTGCCGTGGCGCGCATCAATCAGGCGCAGCCGGATTTTGTGTGGGTCGGGCTGGGAGCGCCGAAGCAGGAGCGCTGGATGGCGGCGCACCAAGGGCGTGTGCACGGGCTGATGATTGGGGTCGGCGCGGGCTTTGATTTCTTTTCGGGCAACGTCAAGCGCGCCCCGTTATGGATGCAGAAGCACAGCTTGGAATGGCTCTATCGCCTGATGCAAGACCCGAAGCGGCTATTCCAGCGCTACTGGAGTACGAATCTGAAATTCATCTGGAACGCGGCCATCAGGAGAAAGTAAATGCAGCAAGCGACAAAACAGCCCGCTGTACTGCTGGTACACGACTATTATCAGATTCCCGGCGGCGAGGATGTCGTTGTGGCGAACGAGAAGCACCTGCTGGAAACGCACGGTCACGCTGCGGCGCTGTATGCGCGGCGGAACGAGGAAATTTCGCGCATGGGAGCGCTGGAGAAAATCCGCAGTGCGCTGGGGATGTTTTTCAGCATCCGTACATACCGCGAGGTTCGGCGGAGCATCCGCGAAAACCGGATTTCGCTGGTGCATGTGCACAACACGCTGCCGCTGATTGGCCCGGCAGTGTATTACGCGGCATTGCGCGAGGGCGTTCCCGTGGTGCAGACGGTGCACAACTTCCGTCTGCTCTGCCCGAACGCGCTTTTCTACCGCGACGGCCATATCTGCGAGGATTGCACGAAAAAGGGGCTGCACTGCGCGGTGAAGCACCGCTGCTACCGCGGCAGCCGCCTGCAGACGGTGTTCTGCGTGCTCAGCACACGTTTGCACCGTGCCTTCAAAACGTACAGCCGCCTGCATTATATCACCCTGACGGACTTCAACCGGCAGAAGCTGCTGGCGCTTAAGCAGATTCCGCCGGAAAACGTGTCCGTAAAGCCGAACTTCGTGGAACCGCCGGAGACGATTGTGCCATATGCGGCGCGCGAAAATCAGGTGGTGTACATCGGTCGGCTGGATGCGCTCAAGGGCATCCGGCTGCTGCTGGAGGCGTGGGTGCGCTACGAGCGTTCAGGCGGGGGCATGAAGCTAATCATCTGCGGTACAGGGCCGGAGGAAGCATGGTGCCGCGAATATCTGACGCGGGAAAAGCTGAAGCAGGCGGAGCTGCACGGCTTTGTGCCAAATTCGGCGGCACGGGCGCTGATGGGGCAGTCCAAGGCGCTGATTCTGCCGACACAGTGGTACGAAGGCTTCCCAATGACGATTGTGGAAGCCTTCAGCGCCGCCACGCCGGTGATTTGCTCGGATTTAGGCAACGCGGGTTCCCTGATTTCGGACGGCGTGACGGGCTTCAAGTTTCCGGCGGACTCGGCGGAACAGCTGGCACAGACGCTCAATCGGCTGCAGCACGCGGAATCCGTCAGCGAGGGCGCGCTGAAAACGTATCAGGAGAATTTCACGGCGGAAGCAAATTATCGTCAGCTGATGGCGATTTACAGCAAGGCGATGCAGAAAAGCGGCGAAAGGAACGAACCATCATGCGGCTGATTGTGGCAGATGTACGGAGCACCAGCACAGACGGCATTGCCGCTGGGCATTATTTCACCGTCGCGCAGAATTATCTTGACCTGTTCGGCGCGGAGATGGATGTGCGCATTGCGGGCGGGCCGGTGTACGGCGACCGCTTCGGGAATAAGCTGATTCGTCTGCCGCATGATTACATCGTGGGCAGTTCGGCGGCGCGCAACAAACGCGCCGTGTTCCAGAACGTGCGCGCGCTGCTTCGGGAAGCGCAGGATGACGTGATTGTCCTCCAGTGCAGCGCCGTCGCAACAGCGTATCTGGGGCTTGCGCTGTTCAAGAAGAAAGAAACGCGGGTCTACGCCATCCAGTACAGCACCGACGGCGTCAATTCGCTGCTGAAACGGGGGCTGTATGCGCTGTGCAGGCGGAAAATCAGCGGCGTTATCTGCCCCAATGCAGCCATTGGCGCGGCGTATGGGCGGCCGATGTGCGTCGTGTCCGATTACATCAGCACAGGAACGATGCAGCCGCCTGTGCCGTATGCGCAGAAGCGCTATGATTTCGGCATGGTCGGGCTGATTACGTCGGACAAAGGCGTTGTTGAAGCGGCAAAGCAGCTGCGGAACACGCCGTATCGGGTGCTGATTGCGGGTCGGGTGCAGGAAGCGCCGCTGGAAACGGAACTGCGGGCAGTCTGCGCGGGGGCGAAGAACATCGAGCTGCGGCTGGAATACCTGTCCGAAGCGGCGTATGACGAGGCGATTCGCCAATGCCGCTACTGCATCCTAAATTATTCGGAGAATTACTCCCTGCACAGCAGCGGCGTTGTATTCGATATTCTCTTCCGGGGCGTGCCGATTGTGGGCAGCCGCTGCGGGACGCTGCAAATGGTGGAAGCAAACGAATTGGGCAAAACGGTATCCAGCATGGCGGATTTTGCGCCGGAAAGGCTGCTGGATGAAGCCGTGCATGACCGCTATGTGCGCAACATTGCGCGCTACTGCCAATCGCAGGCGCAGGAGCGGGAAAAGCTGCGGGATTTTCTGACGCGGGGCGCAGCGGAATAACCATGCCGCACAGCGCAGAGTGAAAGGAGGGGCTGAAGCGTGAAGGTCATGTGGATGGGAAATATTATCCTCCCTGCCATTGCGGAAAAAGAATCGCTTCCCCCGGTGTATATCGTGGGCTGGCTGGTCGGGCTGTCGCGGCGGCTGACGCAGCTGCCGGATGCGGCGCTGACGTATGTGTTTGACGCGCCGAAAGCGCTGACGGGCGAAGTGGACGGCTACCGCTATTACGGGCTGGTCAACCCCACACGCCCTACGCAGCGCTGCGGGGAAGCCTACACCCGGCAGCTGGAGGATATTCTGCGCAAAGAGCAGCCGGATGTCATTCACCTCTGGGGCACGGAAAATCAGCACACGCTGGCCATGGTTGATGCGGCGGAACACATGGGGATGCGCGAGCGGATTGTAATTTCCATTCAGGGGCTTCTGTCCATATACGCGGAGCATTATCGCGCTTATCTGCCGGAACACGTCTGCCACGGGCACACGCTGAAGGACTTGGTGAAGGGCAATATCATCCGGCAGGAGGCAATCTACCGCCGCGTCGGGCAGTATGAGCAGGAAGCCCTGCGCAGGGTGCAGCACGTTATCGGGCGCACCGACTGGGATGCTGCCTGCATGAAGGAGCTGGCACCGCAGGCTGCCTATCATTTCAACAATGAGACGCTGCGGGACGAGTTCTACACCGGCGAATGGTCGCTGGACAACTGCGAGCCGCACAGTCTCTTCTGCAGTCAGGCGCATGTGCCGCTCAAGGGGCTGCATCTGCTATTGCAGGCGCTGACGATTGTCCGCAAGCGCTATCCCGATGTCAAGCTCTATGTAGGGCGCAAGGACTATGGGCGCATTCCGCTGCCTGCGCGCAATGCCTATGAACGGTACATCCACCGTCTGCTGCGCGAAAACGACCTCTACGACCATGTTGTTTTTACCGGCAGCCTGAATGCACAGCAAATGAAGGAGCGGTATCTAAAAAGTCAGGTGTTTGTGCTGCCGTCAAGCATTGAAAACTCCCCCAATTCGCTGGGCGAGGCGATGCTGCTTGGCGTACCGTGCATTGCGTCGGATGTCGGCGGCGTGCGCTGTCTGATGACGCACGGCGTGGAAGGGCTGATTTATCCGGCAGACGACCCGCATTTGCTGGCGCATGATATCTGCGAGATGTTCGCGCATCCGGAAAAAGCGGCGCAGATGGCGCGCGCCGGGCGAGAACACGCTGGAAAAACGCATGATGCGCAGAAGAATCTGGAGATACTGCATCAGATTTATACGGAGATTGCACGATGAAAATCCGAATCACAAAGAACCATGTGGATGTACTCTGCGTGCTGATTGGCGTGCTGGGCATGGGTTCGCTGTATTTTCAGGTGCTGCGGATGCCGCTGATGGCAGCCATGCTGATTGCGTCGATTCTGCTGCTGACGCGGGCGCATCATCCGAAAATCAGCGCCCAGAACATACGCCTGACGCTGCTGCTGACGGCGGCGCTGCTGCTGACGAGCTTTGTCAACCCGCAGAACGGCATTCACATCAACGATATTGTCATTTGGCTTTGCAACATCGGCTATGTGCTGGTTCTGCAAAGCTGCATCGGGTATCGGACGTATATGCGGCTGTATACCAAAGTCATGCTGGCAGAGGCGGCCATCAGCCTGATTTCCTTCGTCATCGGCGATTTGCTGTCGCTGCCGCTGCCGCTGCTGCACTACGAAGCTTCCAGCGTCAACGGATTTTATCTGACGCCTTATTTTACCTTAGGCTGGCTGAACATCCCGGTTTTCCACCGCAACGCGGGCATGTTCAACGAGCCGGGCAGCCACCAGATTTTCCTGAACTTCGCGCTGCTGTTCCTGATGAGCGACGAAACGCGCATGGGCATGAGCAAGAAGAAATACTGCTGGGCAATTGCGCTGCTGATTGTTACCATCCTCAGCACGCTGTCCACAACAGGCTTTATTTGTCTGGGCGTTGTGCTGCTGACGGTGGCATTCCGCAAAAAGGGCGTGAAAATGGCGCACAGCATCAAGATGGCGGCGTTCATTGGGCTGATTTTGCTGTTTGTCATCGAGTCTGCCACGGGCGTGGTGGAAAACAAGATTATCGGACGAAATTCCGGCGGTTCATTCTACACGCGGTGGAACGACACCTTCAGCGGCTTTGAAATCGGGCTGGAATCCCCCATTGCGGGGCAGGGCGTTTTCTCGGAGCGGAAGGCGGAAATTCTGCTGAAACACAGGGTGCAGAATATTTCCAACGGCTTTGCCGCCTTCGTCATGGATACAGGGTTGATTCTCCCGGCAGTTTGGCTGTGGCTGACGTACCGCGGTATCCGCACCAAATTTGCCAAGGCGCGTCTGCTGTATGTGCTGGGCGTTTTCCTGCTGTATTTCCTGTGCATCAACACGGAGGGCGTTTTCCTGAACATACTGTTTTTGGGGCTGCTGGGCAAGTGGCAGCCGGACGCGGAGGAAGCGCCTGATCTGCCGGCAAATGCGCGCAGGCAGAGGAAACGCAGGAGGCGCTGCACTGTGCCGCCGGAAAAACTGCGCCTGACGTTTAACACGCAGCCGGAGGACGCGGCGCAGGAGCAGACGGGCGAAACAGGCGGAGAGGAATCATGAACACAGCATCAAGGAGCGAAAACACAGCGCGCAACATCGGCGTGGGCGCAGTGCGGCAGGTGCTCACGCTGCTGTTGGCTTTTGCCGTGCGAACGGTGTTTGTGCGCCGGCTGGGCGCGGATTATACGGGCGTCAACGGGCTGTACAGCAACATTCTGGCCATGCTGTCACTGGCGGAGCTGGGCGTGGGCAACGTGCTGGTGTACAGCTTGTACGCACCGCTGCACCGGGGCGACACGGGCGAAATCCAGCACCTGCTGGGCTATTATCGTCGCATTTACCGCCTGATTGCGCTGGCGGTAGCGCTGCTGGGCGCGGCGGTAATCCCCTTCCTGCCGCTCATCATCAGCAGTGAGCTGCCGATGGCGCAGCTAATCGTCTACTATGTGCTGTACCTGGCGAACTCCGTGGCATCCTATCTGGTCATCTACAAAACGACGCTGATTCAGGCTGACCAGAAGGCATATTTGCAGAACATGGTTTCCGCCGCGGCGCTGGTGTTGCAGTATGCGGCGCAGATCGCGTGCCTGCTGATTTGGGGCAGCTATCTTGGCTATTTGCTGATTCAGATTGCCTGCACCCTCCTGCAGAACGCGGTGCTGAGCCATTTAGCGGACAAGATGTACTCCTTCCTGCGGGAAAAGCAGAAATGTGCGCCGATGCACCGCAAGCAGGAGCTGAACGACAACATCCGCTCCATGTTTCTCTACAAGCTGGCGACAATACTCATCAACAACACGGACAACATCCTGATTTCCATCATGCTGGGCACGGTGTTCGTCGGCTACTACTCCAACTACGCGTCGCTGACGACGTATGTGACAACGTTCGTTTCCATCGTGATTACCGGCATTTCCGCCAGCTTGGGAAATCTGAATGCCGAGAAGAATTCGGAAAAGTCGTACACCATGTTCCGCAACCTGATTGTCCTCTTCGGGGCGATTACAGGCTTCTGCGTCGCCGCATACGGCGCGGTTGTGCAGGACTTCATCCCCATCTGGGTGGGCGAAGAATACCTGATGGACACAGGGACGGTAGCAGCGGTGCTGTTCACGTTCTACCTGAGCACCATCGTCGCGCCCGTGTGGATGTACCGCGAAACGCTGGGGCTTTTTCGGCAAATGAAGTATGTTATGTTTATGACGGCGCTGGTCAACATCCTGCTATCCATCCTGCTGGGGCACTTCTTCGGCGTGGCGGGCATCATCGGCGCAACAGGGCTGGCACGGCTCTGCACCATCTTCTGGTATGAGCCGAAAGTGCTGTTCTATCGCACCTTCAGGCGCAGCGTTGCCGCGTATTTCAAGGCACAGGGAGGCTTGCTGCTGCTCAACGGCGCGGTGATGGCGCTGTCGCTGATGCTGTGCGCGCGGATGGGGCATACGCTGATGTGGATTATCCTCAAGGGCATCACCTGCGCGGCGGTGACAGCGCTCCTGTACACGCTGGCGCTGGGACGGACAGCAGAATATCGCTGGATGCTTGAAAAAGGGCGGAGTTTCTTGCGCAAATGGAGGAAGAAGGCATGATCGATCAGGAAATGCAGCACTGCCGCAAAATTGTGCGTTTTGACCCTACCATCTCAACAGCGAATCAGGGAGATTTCATCATCCGAAACGCCTGCGAGCATGTGCTGCACGACTGCTTTCCTGTGCAGCTGTCCGTCGCCGTGCCGGTTCGGGACAGGCTGTCGAAAGTGTCGATGAAGCACGTCGGCAGTGCGGATTACGCATTTGTCTGCGGGACGAATCTGCTTTCCTCGGACATGCGCCGCCAAAGGATGTGGAATATCCGCCTGCGGGACGCGGTGATGATGCGCTGCGGCGATTTGCACAAGCGGGAGCTGCTGAATTTCCGCCTGATTCGTGAAAAATTTCAGCGCACGCATATCATTTTGCTGGGCGCGGGGTGGTATCAATACCAGGACGAGCCGACAGGGTACACGAAGCGGATTCTAAAAACGCTGCTGGATGGGCAGTACCTGCACGCGGTGCGCGACGAATACACGCGCCAGCGCCTGCTGAAGCTGGGCATCACGAACGTGCTGAATACGGCGTGTCCGACAATGTGGGGGCTGACAGACGACAAATGCGCGCAGATTCCGACGCACAAGGCGGAGCGCGTCGTGACAACGCTGACGGACTACCGTAGCAGCCCGGAGCAGGATGCTCAGATGCTGACCATGCTGCAAAAGCACTATCGCGAGGTGTATGTGTGGCTGCAAGCAGTTGAGGACTACGCCTGCCTGCGCCAAATGGATGCGCGCGTGACGCAGAATTTGCACCTGATTCAGCCGAATCTGCGAGATTACACAGCGCTTTTGGCATCAGGCGGGATTGACTACGTTGGCACGCGGCTGCACGGCGGCATCCACGCAATGAACATGGGCTGCCGAAGCCTGATTCTGGCGGTAGACAACCGCGCAAGTGAAATCGCGAAGGACACGAATCTGCCCGTCCTGCCCCGCGGCGGGAATTTGGATGTGCTGGAGGAGCACATCTGTTCCGCATGGGAGACGCAAATTGATTTGCCGACCACGGCAATTCGGCAATGGAAAAATCAGTTCCGCGAGACAGATGCAGAGAAAGTGCCTTGATTTTCGTATAAAATGCGGCTTTCTGCGCGGTAAGTATTGACAGCTGACTTGTAATTTGTTACAATATAGCTGGAATTGGGAAAGAGATTGCTATATCCACCGGAAGCACTGCAGCTCGCCGCGAAAAGAAAATGGAAAGCAGCAGTCTCTTGCCACTGGCACAACCATACGTCGTGCCGGAAGATTGCACGGAACAAGGAGTGAGGACGATGAAGGACAAAAAGTGGATGCGAAAGGCATTGTCTTTCCTGCTGGCTGTATTCATGGTGACGGGCAGTATGGGAACAGTGCTGACGGCGGCTGCAGAAGAGCCGGAAACTCCGCCGACGGAAACGGTTGAGGTCGTGCCGACGGAAGCACCGGAAGTGACGGATGTTCCCGAAGCAACGGAAGCACCCGAAGTGACGGATGTTCCCGAAGCAACGGAAATCCCCGAAGCGACGGATGTTCCCGAAGCAACGGAAATCCCCGAAGCAACGGATGTTCCCGAAGCAACGGAAGCGCCCGAAGCGACGGATGTTCCCGAAGCAACGGAAATCCCCGAAACGACGGATGTTCCTGAAACAACGGAAGCACCCGAAATCGTGGACGAAGCAGCCGTAGATTACAGCCGCTCCGTGCTGGATAACGAGTTCTTTGACTCCGGCTTTGCCGCGACGTTCAGCAGCGCACAGCTGTACCTGAATCCGACGGGCGATGAGCTGGTTGGTCGTGTAACCGGCGTAGTGTATGTGACGCATCGTCCGCAGAAGGGTCAGCTGAATGAACGGATTTCCGTCTGCGTGTATGACCAGACGGCTGGCGTTGCATATGGCTATCTGGCGGCGGATGCAGTGCATCCCGTGCCGGAAGAGGGCATTGAGAATCAACGTCACACCGGTGTTTTCGCGAGCGGCGTGGAAATGCCCAGTGCCCTGCTGGTGCTTGCAGCTGCGACGGAAGAGCCCGTGCCGACCCCTGCACCCACGCCCGTGCCGACCGAAGAGCCTGTAGTTGAGCCGACGGAAGAACCCGTTGTTGAGCCGACGGAAGAACCCGTTGTTGAGCCGACCGAAGAGCCCGCTGTCGTGCCGACCGAAGAGCCTGTTGCCGTGCCGACTGAAGAGCCTGTTGTCGTGCCGACCGAAGAGCCTGTTGTCGTGCCGACGGAAGAGCCCGCTGTTGAGCCGACTGAGGAACCTGCTGTCGTGCCGACCGAGGAACCCGCTGTTGAGCCGACCGAGGAACCCGCTGTCGTGCCGACTGAAGAGCCTGTTGTCGTGCCGACCGAGGAACCCGCGTCGACCCCCGCGCCTACGGACGTGCCGGATGACCTCGAAAACATCGACCGCGCGGATGTGATTATTCCGGGCAAACCGACGTTCGAAATGGACAAAGCGACGGCGGAGCTGGGCGAGAATATCACCTTCACCATCCACACGAAGAACGCCACCAAGATTTTGATGTACATTGACGGCAGCGTCAACCGCTACATCTACGACGTGCCCACTGACACATCGACGCTTACCATGTCCTTCTCCTCGATGGGGAGCAACGGGGGCAAGCGCACCATCGCGTTCCAATCCTACAACGGCAATACGCCCGGCGAAAAGTCCGCTGAACAAACGATTACGCTGACGAAGCCGTCTGTCAAGCCGCAGGTAACGGTAAAGAATATCGACAAGACGACCGTGGGTCTGGGCGAAAACATCACCTTCACCCTGAGCATCAAGAACGCCACGAAGGTGCTGATGTACATCGACGGCAGTGTCAACCGTCGCTTCGAGGACATCACCCCCGATATGACGGAATACACCTTCACCATGTCGTTCTCGTCGCTGGGAAGCAATGGGGGCAAGCGCGCCATTGCGTTCCAAGCCTATAACGGCACGACGGCGGGCGAAAAGACCTCCGAACGTGTTGTGACTGTCGCAAACGAAAGCCCGAACAAGCCGACCGTGACCAGCTGGAGTTTGAACAAATCTACGGTTGATTTGAACGAAACCATCACCTTCACCATCAACACCAAGAACACGACGAAGATGCGTGTCTACATTGATGGCAAGCTGAACCGCTACATCTACGACGTGAAGGACGGCGCGACGACATTCCAGATGTCCTTCTCGACGCTCGGTTCAAACGGCGGCGTGCGCACGGTGGCGTTCCAGCCCTACAATGGCAGCACGCCCGGCGCTATGTCCGACACCAAGACGATTACCATCAGCGTGGCGAACAAGCCGCGGGTTGAGCTGCTGAAAATCAGCAATCCGAATGCGACGCTGGGCGAAAATATCACCTTCACCCTGCGCATCAAGAACGCCACGAAGGTGCTGATGTACATCGACGGCAGTGTCAACCGCCGCTTCGAGAACATCACCCCTGATATGACGGAATACACCTTCACCATGGCGTTCTCTTCGCTGGGGAACAACGGGGGCAAGCGTACCATTGCGTTCCAAGCCTACAACGGCGCAGTCGGCGGCGACAAGACCTCCGCAACCACCATTTCCCTGACGAGTGGTTCGTCTGCTGCCCCCGTGATTGCGAATGTCAAGATTGACAAGACGACCGCGGTGCTGGGCGAGCAGATTAAATTCACTGTTTATCTGGACAACGCGACGAAGCTGCTGATGTATGTCGACGGGCAGGTGAACCGCCGCTTTGAGGACGTAACGACCAGCATGTCGAAGTACGAGTTCACGATGTCGTTCTCGTCGCTGGGGAATAATGGCGGCGTCCGTACGATTCAGTTCCAGCCTTACAACGGCACGACGGCGGGCGAAAAGTTTAAGGCGTACACGATTACACTGACGACGACCGTGGTCAACAAGCCGGAAGTCGTCAACTTCACCATGAATCCCAGCCGCGTGAAGCTGAATGTGCCGGTGACGTTCACGGTCAACACCAAGAACGCGACGAAGGTCGTCCTGTATGTGGACGGCAAGGCAAATACCAGCTACCCGACGACTGGCGATGTGACGGTTATCGAGCGCGCCTTCGCTTCGCTGGGCAGCGGCAACGGTGTCCGCACGATTCAGTTCAAGCCCTACTACGGAACGACCGCTGGCGAGCTTTCCCCTGCGCAGTCCCTGACGCTGTATGTGACCGACGATCCGCTGACTGTGACCGTTCCTGCCGCGAAGCAGGGCGAGGACCTGACGGTGACGTGGACGGCTGCTGGCGGCGCAACGAAGTATCAGCTGCTGCTGACCACGCCGGATGGCACGGCTGCGCTGCTGGGCGAAACGGCGGCGCTGAACTACACGGTGCCGGGTCTGAAGCTGCTGCAGCCGGGCGACTACACCATCACGATTAAGGCGCTGTCCGGCAATACGGAGCTCGAATCTGTCAACAAGGCATTCACCGTGACAGGCGACTTCGTGTTCGCGGTTCGTGACGACTCAACGGGCATTGTGGTCGTCAAGTACAACGGCACGGCATCGACGCTGACCGTTCCGAACACGGTGGCGGGTCTGCCGGTGGTGGAAATCGGCGCGCAGGCGTTTGAGGGCAACACGAAGCTCAAGAGCGTAACCCTGCCCGCGACGATTGAAATCATTGGCCGCCGCGCGTTCGCGGAATGCAAGAACCTGCTGGAAGTCAAGTAAGGGTTCATTGGGATTACGAAAGCCGGGGGTGCTGGTAAGGCAGTCCCCGGCTGTTTTGCTGCGAAAAAACATACTTGCGATTGACGTTTCCCTGCCTATCTGCTATCATAAGATAAGCGCCCGCTATATGCCGCACACAAAAGGAGGTATGCCCTATGGAGCAGCTTGAAGTTCTGACCGAAGTGCAGGATTTGCGGAAGGTTTGGCCGCATGAAGCACTGGATTTTACGCCGTGGCTGGCGAAGGATGAGAACATCGCGATTCTGGGCAATGAAATCGGCATGGAAATTGCAGTCGACGGAACAGAATCTGCTGTGGGCGATTTCAGCGTGGATATTATCGCGACCGATATTGCAACAGGGCAGAAGGTTATCATCGAAAACCAGCTGGAAGATACCAACCACGACCATCTGGGCAAACTTATCACCTACGCTGCCGGGAAAGAAGCTCGGACGATTATCTGGGTGGTAAAGCACGCACGCGAGGAACACCGCGCGGCGATTGAGTGGCTGAATAACCACACGGATGACGACATTGGCTTTTTCCTGTGCGAAATCCACCTGTATAAAGTCGGCAGCTCCAATCCTGCGGTGAAGTTCAGCGTGATTGAGAAGCCGAATGACTGGATTAAGAGCGTCAAGAAAAATCAGCAGCAGACAGAAAGCCAGCAGTTCCGCTTGGACTACTGGACAGCATTCAATGACTATGCGTATGCAAACGCGCAGTTCGCAAGGCAATTTGGCAAGCGAAAAGCATCAAACAAAATGTGGATGAACCTGAGCATTGGCTCATCTGTTTATGATATTTGCTTACGCGCGGTTAAAACAGAAAATCTGCTTGTTGTTGAACTGTATATTCGCGGCGACAAGGATCTTTATCATCAGTTATTTGAAAAACAGAATGCCATTGAGCAGGAATTGGGCGTTACGCTTGACTGGCGGGAACTTCCAGAAAAGAAAGCAAGCCGCATTATGCTGACACGACAGGTCGATTTTGACAATCGCAGCGCGTGGAATGCACAGTTTGACTGGATGATGGAAATGTCGCTGAAATTCAAGAAGGTTTTCAAGAAATACTTATAACTTAACTACCCCACGAAAAATTCCCCCGGAAGCTCATGCCTCCGGGGGACAACTTATCTTATTCCGCCTTTGCGCTCTCTCTTGTATAATTCAGCAGCCCGCCATAGAGGATGCAGCCCTGCTGGCGCGCGGTCAGCGGCATCAGCACAATGTAATCCTCGTCCTTCGTGTCGTTGTGCAGCACAAACGTGTCGCTGCCGCTTTCCACCGTCTCGCGGACGTTCGGCAGGCTCAGCGTGTCGCCCTGCGCGATGCGGTCGTAATCCGCCTCATTCTGGAACGTCAGCGGAAGAATGCCATTGTTGATAAGGTTCGCCTGATGGATGCGGGCGAACGACTTCGCGACGACGGCGCGGATGCCCAGATACAGCGGGACAAGCGCGGCGTGTTCGCGGCTCGACCCTTGCCCGTAGTTCATGCCCGCAACAAGGATGCCGCCGCCTTCCTTCTTCGCGCGCGCCGGGAACGTCGCGTCCACGGGGGTCAGGCAGAAGTCCGACAAGTACGGCACGTTCGAGCGGAACGGCAGGAGCTTCGCATCCGACGGCGCAATGTGGTCGGTGGTGATGTTGTCCTCCATCTTCAGCAGCACCTTGCCGGAAATGGCATCTGCCAGCGGCTTGCCCAGCGGGAAGGGCTGAATGTTCGGGCCGCGGACGACCTCCACCGTGTCCTCTTCGCCCGGCGCGACCGGAGGGATGACCAGATTGTCGTTGACGGTGTACGTCTCCGGCATCGGGATGTCGAGGTCAATGTCAAGGCAGCGCGGATCCGTCAGCACGCCAGTCAGCGCCGTAACAGCCGCCGTCTCGCAGGAGACAAGGTAAATGCCGGCGGACTTTGTTCCGCTGCGGCCGTAGAAATTGCGGTTGTTCGTGCGGACGGAGACGGCGTTCGTGCGCGGCGACTGCCCCATGCCGATGCATGGCCCGCAGGCGGATTCCAGAATGCGCGCGCCCGCCGCAATCATGTCTGCCAAAGCGCCGTTGCGCGCCAGCATCGTCAGCACCTGCTTCGATCCGGGGCCGATGACAAGGCTCACGTCCGGGTGCACAGTCTTGCCCTTCAAAATCCGGGCGACGCGCATCATGTCGGTATAGGAAGAGTTCGTGCAGGAACCGATAAACACCTGATCGACCTTAATCGGGCCGCACTGCTTGACGGTTTCCACGATGTCAGGCATATGGGGCTTCGCGACGAGCGGCTCAAGCGCGGTCAAATCAATGTCGAGGATTTCGTCATACGCCGCATCCGGGTCTGCGGACAGCGGCACGAAGTCCTGCTCGCGCTGCTGAGCTTTGAGGAACGCATGGGTCACTTCATCCGACGGGAAGATGGAGGTCGTTGCGCCGAGTTCCGCGCCCATGTTCGTAATCGTCGCACGCTCCGGGACACTCAACGTTTTCACGCCGTCGCCGATGTACTCCATCACCTTGCCGACGCCGCCCTTGACGGTCAGCCGGCGCAGGACTTCCAGAATAATGTCCTTCGCCGCAACGCCGTAGGACAGCTTGCCATGCAGGCGCACGCCGACGACACGCGGGCACGCCAGATAATACGCGCCGCCGCCCATCGCGACCGCAACGTCCAGTCCGCCCGCGCCGATGGCAAGCATCCCGATGCCGCCGCCCGTAGGCGTATGGCTGTCCGAGCCGAGCAGCGTGTAGCCCGGCACGCCGAAGCGCTCCAGCTGTACCTGATGGCAGATGCCGTTGCCGGGCTTGGAGCAGTAAATGCCATGCTTTTTCGTCACCGTTTGGATGTAATAGTGGTCATCCGCATTTTCAAAGCCAGTTTGCAGCGTGTTATGGTCAATGTACGCCACGGACTTCTTTGTCTTGACGCGCTTGACGCCCATCGCCTCGAATTGCAGGTACGCCATCGTACCGGTGGAATCCTGCGTCAACGTCTGGTCAATGCGGATGGAGATTTCCGAGCCGGGAATCAGTTCACCGCTGAGCAGGTGCGCCGACAGGATTTTCTGGGTCAGATTCATCGCCATGAGGAAAGGACTCCTTTCATAATATGCACAATGCCCAAACGGGCAGAAACAGCCGAATGAACAGCTTCATGATACAGGATTCGGCGCGGTGCGTCAATGCTTTCGGGCGGAAAGAACACAAAAAGCGCAGGCTATGAAAAACTCGCCGGATGTTTTAGACATACAGCCTCTTGACAACAAAGCTCCTATATGGTATTATTTGAAGTAAACTACTATATAGGAGCATTTGCATGAAAATGAACGGCGGATTTCTTGTTACCAAAATAAAACAGCTTGGAGACCGAATCTTTGAGAAGATTCTCAGCGAAAAGAATATTGATGCGTTCAATGGAGCCCAGGGGCGCATTCTTTATGTGCTGTGGCAGGAGGATGGAATCTCGATCAGGTCACTCTCGGTCAAATGCGGATTAGCGATAACATCTCTTACGACGATGCTGGAAAAAATGGAAAATCAAGGGCTGATAAGACGTGTTCAGTCTGAAACGGATAAAAGGAAAACACTCTTGTTTCTGACTGAGAAAGCACATTCCTTAAAGGGCGAGTACGATTCTGTATCTGACGAGATGGGAAGTATTTACTACAAAGGTTTTTCAGAAGAAGAAATTGCCCAGTTTGAGGAATGCCTCGACCGCATCAGAAAGAATCTTGAGGAGTGGCAGAAGTCA
>OLXD01000595.1_pt1 | contig 16523 bp, 8 predicted proteins | sample 1673881 | NCBI WGS metagenome assembly OLXD01 (sample SAMEA103958131, study PRJEB25191) | human gut metagenome
GAACAGGTTATTTAAGACAATTATTAAAAGCTCTAAATTGGCCTATAAATAAAAAAAGTGTTCTTTTTCAAGAACTTGAAGCATTGGCTTTAGGGAAAAATATTACTGTATTTAAAACTTGGGATGAGGCATTCAAATATTTGTCTGAACCAAAAATTCTTGTTAAATGTAACGATGTCATAAGCATTATCAAGAATACTACAGATCTTTTAATTTGGTTAGGAAGTTATCCCTCGTCTCATTTTCCGTTAATTTCATACGCAACTTCTGATATATTAAATAACGCATTGGTTTCATTAGAAAAGCAAATGCAGAGTTACCTGTATATTGGTAAACAAAGAGTCTGGAATGCTGTATATATAGCGTCCCAGACTTCATATGATTCTTCACGTGATAAAGAGTGGGGTGAGTTAGAATTAGTTGAACGAGAAGACTTAGCAGGGAAGAAAGATGAAATTCCTGGTAGATATAGAAGGAAAATTCCTGCAGAGATGTATCTGAGTATGATAGAAAGTCTAAAAAAATCTCTAAGTGGATATAACCTAGTTGGTGTACATGCTACTACGATGGAAAGAATGGCTTCCTTAGTTAAAAATGGAGTTGATGTATCACAGATAAATACAGAAAATGGTTCAGGAAAAGGGAAAGGATTTTATATTATTCCAGGGACAAATTTAGACCGAATTACAAAAGAGGCAAAAGTGTGGGGCAGTCATGTAGTAGCTGTTTATCTTCCTGAAGAAGCAATTGTTAAGGTTGCACAAGATGGAGAAAATGTTGATACATTAGAACTCGGAAATGAAACAAAAGGAAAGTTTTATTATTCTTTTGGTAAGCTGGAAGCTGTAATTCCTCCCTCGTTATGTGCTGATGTTAGGATAGTTGTGGATCCCTCAGATATTAGTATGGGTAATACCGAATACGAAGCCGAAATGTACAATAATGAGTTCGGCTTTTTAAATACTGAGGCCTCTTTGTAGCATTGAATGTCCGCCTTGGCGGATTTGTAATTTGATAGCCATGAGTATTAGGTATTGCAATCCACAATAACGTAATGAAAATGAACAATGTGGGATTGCAAATCCGATTGAATGCGAAGATTAAACGAAGAAAAGTCAGAAAGTTTATGTGTGGGTATTGATGAGTAATCATTTTCATACGATTGTGAGAGCAGGTGAGGATAAATAAGTTATCTGTATAGTTAGATAATGTGGGAGATGAGTGGTTACTGGAGGTGATGGTGACATGATATATAGGCTAAATGTGAGTTGGAGTAAATGGAAACCAATCTGATCGGGTCTTACTGTATAGTTTAAAGAGGATAAGGTGATGATAAAAAGAATGACATACGAGCTGAAAGGTACGTTCTGCACATACTTTGAAACAGATTATGTACGGCTGGACGACTTTCCTACATTGGAAAGCGATTGGGGCAGGCTATTGCACCACTTGACCAAGGCAGACGCTCTCTTACGCTATGGTGACGGAGAAGAAGACACATTGCGCTCCATGTTGGAGAATCATGTGCTGACCGTACTTTGCGATATCGCCCGCAAGAAGCTGTCGAACTATGGTAACAGCTTTGCCAATGTTCAAGGTACAGCAATGCAGGCTGCCTATGTTCAGAAATTACGGCAGGATATCAACCGATGGATAGCTCGGTTGGATAACTACTTATATAGTACTTGGCAGACAGGGAACAACAACAGCCCAGCCGCTGAAACCGCCCGCTGGTTGAAAGAACGTCTGGAACAGTCATTGTCTGCCGATGAACTAGATGGAAACAATAACTATTACCGGATGCTTCGCACCGTGACCGCTATTCAGGAGAATGTCGATTACTATCTGAATCAAATAAAGGACAGTGGCGATATGAATCCGGCACTGTCCCTTCTCATTGTCTATCTGAAAAACTATGGAAGCATTGCTGAGGCTTTCAACCGCCGCCTTGCTACGTTGCCTGAACTCTATCGTAAGGACATTCTGCATGCCGTACCACAGGATGCGGTACAAGACAGCGTCTACGTCATTATCACACCTACAGAAGGTATCGGAGGTTTTACCTTGCCTAAGGATGAGCCATTTCCCGCTGGCCAAAATACCACAGGAGAAGAACTTATTTATCGGACTGAAAAAAAAGAATATATCAGCCCCATGCAGTGTGTGGAAGCGGATGCACTGTACGGTTTTTCCAATCCTTCTTATGGAGGAGCTTTGGAACTCTATAAACAAACTATACAACTTCAAGATACAACCGATGCTCAAACCCTTTTCGTACATGGTGAAGAATTACGCATAGGCTGGCAAGTGGAGTCCCCTATGCTTGTGTTGAACGAAGGAGAACGGAATATCAGTATCTATTTCCATCTTACAGCCGATAGTTCTATACCCAACAATACAAAAGGTTTTGTCCTACAACTGAGCGGAGCGGAAGGCTGGATGGAGCAAACTAGCGAGTGCTATATCGAATCCGATCGATTATGTTTCAGCTTCAGCTTGCCATACAATGTAGTTGCTCCTGCATCCTGTATGGAAGAAGTACATGGCACAACAACAGAATATCCTGTCATCCGTATCTTGACAGATAATGCGAACTGTCCTTACAAGTGGGCACAACAACTCATTTTCGATAGCGTGGAAATAAAGACGGAAGTGAACGGTATTCGCAACTTCAGCTTCTATAATGATCAGGGTGAAGTAGACACTACGCAGCCCTTCCATCCCTTCGGTATACAGGCAGAGTGTGGCGTCTGTTTTCTCTTCGGTAACGAAGAAATGAGTCTGAAAAACTTGCAGGAAGTCCGTTTGAAAGGCATGTGGAAGAAACTGCCCGAAACTGAAGAAGGATTCAACAAGATGTATAAGGAATACGGAACAGATGCGGACGCATTCAAAGTTTCCACCGAATATCAGAAAGGTGGCAGGTGGAAAAAATGCGGTGATGAGCAAAAGCTATTTAGCTTTAATGAAAACGGAGATCTGAATTCTGCCGAGATAGTATTTAGCTTTACGATGCAGCCACAATCCATTTCCAGCGATGAAACTGCCGCTCCCTACGAATACAGTCGTGACAAAGACGGTTTCTTCCGTATCACCTTGGAGTCCCCTTCCATCGGCTTTGGCACAAAAGCCTACCGCACCTTGTTTTCTGAAACGATGGTACACAACAGTGGTTGTAAGGAAAAGAAACGTAAAGACTTACCTTCCGAACCGGTTATCCCTGTGATGGCGGATGTAGAACTTTCTTATATCGCTACGGAAGAGACGACTTTAAGTGATATGGAACGTTCGTTCATTCGATTAAGTCGTATTACGGCACTATCCCGGCAGGAACCATTCCCCATTACTAAAGGAGAGAAGCAACCGTTTCTGCCTTCTGTCCCGGCTGAAAATCTGTTGTATTTCGGTTTACTTCACGCACTAGGAGAGCAGAACCTGCGGTTGTACTTCGATATGGTATTGCCTCAGGAAAAGATCCCATTCTATGACCCGCAACCGGGTAGGCAGGTAACTTTGGCATGGGAATATTGGAACGGAAACGAATGGCATTCCATTGCCATAGAATCCGTCCTTGCCGAAGAAACGTTAGGACTGACGCAAAGCGGATTTATAGAAATCAATCTGCCGGAGAAAATAAGCGGTAGCCATATGGATAAACAAGGTAGGGCATGGATACGTGCCGCCGTGACAGGCGATTTGTCTTCCTGCCTTGCTGTACGAGGTATCCGGACAAACTGTATTCGTCTCATTTCCCAAAATGGAGATGGTACTTCGTTGCCTGCCGGAACAATACAAGGTATAAAGGAACCGGATGAACGGATTGAAAGTGTCACCCAGCCCTTGAGTGGCTTCGGAGGCAAGCCTGCCGAAACAGCAACTGGGGTGGCTGTGCGACAAACTTCACGCATCAGTAACCGTCACCGTGCCCTCATGATAAAGGACTACGAGCATCTTGTACTGGAATTTTTTCCCGAAGTGGATAAGATACAGTGCATTCCCATTCCGCAGAATAAAGGAGCATCGAAAATATGCCTGGTGGTATTCAGCCGTGCGGAAGACAGCCGTTATTTCCTCTCTCCGGCATGGAAACTGGCGGAAATACAGCAGCTTGTCCGGCAATATGCATCTCCGTTTGCTTCTTTGCGTGTAATTAATCCCGTTTACGAACGTGTGAATGTTCACTGCAAAGCAATCCTGTGGAACAGCGTGCCGGATAAAGGCAAGGCAGTCCGGCAACTTGTTGTTTTGGCACAGAACTATATCGTACCGTGGTATCGGAAAGAAGAAATTCCAATGCTTAGGCAACGTTACTCCTACAAGGAACTTCATGCCCGAATGGTGAATCATGAGGATCTGATGCGGCTGGTCACGTTGGAAGTGAACGGTAAGAGTTTGTCGCGTATAGATGTCGATACCGTGGACTTCACTTTCGAAGGCAAGCACCCTTGGAGTGTATTGCTTCCGGTAATAAAAATAGAACTTCTTTCTCCCTACGACGGCATAGAGAAAGCTGAAATCGGGAGTAACTTCATAATAGGATAGTGGTTTATGGAAAAGAATAATAACAGGCGGAACCGAAGTGTGCTGAAAAGCTATTTTCAGAAAGGTGCTATACCCACAGAACAACAGTTTGCTGAACTGATAGATTCCGTGTCGAACATTGTGGAGGATGGGCAGGTGATGAGAACCCCCAGTGGATGGGCGTTTTTCCCTGGACAAGCCGGTCACTTGGATATCGGGCTTTACACGGAAGAACCTCTCACAGAAGTGGATATACCCGCATGGACTCTCGCTGTCACACCCGAAAAGAAGCTGACTGTAAGGAATGCGAAGGGAGAAGCGGTGATGGAAGCGTTGCAAGACAAATCGATAGTATTGTATGGTAGTCTGAAGGTGGAAGACGAAATTACCGCAACGGCTTACCAGACGGCAGGCGGAGGGGGAATCACACCCAGCGGTGAAGGCTATCTGACTGTCCCTGCCGACAAACAGTGGCATGATTTGCCAATCGATGTGTCGCGCGAAGGTTTCGGTTGCCGTGTATACTCTGTATATGCCTCTTTTCGTGAACAGGGTACGGGGCTTTGCCAACTGACACGTGTTACTGCGCTTTGGCTTAACTTTATGCAACAGCGAATTGAATCACCCCAGAAGCACTGGTGGGGATGGACGGGCAGCGTCCGCTTCCGTTGGCAGATGCGGGAAAAGAATATATACCTGCAAATACGTACCAAAAAGCAACTCCCATCCGGTGAGATACATTGCCGAGTGGTGGAAATGTATAAAGGATAAGCTGATGGGAAAAGGTAATAATGGACCCTATATCAGGCAGTTGGCGGAAAACGAAAATCTGTACTCATACCTGCAAAGGCAGACACTTGAAGAAGTGCACCGCCTCTCAGGAAAGGTATGGACGGATTTCAACGCTCATGATCCCGGGGTGACCCTGGCGGATATCGCCAACTATGCGTTGACAGAAATGGACTACAAGCTCGGTTTCGGTACGATGGATTACCTGACCGGGGAAGATGGAATCTTCGAACCTGAACGTTTCGGACTCTTTCCGCCCGAAAAGGTGTATACCACTGCCCCTGTTACACTGGAGGATTATCGAAGACTGTTCTTCGCCCGCATTCCGGAACTGGAAAACGTATGGGTGGAATGTAATGCGGCAACCGGCGGCTACACTGTCAAGATTGCTCTTCCTCCCTTTGAAGAAGAGGATAACGGAAAAACGGTGGTAAAGCAGGTTGCGAAGATTTACAACAGCCACCGTAACTTGTGCGAATACCTCGACAAGGTAATCATCGTGAGGTCTGCAGAACTGGAATTTCATGCAGAATTTGAGATAGAGCCGGGTAAAGATGCGTCTATTGTGTTGGCTAGGCTCTACGGAACCATCTTGCATTATCTTTCCGGCGGAGTGTATATCTGTGCGCCGGAAGAGCTGGAAACCTCCGGCTTGTCACCCGAAGAGTGGTTGGAGGGGGCGGAAGGCATTGTGCGTGTGGTAATTCCTATGCAAAAGAACACCGAATATGAGTTATATAAGAAACTTTGTCAGGTGGAAGGCATCCGGTCGTTCAGCACTTGCTACCTGATGAAGGATGGAAAGCCACAGACCGATTTCTCCGAAGGATTCAGCTTGAAAATTCCATGTATGGAGAAAGAACTGAAAGTACGTATCCGTCAGGGGCGCTCTGTTATGGGAGTCGATATGGAAAAGTTCACAAGATATCTGAAAACCTTTTATTATGCTCAGAAGCGTATCAGCACGAATGAAAGCGACGTAAAAGGAATTGGTTGGGGAAATATGGTAGGAACGTACCGCAACATTTTCACCTATTCCCCCATAGCCGGAGAGTTCCCCGCATGTTACCGTCTCTCACTCGGACAGGAAACTCATGCTTCCTTTGAGGCATACTTGAAACTGTATGATCGGACAATACAACAAGGATTGGAGGAAGTGAAAGAACTTCCGAACGTGCTTTCCATTGAAGAGAAAGACATGGGGCGTCATTCTTCCTTTCGGAATATCTATGCACTGAAAAGTCGTTATCTGGATTTTCTTGATCACCTGTACGGAGTAGAGAGCCAGCCCGAATGGTTGGAAGAGTCAAACTGTTATGGTGAAATGGAGAGTGAGACGATTGGACGGCGAATGTCATTCTTGCGTCATGTTGCCTATCTGATAAAAAATAGAGCAAAGGCGCGGGATATTACGATGTCGGAGGGAGAGCATAACGCTCCCATAGTGAAGGAGTGGTTTTGCAGGTTGTTGGGCATTAACGGGAACGAGGAACATACCGTGGGCAATGTTCTTCCCGGGCATAATCTACAACTGATAGAGAAGAAACCCGACCGTCCCCTGGCGGACCGACTGGATGCTCTGCTTATTGATGAACGTATGCTGGAACCGGAGCACGTGACGGCCGTAACTTATGAGCAACTGGCAATGGATGAGGAAGGAAAGCGTAAAGAATATAGCCAGTTAAGAGCGGAACTGCCGATATTCAACCGGAACAGGATAAGCGGCGACTTATTCCGCCACGGCATTTCTCTTGGTAACTACCGGATTGTAGAAGCTAAAAAGGGTGAGTATCTGTTGGTGGTCCACAATAAGGAGAAAGGCGGATGGACCAATCTTGGACGTACCGATAACAAAAAGAGGTTGAATACGCTGGCGAACATCCTGCGGAGATATTTACTGGAATTGAACCGGGAGTGTGAAACGGTTTACGTATTGGAACCGGTATTGGTGAGAAAAACGGAACCTTTCCGGCTACTGATTGTGCTTCCGATGTGGACGCTTCGTTTCCACTCGCCGCGCTTCAGGGAGATGTGCAGGGAATTATTGCGCTCTATTATTCCCGCCCACCTGGCAGGCCGGATATACTGGATGGATGAGATAAGTATGCAAGGTTTTGAACATTGTTACAAATTATTAATGAGGGCTTTGACCAACAATGACTTGGCGGATTACAGCGCCCAATTGCTGGAAGTCATATACGAGTTGCTGGGCAAAGCCGTGGAAATACAGATATTAGATGATACGAATTGAACATATATCGTTTGAGTTCGCTGCTGCGGACGAACGGTTCGTACACGACTTGTATGCGGACTGGGATGGCTTTTGCCGTAACTATTTTGAAAAAACGGTGGATGAATGCCTTTCTCCTTTGGATAAAGACAAGGTGTTGCATGAAATAGAACTGTTGGAATTGGATTTGGGGAGTATCCCCGAGGAAAACTTCTACCGTGAGTTTCCCCGGCGCCTCAAAGCGGAACTGCTGAAAGTGTTGCCTTCATGGAGCATACCGACGGAGAGCGAACGGAAAAAGACGGATGCTTCACGCCTGGAAAATCTACTGTTCTATCTGGAACATGGTTATCAGAAGGTGGAATGGGACAATAGTGCTTTTAACCTGACGGAAGAATTGGATTGGGCCGTTTTGCAACAGGCGCTTCATGCAGAGGGTGTAGTATCTCTCTGTATGAGAAAAGATCACGCTTTGTGTCGTTTGCTATGGCAGACAAATGATGACAATACTCTTATCCGACTCTATACCGACTTACTTTCCATGTCATCGTTTGGCTTGTACGAGAAACGTCGTTTCCTTGCAATACTTCTGGAGATGAAACCCGGTATACCCGTGCGTTTTATTCACGAGGATGATGATGACAACAGGCTGCAAAATATGGCGGAACTACTCGATACGCTGTCTGTCCGTCGGATAATGGAAACAGAAACGGAAGAACATGCCGAAGTCGATCTGCCCCCATACTGGCATTATTTGTATGAATGGCTTATCAATTATTATCCCTTTAACGGGATTGCTATCTTTGGGGGTAAAGGAGATTTTATCCGCCATCTGCACCATCGGTTGCTCACATTCATCCGTAAGCGAAACTACTCTTTCTATCTCTCCAAAATGGAACTGACAGTCAACTTCCTGCTTGAAGTTTTCGGACCTGATTATTATAGGGATGTATTAAATGCTATCTATGAGTTCCAACCGCACTATGCAGACGGTTCACCTGTGTATGACGGATATTTAAACCGGGAATTGTATCGTATCTTTTTACAACTTTCTCTACTTCGTCTGCCGATGGCGGGAGAAAGTCCGAAAGAGAATCTGGATTCCGGGTGGAAGCAAACGGCATATCCTACAGATATGGAAATGGTGGCAGAATATCTAAATGATACGCAGAAAAATATGGCGGACAAACGAAGCTTATTTAGGCTACTGATAAAGGAAAAGCCGGAAATACTGACGGATTGGTTACAATCGGAGGCTGCCAAAGACAACGCTCTACTTAGTGTTATAGCTAATATGGTTGATACTGATCTTCTCAACCGTCTGCTTTCTTCCGTTTCTTTCATGGCGATGGAAGTGGTTGACCAGGTAAGAACCTATCTACTGAACCATATATCGAAAACAGAATGTCTAAAAGGGATTTCTGAAACTCAGTTTAACTTTATTTTTTGCAAAGCAGTGTTGCTTTGGATAGAAAAGGAACATTGCGGTCTTTCGGAGTCGGAACGTATCGAACAACTTCTACATCAGTTCTATCAGGAGTTTTCAAGTGGTAGTAATGAGTCTTCTATCAAAATATTATCTGAAAAATTGTACTTGTCGGAAGATGTTTGGAAGCAAGATGCAGGAAATGGTAAAATACGTGTCGACATTCTGAAACTTCGACAGATATTAGCAGACAAGAGTATACCGGAACTTGTAAAACGTAGAATGACGGCATTGTTCTTGGAACAATCCATAGAAAATGAAGAGAATGCCATATGGCTGTTACACGAGCATGAAGTATTGGAGTATACACTTACTTTAATAAGTCAGCCGGTTTTAGAAGAAATTATCAGGCGGTCGGTTGTGCGGATGAACGGTATATCTCATATTGCGGAATTGTTATCCCTGTTTGATTGGCTGGTAACTAACGAACAGGCCCTCTCAGCATATTTGAAGGATAGGACATTCGGACTGAAGGTACAGATGATTTTATGGCTGGCAAAAGCTTCCCAATCGTCAATGAAGATAGAGGGCACTGCGAGAGAAATTCTTTATTTACTTCTTATGACATTGTTTGGCAAGGAAAATATACCGATTGTCATTAAACTGGTATTTCAAGGAAGCATTAGGGAGACAGAAACCAGGAATGAGGAATATGATGATATGGAAGCAGTACTGGACCTGCTGATGACTATCGAGGCAGGTAACGGGAATCCTGCAAAAGTAAGGTTTGAGGAATGGGTACGGCAAACCAAAAAAGACTCCGACATCCTTCCCATACTGTTGGAAAACCGCTGGAACGCTGGAAATGGCTTTACCGATTGGCTGGAAGACGCTACCATCTTTACAGATGATAAGCGTGAGTTGTTACAGAGAATGGTTGTCGAAAAAGTACATGAATGGGTGGGGCTGCTACGTAGGCAACCCGAAGAAAGCAAGGCTGTAATATTTGTTGCAACCTATTTGTCAGCGCCTCTTCTTCTGCAAAGCGTGGCACAAGCGGACTTCCGTCAAGCAGCGGTATTGTCGGAAACGATTGAATGGCTGCAATGCAAAGCTGATGGGATTCCATTCCTTACCGGAAATGACAGGCTTTTTTCAACGGCTCTTTCAGAAGCATTGCTGTTCTTTATGCAAGATAGAGATACATTAGGTGGAAGATCCTTAACGGAAAAAGAGGTGGTAAAAAAGTTCCTGGCTCATTTGTATTTTGTCTATACCGGGAAGACTGATTTCCAAAGCGATGCGGAATGGACGAATTTATCGGTCAATCTGGCTGTTGACTTGGAAATGGAGGCATGGCAAGATGTACGGGAGGCCGAGTTTGCTGATGTATTGTTACAAAAGAATATAAGCAATACCATATTCAGTCATCATATTGTTTCCGTTCTGGAAAAGTATCCGGAGAAATTTTTGGCATGGCTGGAGAAGGATGCTGATCTGGTTTTGATAAAACGGATTGTCGATGTATCGGATATAACCATACTGGAACAATTGAGTCTGTTTTTGTCTGCCGTTGCAGGATTTGAATATCCTGATGATTTCAGGCAGTTGACAAGCTGGCTCAGCCGATTCGCTAATGATCGGGTATTTGCTTCAGATATAACCAGAATATTGCTGTTATGGGTAAGGGAAACAAATTGGAAAAAACAAACGCCGGAACAAATGGAAGATTATTTCATTTCCCGCCTGTTCGGTAAAAACGTAGCCCGATTACCGATAGAGTGGATTGCAGATGATACTTTGCCGGAAAGTGTACGAAAAAGAATGCTCTACAACCATATCTTCTTCCGACCGAAAGAACTGTTGGCCTACATTCGTCAGTCTGTGGTACGGAATACATTGCATACAGATAAATGGTTGGAATGGATGAGTACCGGAGAATGGCTGCGGTTGGTTGCAAGTCTGTCTCTTTCGCAAGCAGAACTGTTGCAGCAAGTTATGGATTACATATTGATAAGTTATCCGGTTCAAAAGGAACATTTAGAGACTGCTCTGGTAACCTATATCATTGAAAATCCTTCGGAAGAATGGGCGTACAATAGCAGGGAAGAGAATATACGCTCATTTGTGAAATCACTTCCTATCCTGCAAGAAAAAACAGAAAATGAACTTAAAGACATAGTGAATATGATAAGTGAAAAATTAATACCGGAAGAGGACAAGAATTGGTTAACCGGCGAACCGGTGTCTGATTCTAAAATATTCTTTGTTAATAATGCAGGTCTCTGTCTGCTGTCTGCATGGTTTCTCCGATTGCTGAGTATGCTCGATTATCTGAACGAGGCAAGGAAGGATATCAAAGATACGAAATCAAGAATTCGTGCCATGTTCTTGTTACAATACCTCACTTGTCAAGAAGAAAAGGAATACCGGGAAACAGAATTGGTGTTCAATCGTCTGCTTGTTGGGTTGCCGATGCATATCCCGTTGCCAAAACGGCTGGAACTGACTGCCGAGGAAAAACAAATCGCTGATAGCTTACTGTCGGCAGTAAAAGCGCATTGGTCCAAGATGAACGGAACATCGCTGAAAGGATTTCTGCAAAGCTTTGTTACCCGTACAGGTCGCTTGGAGGAACAGGACGAAAAATGGCTACTTACCGTGGACGACAAGACGCATGACATTCTACTCGATTCCGTTCCCTGGGGATTCCGGCAAATACGTTTACCGTGGCTGAAGAAATACATACAAGTAAAATGGCACGATAAGCAGGAATTCTGATATTAAATATTAAATAAAGAAATCGTATGGAAGCAGAGAAAGTACATCAGGAAAAAGTAGCACGTACCATACAGCAAAAGCAGGATGGCGGCGGTGCATTACAATTTGTTGATAACCGTATGGTGAACACACTTTTGCAACGTGTTGGCTTAGAGGATGAAGAAGGATTTCAGATGAAAACTGCCCAGTTACAGTCTGACGAGGAAGAAGATACCTTGCAGGGTAAATTTGAACCTACTGTTCAGCGTGTGGAAGATGATGCAGAGGGCGTGCAAATGAAATCGGATACTGTATGCCAACAGAAACCGAATAATACCGGTTTGCCTGATAATCTGAAAGCTGGGGTCGAAAGTCTTTCGGGGTTTTCAATGGATGATGTAAAAGTACATTATAATTCTTCACAGCCTGCCACTGTCCAGGCACTAGCTTATACGCAAGGAACGGACATCCATGTGGCACCCGGCCAAGAGATGCATCTGCCCCATGAGGCATGGCATGTAGTCCAACAGCTGGCAGGACGTGTTGAACCTACTACGGAAGTGGGTGGTATGCCGGTCAACGACAATATAGATTTAGAACATGAGGCGGACGTAATGGGTGCCAGAGCGAATAGCTTGTAAAAGAATAGTCTATGAATGAATTTATCGGATGGTTCAATCAAGTTTTGACTATTTCTATCCAGCTTTATTTCCAACAGGAGTGTGAATACTCCTCGCTGGAAGAAGTAAAACCACCTGTAAACGGATGGTTGGAAAAGGTGACTGGCGTTCCCGACTTGACATTTGACGAACGGATGGTGGTCATGTTGGCGTTGATGCCGCATGTCTGTCCGCAGATACTGGACATCTTTTTTGTACAAAACAAGAACTTCGACCGGCAATATACGGAATTCGGTGGTTGGAAAGGCTTGTCACATGGAGGTTTTCTGCCAACTGGTGAGACTGCCTCTTTTATCCTTGCCGGAGAAGATACGGAAAAACGGAAAGGGGTGATCCGGTTCTTCCAGAAGGATCACTGGTTCTACACAAAGAATATCCTCCGTCTGGAAGGCGCCGGAGAAGGTGAACCCTTTCTCAGTGGGCAATTGCGTGTATCGGAAGAATTCTTAAGCCGTGTCTTGCTGGACAAGGAATATAAACCTGATTATAACATCGGCTTTCCCGCCAAACGCATTACCACGCAGCTGGAATGGGAAGATATGGTACTGGACTATCAGGTAGCTACCGAATTGGAAGAAATCAATGTATGGATTTCCTCTGGTAAGACTGTCATGGAGGATTGGGGACTGTCCCGTATTCTGAAAGCTGGATACCGTTCGCTGTTTTATGGGCCTCCGGGTACAGGAAAAACATTGGCTGCGACTCTTTTGGGCAAGAAGAATGAGATAGACGTGTACCGGATAGACTTGTCCATGATTGTATCCAAGTATATCGGCGAAACGGAAAAGAACTTGGCAAAGGTATTCGACCTTGCCGAGAACCGGAACTGGATTCTGTTTTTTGATGAAGCGGATGCTTTGTTTGGCAAACGTACATCCACCAATACATCCAATGACCGACATGCTAACCAGGAAGTGGCTTACCTGTTGCAACGGATTGAAGATTTTCCCGGCATGGTCATTCTGGCGACAAACCTACGCTCGAACATAGACGAGGCATTCTCCCGCCGTTTCCAGTCGGTAGTTTATTTTCCGATGCCGACGGAGGAACAACGGGCTGAGTTATGGCGGAACATGCTTCCTGGGGAATGGTTGGGAAAGGATGCGGAAGAATTGATAACTATGGCGGCGGAAACGGAGTTGTCCGGTGGGGCTATTACGAATGTGGTGAGGCGGTGTGCATTGCGCATGATCCAGTCAAAGAAGAAACTGCTGGATAAAGTAATGTTGAAAGAGGCATTGCAGAAAGAAAAAATAAAAAGTTGAATGTAAGTATGCTTTTTGATGGATTTAATTCGTACAGTATTTATTGCATGGTTTAAGAATAAAAATGTATATTTGCGAAAACTAACTTTTAAACGTTATGAGTACAATTTTGCAATTAGCTCCACAGAATGTGTGGAAGCATTTTTATTCGCTGACTCAAATTCCCCGTCCGTCTGGACACATGGAGAAAATAACAGAGTTCCTTGTAAACTTTGGAAAAGGCTTGGGCTTGGAATCATTTGTCGATGAAATAGGCAATGTTATCATTCGTAAGGCAGCTACTCCGGGTATGGAAAACCGCAAAGGCGTCATTCTTCAGGCACACATGGATATGGTGCCTCAGAAGAACAATGATACTGTTCACGATTTTACAAAAGATCCTATTGAAACCTATATCGATGGTGATTGGGTAAAAGCTAAAGGTACAACGCTGGGAGCTGATAATGGTCTGGGTGTTGCTGCTATCATGGCAGTGCTGGAAGATAATAGCTTGAAGCACGGTCCGCTGGAGGCTTTGATTACGAAGGATGAAGAAACAGGCATGTATGGTGCTTTTGGTTTGAAACCGGGGACACTGAAGGGGGAAATTTTGCTGAATCTTGACTCGGAAGATGAAGGCGAACTTTATATCGGTTGTGCCGGAGGTATTGATCTGACGGCTACACTGGAATATAAGGAAGAAGCGCCCGCTGCTGATTCTGTGGCCCGTAAGATTACCTTGAAAGGTTTGCGTGGCGGACATTCCGGTCTGGAAATAAATCAGGGACGTGGTAATGCCAATAAACTTTTGGCTCGCGTGGCACATGATGTGCTGATTGAATTTGATTCTCAGCTGGCAAGTTTCGAAGGTGGAAATATGCGTAATGCCATTCCTCGCGAAGCGTGTGCTGTATTGGTGTTCAATCCGGAAGATACGGAAGGGCTGGAAGACTATATTAAAGAATATGAGGCGCAAATCAACGCGGAATATGCTCCAATTGAAAGTGACATTACTTTGACGATAGAGTCGGTTGAACTTCCTACAGCTATTGTACCTGCTGAAATTCAGGACAATATGATTAATGTGCTGATGGCTTGTCAGGATGGCGTGATGCGCATGATTCCTACAGTGCCCGATACCGTGGAAACTTCATCTAATCTGGCAATTGTTATCATTGGTGGTGGTAAAGCGGAAGTACGTATTCTGGCACGCAGTTCTTGCGATACGATGAAAGAATTCCTGGCAGACAGTTTGACGGCTTGTTTTGCCATGGCAGGTATGAAGGTAGAACTAAGTGGAGGATATTCCGGCTGGCAGCCTAATGTGGATTCTCCGATTTTGCATGCTATGAAGCTGTCGTATAAACAACAGTTTGGAGTAGAACCTGCTGTAAAAGTAATCCATGCAGGTTTGGAATGTGGTATTATTGGTGCCAATTGTCCGGGATTGGATATGATTTCCTTCGGACCTACACTGCGTTCTCCGCATTCACCGGATGAACGTGCATTAATTCCTACAGTTCCTAAATTTTACGATTTTCTGGTAGCAACGCTGGAACAAACACCTGAAAAGTAGAGAAATATCTATAGATTTTAAAAGCGGGGAGAATGTTTTTTTGAACATTCTCCCCGCTTTTTTTATTTGATATTTTTATTAAAAAAAATGCCGTTACTTTATAGGTAACGGCACAAAATATGGTGCAAACATAAGTGTTTTTCCATAAATGTGCAAATAAAGCTGTTCTTTTTTCTATAATTCTTAAAAAAAAGAGTAATTGTATTCAAAAAACATTCAATTATGAAACAAAAATTATTATTGGAGATGCTATCCTCTACTATTCTGGAACTTCGTGCCAATGGTCAGTGGGGCACTGCACATGTATACCGGAGCGCACGGAATTCTTTCTCTGCATTTAATGATGATAAGGATGTACCGTTCTGCAAATTGAATCCGAACCTTTTGAAACGCTTCGAAATTTATTTGCGCCAGCGAAGATGTAGTTGGAATACGGTATCTACTTATATGAAGGTGCTCCGGGCGGTTTATAACCGGGCAGTAGATAATGGTTATGCCTTGTACATACCAAGGCTTTTCAGGCACGTACATACAAGTGTATGTGCTGATCAGAGAAGATCTTTAGATGCTTCTGATATTGGAAATTTACTTTATGAAACAGAGAAAGTACCTATTAATGGTACTTTACCTTTAGACGTACAAAAAACAAAGATACTATTTGCGCTTATGTTTTTGCTGCGGGGAATCCCATTTGTTGATCTGGTGTATTTGCGTAAAACGGATATCCAGGATAATATTCTGAAATACCGTCGTCGGAAAACCGGTCGATCATTGACAGTGGCGTTGACACCTGAGGCTATGAGATTGATTCGAATGGTGGCTAATACAGATAAAAATTCTCCTTACCTATTCTCTTTCCTATCCAGTCCTGAAGGCACAGAAACGGCCTATCATGAATATCAATCGGCATTGAGGGCTTTCAATTATAAATTGTCTGTGTTGAAGAAATGGATGGGAAGTCATGCTCATCTAAGTACGTATACTATTCGCCATACGTGGGCGACAATGGCTTATCATTGTGAAATACATCCGGGTATCATATCAGAAGCGATGGGACATTCATCTATCAAGGTTACGGAAACTTATTTGAAGCCTTTTCAAAATCAAAGGATAGATCAAGCTAATCAAGAAGTTATCTCCTTTGTGAAAGGGTATGCTGCTGTCTTCTAAAGAGTGGGGCGGATTTTATAGAATTTCATTATAAAACGCTGATATTTGACTATTGTAGAAATGCAAATAATCAGCTAATTTCCTGGGATATTTTCTCCGGCGGTTTTTCTTGTTTCTTTTTTTATAA
>OLXD01000607.1_pt1 | contig 16259 bp, 14 predicted proteins | sample 1673881 | NCBI WGS metagenome assembly OLXD01 (sample SAMEA103958131, study PRJEB25191) | human gut metagenome
CATGCTGTGTAATATATCTCATTGTTTGTGGAACATATGTGAAAAGTACACTTTCCATGTATGAATATTATTGTATTTATCTGCGGCTAGTGTTTTAGGAAATTAATCAAACATGTGTTTACGCTATGTGTACTGTCAACTTTTTTATTAGTAGAAGGACTACATGTTGCATCCATAAAAAACTATTAGCTATTTTCTCTAAAGAAATTTGATAGCCCTCAAGAAAATTCGTAATTTTGCCTTAGTAATTGAATAAAAACATAAAGCTTACAATGCAGCAAAGAAGAATGAACAATTGGAACACCGTATCAGATCGAGGCATAAAATGCTTTGAGAGAATGGTGCATGTCCATATTTCGGGCATTGGAGCATTCTATACTTTTGGAGACATTTTTCGACTAACGTTTGATAAACGATTGGGGATACGATGATGCTGGTATCCCATTGAAATGATAAATGAAAACCGTCGGAAAGTCCTTACCAAACTTTTCGACGGTTTTTATTATGTGCCTGCTGGTGACGTTCGCACGATGCGCTCTTCTCGTCAATTCCGTCCACAGGCAGAATTGTAACGTATTATTAACCGCGCAGTGATGCGCATGAATAAAAAGATTATGAATTATAAATTTGACGGAAACAGGGTGTTCTTTACATCCGACACTCACTTCAATCACACCAATATCATCAGGTTCTGCAACAGGCCTTTCAAGGATGTATCGCACATGAATGAAACGATGATTTCCAACTGGAACCGCGTGGTCGGCCCAGAGGATATCGTGTTTCACTTGGGCGATTTCTGTCTGGGAGGTTCTGCCGAATGGATAAATGTACTGAACAGGAAAATATACCTTATTTCTGGCAACCACGACATCAAGAACCTGAGGCAGAATTACACGAGATACTTCGAGCATATAGCAATGCAGATGTATATCGAGGTCGATAAACAGAAGATTTATCTGAATCATTGTCCGTTCCTTTGCTATGGCGGCTCATACAATGGCACCTGGCAGCTTTTCGGACACGTGCATACCAGTAGAAACAATATTGGAAAAGATGCACCTCGACTGAGTATGCTTCTTCCTACGCAATATGATGTCGGAGTGGACAACAACGATTTCACTCCGGTCTCTTTTGCACAGGTAAAGGCAATCATCGGGAAACAGATTGAACAATCAAGGAAAGGAGAACAATAAGATGAGAATACAATACATGAGTGATCTGCACATAGAATTTCCGGAGAATAGCATGTTTCTGAAACAAAATGAGATACCAGTAACTGGTGAGGTATTGGTATTAGCTGGTGATATATTCTATTTGAAGGATAAGATTACCCCACGGGCAAAGTTTTGGAAATGGGCATCTGAGAACTATAGGCAAGTCTTGATTGTTCCAGGTAACCATGAGTATTATAATTATTCGGATGTAATGGAGCGTGGCTTACAATGGAAATGGATGCTACGTAAAAACGTGGGATATTATCAAAATCAGGTCGTAAGTATAGACGATACCGATTTTATTTTAAGTACGCTATGGTCGCGAATCAGTCCGAGCGATGAGTATTTCGTGTGGAAAGGCATGAACGATTTCCGGCAGATAAAATATAATGGGAAATTACTCCAGACAGAAGAGTATAATGAGATGCACGAAGTTTGTATCAGTTTTATCCGGAAAAGTATCATGGAAAGTAAGGCAAGACATATCATTGTTGTAACACATCATTTGCCTACCTTTCAGGTTGTGGCACCTTATCATAAAGGTTCTGTACTGAATAGTGCCTTTGCAAGTGAATATGGAAATTTGATCTGTGATAACCAGATTGATGCATGGATATATGGACATTCACATACAAATATTGACTCAGAGATTGGTGGTACTAAATTACTGTCCAATCAGATGGGATATATTTTCCAAAACGAGCATTTAGAGAATGGATTTGATCCTGGTAAATATATTGAAATAGGATGAAAATTTAACTACTAATCCATTATTAAACTGTTTTCAGTAAAAAGTCAGGCTTTATATTTCATACTTTGATACATGAAATATAAAGCCTATTTTGTAAAGTATATTAAAACTGAATGAGTAGGAGGGGTATATAAAGCTATTAGTAAATCTCTCCTAAAAGATTAGTTTTAAAGTATAATAAGTAGTCGTTATAGAAATGTAAACTTGATAATAGCTATGTTTTAAATAGTTTACACTTTCGGTTTACAACAAAAAATAGGGATGTTAATTTATATACCTGATTGACAGCTGTATACAAAATGGTTTGATCTTCTTTATCTGTTTGGCATGTTATTCTCACTATTATGAGTATATACTCTTGAGTGCGCACAACGGGAGTATCGATTTATTCACTTAATAACATTGGAATTATGTCATACATAGATAATGAGATACTCGAAAGACTGATAGGAACCATGGTTGAGGGATTTGCCCGCATTGAAAAGAAACTGGACCAGATGAACCGTCTGAAAGAATGTATGAACGGAGACAAACTGCTTGATAATGTGGATTTGGCAGAACTCCTCGGTGTGTCACAAAGAACTCTGGCACGTTACAGGCAAGAGGGCAAGATTAAATATTACTCGGTGGAAAAGAACGGGAAATCATTCTATCTTGCCTCAGAGATACAGAGTTTTCTGCTTCAGCGTGGTAAGAACGTAGTAAATAATAAATAGCAAATAGACTAAGTGACCGTATTCTGATAGAAAGATGATACATACGGTCACTTATGCATTATACCGGGATTGCGGTCATTTTCAATGTATCCAGATTGACATAGACACCGCGATACAGTGTCTTTCCTTCCTTGAACATTCTCCATAATATGTCACATCCGATATGTGCCAGTGTGGAGTTAATGAACAGATCCTGTTTTTCCAGGGCTTCTGCCAGTGAACAGCTTGGTCCCGATTCCTTTTCCTTGATTTTTGCATAGTCCACTTCCTCGGTGATGACATTCATTTTGGGCATGGGAATATATTCCTGTGAAGAAGGTTGGAGAACTTTCTCACGTACCGTCCCGATGATGACCTGTCCTTTTGTCTGGCTGTTCCCAAAATCCATCCAGTATATGGGAGCCGAATGGTCACTGAAGTTTTCTTTGCGGACTTTTTTCAGGAACTTCCAAAGCGTAAGACGTGAACGAATATTATCCGTACAGGTTATGATGATATTGGCTGTGCTATTGTCAGAAAAGTTCCTGATGGGGAAGCATTGCGGTTCGGCAGTCCATGCGTATCCGAAGAAACGGTTGATGCGTGTGACAAGTGATACGGCCTTGTTCAGTCCCAGTTCCGTCTCACTGAAAAGCTGGCGTCCTATATTGGCCTGGCTTACCGTATCGGGATCGAATACGGTGACATGCAGTCCGGGATGCCCCAATGCCTGAAGTGCCATGCTCATACGTGCCAGATTGGTTATCACTTGTGAGCCGGTACCTCCGGCTCCGATGACAAACACCGTTACCGGATGACGCGGATTGAGCAGGTAGCGGTCGGTAAAATGTATCTTTTTCATGGAAGTATGTCTTTAAGTTTTTTATTCATGGGCTTGAGTTCGTTCATGTCGAACGGATTGTTTCTTATGTTCTCGGTGACGATGACAAGATTTGAAACGGTAGGATTGACATTTCCTCCCAGATGGGAGAATTCAGTCAGCCAGAACCGTTTTTCCCAGTATTCCAGCAGGGAAAGGAAAGTCGGGTTCTGTGGCTTTTCCAGAGAACTGCTGCCAAGGCAGACACTTGATCCGGTCACGTTGAAGAACGGGGCACGGAACAGCGGAGTTGTCTCCACCGGACGTTTCCCCTTGAAGGCAAACACGTCCATGCTTCCGTTTTTTACATGGTAGACAATTCCCGGCAGATTGAATGTGCCGTCCTGTATATTGAGGTCTTTGTGAAAGAACATCTGTCTTTTTCCGGGCGGATTGTACCAGATATATTCTTCCTGTCCTTTTCTCGGATTGCAGGCCAGCATGTTTTCGGGGATTTTGCCTGCCGGTATCCCGCTCATTTCCTCCGTATAGGATTCCAGCAGGGTATTCATGAATTCGTATGTGACGGGGATACCTGCCCCCATCTGTCCGCTTTTCCCGATGGGACGCAATTCTATGAAGTACCTGGTGTCAGAATTTCTTCTGTCTTCATACTTGTAGGCTATGATAGCAGCTTTCGGCATCATCATTTTCTGTATGTTTTGGGTCAGTTCATTCATGATGTTTATAAATTATAGGTAACATGTTCTACAAATTTCTCAAACCATTTTGAGAACCGTTCCGGATAATTCTCTGGTCTGAACAGTTTTTCAGTTTCCGGTGTGATGAAGGTAAATGATACGGGAGTCTGGTTATATGTTTCCTGACAGTCAGTACTGAAACAGCTTTCCATGTCTTTGGTAACCGTATCCGTAATGGAATAGGTAAGCAGAATCTGATATTCGAGCGGTGGCGGTTCGAAATCCCTTTCCTTTTCGCTTGCATAGTCATAATCATAATTCAAGATATGAGGACTGTCCTTTGCAATCAGGGACAGCCCTTCGGTAATCAGTTCCAAAAGTCTTCTTTCCTTATCGCTGGAAGGAGTACAGTTGCGGATATGTTCTTTAAGATTCCTACAGAAAGCCCTGGAGTGCATCCGGCACAGCTTCCTGTGGATTCTCCCTTTCTCATATGACCTGAAAAGCTTTTCCTTTCTGTACAAATCCTTTTTCTCTTCCTCATCGAGCTGTTCAAAGTCCACATAATCGATACAGACTTCCGACATCTCAAAATAAGGGGTATCGGTTATATCCATCATCCTGTGATACTTGATGAACCTTCTGATGAACTCCAGTGTAATCTTTTTAATTTCACTGTGCAGCCTTTCCGTAAAGTCTATCGGCATAAAGAAAAGCGTATAATCCGGCCATTCATGGAAATGGTAGATACAGAACTGGAGCCTGTCACCGACAAGTTCCAGATTTACATGATGAAATACTATGGAATCTAGCGCATTATATAGCAGGCATATTTTCTCTCTTGTGGAAGTCCTGCCTGTAGGATGGTATGGCAGCTCCACATCCAGGAGCTGCGCATACTTCATGGCTGAACGGTACAGGAAATCAAGATTCTCTTTGGTGGTGACATTTACCGTTACATCCCAGTCATTCTCAACATACAGATCGGGAGCGATGGAAGGTATTCTCGTGTTCAGAAAACCATGAGGCTTTCTGCGGGAGGGAGTCTTCTTTTCTTTCTGTTCCTGATGCCCCGGCTTATGTCCGTATTTTCGAGTTCCGATATGATAAGTCTGGCTAAATTTTCCAAAGCCCGTTCCGTAAGTTGTGTACATGGTTTCTTGTCTTTACGTTGTCCTTTTTTCATGTTCTTACCCTTTTACTCCGATAGTGGTCTTGAATTCATATACCGCCCGGTCGTCTTCAATTTCCGGTCCGTGTACGGTCGCGGTGGTCAGTTCTAGATAGTTCATTGAATAGAAGTCCATTACTTCAGCCGGAGACATGTTTACGTTCGGATCGTCCAGTACGATTTCCTGACTGTTCTTCCTCATTTTGAAGACTCTTTTCATTCCTTTAATTTCCAAGTGCCATATTGTTTATAGTTTATTGGTTTTACAAGTCATTTATTTTTATATATCAGCAGTATATCATTTCTACCTGTGTCTCGTCCTTCATTCGGTACTCAGCCGGAAAATCCGGATATTCTGCATACGGGTCCTCTCTTAGAAGCTCCCTGTCATTTTCGTCTTCCGGATCGAAGCAGAATGTATCATGGGCTGTCGGTGCAGTCTGGTATTCCCGTCCGTTTCCGTTCGGTACCTGTGCTGTTCCGTTCGGTATATGTCCGTTTGTCGGTTGCCGTACCTGCTGCTGCGGATATGGCTGCATTGTAACTCCTTGTGGCATACCTGTTCCTTGCATCACGTGGCGGTTTGGGGCAGGTTGGATATATGCTCCGTTCGTTCCATATACTGGTTGAGGCATTTCCTGTGGAATATGTTGTGGGGCAGGCTGCATGACAGGTTCAGGATTCATAGTATGGGTTTGTTGTTCCGGGAATATGCTTGTTTGCATACCGGGCTGTGGCTGACCGTTCATGCTGCCTTGTGATTGGGGAATTACCGGCGCCGGTTCCTCTGTCATACCGAACAGACTTCCTTCGCTGGCCTGTTTCTGTACTTCCTGCATCTTTTCGTCAAGAGCCAGCACCCGTGCCTGTTTCAACCATGTCATTGCTTCGGAGAACCTTTTTGCGGCAGTTGCATCATCAGCCTTCTTGAGGAGTTTTTCCATCTTTTCCCGTTTTTCCCTGGCTTCCTTTGATTCGGCCGGTATTGTTGGAGCCTTGGATGATTTGGCCTGTGATGTAGCCTTTTCTGCCTGTTTCTCGAAATTTTCCGCATTGACAAGCAGTCCCTGTACCTTCTGTATCGGTTGGAGTATGGTCTGCAGGAAGCCCATATCCAGTTCTGCCGGTGTTCCGTTCACGACCAGCGGCACCATGTTCTGCCGCGTATCCTCTTTCAGGCTGTTGTCCATTTTACGGATATTGATATTCAGATCCGTGCCTGCTGTAATCATCGTAAGCATTCGGTAAACTACAAGTATCAAACCTTTATATACAACATAGCGACTGTCATTATGAATCTAATAGTTACAGTCGCTATTGTTTTGTTGAACCTATATGTTGCAATTAGCATTGGCCGCTAGATTTCTACTCTTGTTTTGTCAATGTACTTTCAGAGTGTCTTGAAGTTGAAGAAATCCAACAAAAATCCAATTGAAGTCTAATGAAATATAATAAAATAGCAAACTCTTCCTGTCAACTTTATACTCGTTGATAAGAAGGGTTTATTGTTTTATGAATCTACAATATGTACTTTATTGGATGTTTACGCTTTTCTCGCTGTTTGGAAATAAAAGCATTATATTCAGATTCAATATTACTTGTGAAGTAATTTTCTTTAAATTCTCATAGTTGAATACTATATTAGAAAATTCTAGGGAGTTCACCAACATCATATATACCGATTTACAATATGGAATAAAATCTGATGTTTCTGTAATGATGTTTGAAGCATATTTGATTGCTTCAGGTATTTTCCTATCTAAAATATTTAGACTCATATTCTTGCGGTATATACATTTTAACTTTACTCTATCCGTAGAATATAATGTAATAACATCTTTTAATATTCCATTTTTTCTATTTTTACTCTTTTATCTTCAGATTCCGCCATATGGTGATATTCATTACTTAAATCATCAAAAATACGGCATACAATAGGATGTGTGTATCGTACTCTATCAGCGTATTTCTTATATTTTTGTGATTCTCTATGTTCTAATGATCCTCCTTCTAGGGCTGGTCTGCTAGTCACGCCTCTTTTATTATAAATTCTAGTCTTAAATCCACTAATAATATCTGTATTATTTTGATTTTCTATAATGTCGCATATAGGCAATGGAGGATAATCTTCTGTTTCGGGATAATTACCTAACAGTTCTCCTATTACAGTATTTACACCCTCAATTTTATTTTTTGCCTTGCCAAGCTCTTGTAATTGGTGAATGTAATTGTTTAACTTATCAATATCTATATGGCTATTTTTGTCTACAAATGGAATTTGACGAAGTTCTGATAAAATTTCATAGTATAATAACTTGAATTCTTGATGTTTCTCTATTTGCTCCAATTCTTTTTTACGTTTGTTTTCGTCAGATGAGAAATATATTTCATCTATCATATTCATCATGCTATAAGGATTAGATATTATTTCCTTAACAAATTGGGTTTCATTAATATTACCATATTGTTTTATTAATCTATAAAGTATTAATTCAAAATAAAGTAGGGTCTGCAAGTTAGCGTCTTCTTGTTTGTCTAAAAACAATACAATTTGAGCTAAATCATATTTGATGCTATATTTACTATTTTTATTAGGAGATGATAAATAGCTTATTATTGTTTTTTCTATTAGGTTAGTTGGAATGGATATTTTTTTAAGAAAACGCGAAATCACTTCAATCGCATTGTCATATCGCTTGTATTCATTTAGCTTTTCGACTAAGAATATTGCATCTTCATTATGAATAAGGCCAATTAATATATTTGTCCAATATTCATTTTGAAAACTGACAGGTAATGTTTTAATAAAATCCCATATTTCACGACAATTACAGGATGCTACAGTTAATGGGATAGTAAGTATTGATTCATAATGGTTTATATCTAAAGATCTTATAATTGATATTACATTCTTTACTCCATGATGAAATGTATAATAGCTAAAGAAACCTTTTGAAAAGTCTATAATGGAGCTTTCTTGTTTTTTAAATAATAGATTCAATACTTTTTTGTATATTTCGTCAGTCGCTGTGTAAGCGTATGATTCACCTACCTCATAGGGACATCCAACGGTTTGAGCAAAACTATAAATGCCATTAAATCCATAAGCCTTTTCAATTTCCATTAAAGCTTTATTTTTGTATTTATAGGTTTGTTCCAGAAAATCTTCCCATTTTAATTCTTTCCTATCGATCTCAGGAATTTCTATGTGATACTCTTTAAATATCCATCGATATTTTTCCAATAAGTTATCAGGTTCTAATTCTATTAATAATACATCCCAATTATGAATTTCTTCTTTAGGTAAAGCCCATTCTTGTTCGGAATAAGTTTTGTGTCTATATACTATATCTCTAATAGAATTTGTAATCTCATAATTTCCTTTAAATGCAGATTTATTTTTGCATACATGCTTAAATAATTGTACTCTGCATTCTTTATCTAATGATTTTTGATGGGCTAACTCAATGATTTTACATATTTGCTCTTCTGAATTGTTACAAGCTGAAACTATAAGTTTGCATACACGTTGTATTGAATCATATAATTCACTGTATGTAATATTAGCTTTTGTATAATTATAGCAACGCCACCTCATTGGATGAGTGCATATCACTGTCTGATACCCCAGTCCATTTAAAAGTTTACAATATAAGCTAAAAGACTGATTTGGATATTTCCTTGATAATGTTTGTAATATCTGTAATCTTTGTTGGGTATTTGCATAAGTTTGCGGACACCACAAGGTATACGCTTCATATAATGCTTCTATAGGTTTATTTTCTATATTGGTTTCATTTTTTATTTTACATAACTCTGCTAGTATACAGCTAACTGGTAATAACCATTCTTCACTCCATAATAACATTTGCAGAGAAAATAATATCTCAACATAATTCTCCCGTGACCCCAAGAAATCAGCAGATTCTTTTGGTGTGAATAGTTGTTTTATGATTGAATGTTCTTCCAGAACATCTTTTTGAATAAATTCAATATAACTTTTAGGAGAGGCTTCTGCAATTGTTCCTAATATGTTTTTATTAGAGAGCCACCATTCAATAGAGGAATTTCTCAATAGGTTATAAATGATAGAGTCAATCCATTGTGATGGTAAAACAGAAAGATTCAAACACTCTTTTTCCTCTGATAAAGATATCATAATGGCAGTTTGAAATAATCCCTCTTTAATCCAGTCAGAGTATCTTTGTTTAAATTCCCAGAAACGTAGTTCTGTGGCTTTCATTTTCTCTATTGCATCAGGATCATTGTCTGATGTGATTCGATTTATGGCTTCTTTATAATTCTTAAAATCATTAGGTGTAATGTATCTTGCGGCATAACCAAATGCTTCATAAGGTGAATATATTCTCCATTTTCCGTCAATATTAATTATCGGTGAATCATCTTGATGTGTCCATTTTTGTAATTTCTTTATATAAGAATCATATTTCTCATTGGCTATTAGCGAAATTATTTCTTTGTCACCTTCGATATTGTCTTTCCATCTGGCTACAAGAATGGCAGGAATTAAATCTTTGATATTTTCAGGCTTAGCCCACTCCGGACACGTAAAATCTAATTTCAGACTTCTTCTTAATATCGTTATGTTTCGTACCGTTTCTTGCGACAGTTGTTCTGCTCGTTTTTTATTTATTCCACTTTCTACAAGAGAATCTATAAATTTGTCTCTATCCAATAACGGTAACTTTAGTAATTCTGTATCTGAAGCGTTATTGAATACTTCTGCCGCACTGGCCGCATATATTACATGATGACCATATTGAGTTGCATAGATATGGCTTTTATGCTTTACCTTTGCAATGAATATAATATCTCTGTATTCAGCAATAAGTTGTTCTAGAGTATTCTCGTCTTCAACGATAATACACTTGGATAAAAGATTATACTTATCGGGACTTTCAAGAATACATGCTACAGCAAAGGCTAAAGACTCGCTTTGTGCCATTGATTGAATAAGGGTAACAGATGGGGTAGAAATACGATTGTATATAGTTTGTTGTTCTTTCTCTCTACCGCCTAACAAGATACTAGGTTTTAATTTGAAATTATATCCTGATGCCCATTTATTCCAATACGATTCAATATCATAAGCCTTTTTAATACTTCTTCCAGATATGATTTCCGCCAGCCATAATGCAACCGCAGGGCACATTGAAAGCCAATCTTCTAATTCTACAGCAGTAATTACAACTATATCTTTCCATTCTTTTGATTGCTTCTTTTCTTGTACCCATTCAGTAGCTTTATCCCATATTCGTGGTGTTACGAATACAAATGTGGCAGATGCTTTGTCATATTTTAATGGATCCTTTGTCCGTTTATTATAATCTTCATTCGCTTTTTGAAGAGGATTTGCGTTAACCCCACATTCCCAAAGTGAAATTCCAGGAGAAATATTAAAGATTGCATCAGCCGATTCTACTACGCCGTCCCAACCTGTTAAATGAACTGCGTCTCCATTGGGAAATCTAATATTACTTGTGTTGGTTAAGGTTGCTCTTATCAATCGTAATATTAATTCTGGTAACAATCCTTGTGCAGACCTTGTATCTGCCCATTGTTTGATAGTTGTAGATGTAATCCATTTCATATTTAGTCGTCTTTTATTGTGTTTGGTAAAATCTTATTTTTTATTATATTCCACCCTTTCTTCCGCAACCATAGGATAATCACTCTCATGAAAGTGATATACTTTCGGCTCATTTGCAGGCATTTCATTGTCTGTCCATTGCTCACACTGGCGAATAACAGTTTCAAGCGCATTTGCTGCTTCTTCAGGTGGGTAATGATACTTCTTCAGCAGACGCTTGATCATTTTGCGCATGCCGGCACGGGCTGATTCCTTTTTCTGCCAGTCAATTGTACGATTCTTCCGGAGAATTTCCGTCAGTTCCTTGGTCATGGCCACCAGTTCTTCATTGGTATATACATCATGTACGGCCTGAGGCTGGGTCAAGGCATCGTAGAAAGACTTTTCTTCACGTGTCAGTCCCAGGTCATTCCCGGCAGCTTCGGAGGATGAAATCTCTTTTGCCAATTTCAAAAGTTCTTGTATTACCTCTTCATTCGTAAGCAGCCCTTTCAGGTAGTTCGATAAAGAACGATTCAGCAGGTCAGAGAACTTTTCAGCCTGAACGATGTTGGTTTTCTGATACAAGGTCACTCGTTCTGCCAATAACCTTTTCAGCAGTTCAACGGCTATGTTCTTTTCCTTCATTTTGGATATGTCGTCAAGAAACGCCGCATCAAACAGAGAAAATTCAGCCTTTACATCGGAGAAAAGATTAATCACTCCTTCACTCTTGATGCTATGTTTGAGCAACTCTCCAATTCGTGCGTTAATTTCGCGCTTGGATACCTTTCCTTTTCCCGTCATTCGTGAGAGTAGGGTACGGACTGCTTCAAAGAATGCCGCTTCATATCGCTGTGATTCGTCTAACAGGCTTCGGCACAGTGTGAGGGAGTTATGCAGAAGCAGTGCTTCTTTCAGGAACATCTGGTGCTGTTCCTGCTTGGCTGGCGACATGATGAAGTTCACCCCGCCTTTTATGATTTGAGCACATTCCAGGTCGGATGCCGTTCGGAAATTGCTGTAATCGTAGCCGTGGAACAAATCGCGGCAAATCTCTAATTTTTCCTTGAATTTGAGTAAGGCCGTTTCCTTAATATCCGGATTCCCAAAGTTCTTGCGGTCCCGACGAGTATAGTCGTGCATGGCCTCTTTCAAAGCTTTGGCTATGCCGATGTAGTCTACCACCAGTCCGCCCGCTTTCCCGTTGAACACCCTGTTTACACGAGCGATGGCTTGCATCAGGTTATGTCCGCTCATGGGCTTGAACACGTACATTGTTGCCAATGATGGCACGTCAAAACCGGTCAGCCACATATCCACTACAATGGCAATCTTCATCGGGTCCTCGTTGTCCTTGAAACGCTTGGCGAGTTCCTTCTTATACTGTTTGTTGCCGATAATATCATGCCACTCTTCAGGGTCCTTGTTGCTGCCGGTCATTACCACCTTCACCTTTTCCGTCCAGTTAGGACGCAGTTCAAGCAGTTTGTGGTAAATGCTCATTGCGATAGGGCGTGAATAGGCCACAATCATGGCTTTACCCGTCAGCTCATATTGTCTGTTTTCTTCGTAATGTTTCAGAATATCTCTGCACAACGAATCGATTGTTTCCGGAGCACCCAAAATCTCTTCCAGGTGCGACATCTCCTTTTTACTCTTCTCAATCTGTTCGTCCGTAGCACCATCCTCGGCAAGCAAATCATATTCCTCGTCAATGGCTCTCAATGTGGCTTCGTCCAGGTTCAGATTGATTACGCGCGATTCATAATATACCGGACAAGTGGCACCATCAGCCACCGCCTGAGTCATGTCGTACACATCGATATAGTTACCGAAAACCTCAACCGTATCCCTGTCTTTCGTGGATATGGGCGTACCTGTAAAACCAATGTACGATGCATTCGGCAGGCAGTCATGAATAATCCTTGCAGTACCTATGACACGCTTGGCAATGTCTTCCCCTTTCTCATTCTTGGTCATGCGGATTTTTTCTTCAAATCCGTATTGTCCGCGATGGGCTTCGTCGGTCATCACCACAATGTTTTTCCTGAGCGACAAAGGCTCGGCCGATTCTTCAAATTTCTGCATGGTGGTGAATACAATTCCGTTTGCTTCACGCCCGGCCAGCAGAGCCTTCAGGTCTTCGCGGCTTTTGGCCTGTACGGGCACCTGGCGCAAGAAATCCTTACACTTGGCAAACTGAGTATAGAGCTGGTCGTCCAAATCGTTGCGGTCTGTAATTACCACGATGGTAGGCTGGGAGAGTTCACTTTGCAACAAGTGAGCATAGAACACCATGGAAAGCGATTTTCCGCTACCTTGCGTATGCCAGAACACGCCAATCTTACCGTCATTCTGTACAGCGATTTTCGTACGCTCAATAGCTTTCTTTACTGCAAAATACTGATGATACCCGGCAAGAATTTTTGCGGCTCCTGCTTCGTCTTTCGAGAAGCAGACAAAGTTCTTGATAATATCTAAAAGGCGCTCTTTCTGGAAGATGCCTTCGAAAAAAGTATCATAATCGGCAAAGTCCGTACTTTCATAGTCACCATCCTTGGTCTTCCACTCCATGTAGCGGTCTTCCTTGCTTGTCAGCGTTCCGGCCTTTGAGCATGCCATGTCACTCATCACACAGAACACATTATAGATGAAGAGCGACGGGATTTCTTTCATGTAATTGCGTAGCTGCAGATAGGCCTCCGATGCATCCGTTTCTTCGCGTGAAGGAGACTTCAGTTCCATAACTACAAGAGGAAGTCCGTTTATGAAGATGATGATGTCTGCCCGCTTTTCGGAGTACTCTACAAAAGTCCATTGGTTCACCACCTGAAAATCGTTGCGGTCAGTGTGTGCGAAGTCTATCAGATAGACAATGTCATTCCGTTGCTCTTTACCGTCAAAATAGGAAACTTCTATGCCATGTTGCAGATAGTCCATAAACAGCTCGTTTTTCTGTGTCAGACTTCCGGTATCAATATCCTTCAGTTTGGCAACAGCCTCATTTATTGCCGTTTGTGGCTTTCCTCTGTTCACATTGCTCAGGCTTTCCATAAGCTGTTCTTCATAGAACGGCACATAGTAATCACGCTCTATGTCAGGACCATAAAGATGCGTATAGCCCATCTGTTCGAAGAGGGCTGTCACGGCTTTTTCGTAATTGTCTTCTGTGAATGACATGGCTATTTACTTATTGATATTAACTTATTAGCTATTTGCTCTGCTAGAGTTTTTGATTTATTTTTATCGAAGTCTTTTATGACGTGCTTCAAATTTTTTATTAATTCATTGTAGGTGTTTTCCTTGTAATTCCAATCTGGGTATTGTTGAATATCTAAAATTATTTTAAGCAATTCAGGTCTATAAAGTTTTGGTATAGAGAGCTTTAGAAATAATTTAGTAACTTCGTTTTCATCTATTTTCTTGGTACTGTTATCAGAAACAGGATGTGAAACATTTATTTCTGATTCATATTTTACGAATGAAGGACTCTCTGTTGTTACCCATCTTGCCCCAACTTTTTTGATATGGGACATCTGATGCTCTAATTCAGGGAACAGTGTACTTTCGTTAATATTAAAAAAGTCTAACTCATCCAAGAGCTTTTCTTTGGAATCCTGAGGAATGATTATATGTTTTTTGTCCACTTCCTGGTTTAGATTTTTCACACTCTTAGATACTTTGCTGTTCCACAAATCATGTTCATTTGTCATAACATTGATTGCTCCTGAAATTAGGAAGGCTCCGCTTTGCCGTATCAATCTTGAGTTGCTGTAGCTTGGCATTACAAAAATAGTATCTTGGATTAGCTTTATAAAAGATTCAGGATCAATATCTTTATTTACACCTAGTCTTGTTCTTAAATCTTTTAATGTAAAATTACCATCAAAGCCTATTTTAGTAATTTCTGATAGAATTTGGGCTTTATATGATTTTTCATGTTCTTCATAACCTGTACAGATATAAACTATACCATCAGGATACACATCATTCCCTTCTATATCTTTAATTTTTGAGGTGGGTAAACATGCGAAATATAAAGCAACTAAAGGATTCATTGTAATATCCAGCAGTCGTGTAGGCAGACCATAATGTTGCAATTTGGTAAGTTCTTCAAAAGCGGATGTACATTCCCGAAACTCTTGTGGAACTCGAGCAGTTGCAGTTTGTATAATCTTATGTTCTACAGATATTAAACCGTCTCTAAAAATGCTTGGCCTTATATCCCATGATTTATTACTTTGTCCACGAAAGAATAGTGTTTCAGATTTGCCATCTTCAATAATATTATTTCTGATTGAAGTGATAGCATCTGTATATTCTGATAAGGAAGAAATGAAAATATAGCCATCGTTCAATATAGTGTCATCTTTGGTTTTCATATTCGATTATACAGAAATAACTTTTAGTTTTGATTTTATGTTTGTTTATTATTGAGCGTTTTCAAAATATCGGTCAATATTATTTTTTACATTTTGTAAATCCTCAGCAAAAACAGATGTACTTATCTTTGAGAAAATATATTTTTTTATTATATCTACATAATTAGAGACTGCTACATTGCCATTACTAAAGTCAATGGTTAGTGTTATTAATCCAGCACTTGTAGTAGATATAAGAAAACCGCTACAATAAAATTGATTGTTTTCACTTGTAAATAATTCCAAATTCCAGTCCTTATTCATATCTTTAGATTTTATACATGCATACATCGCCACAACCCCCACAGGAGATGCCAAGTCAACATATCCTTTGATATAAGCTTCCAAGTCAAAATTTATGAGATGATTATTAGTCCCAGAAACAGAACCTAATGTCATGTCTATAATTCTATCGGTTTTTTCTTCAACCCGATTTACGGCAGCAATAATCTTACTTATATTTTCTTGTAAGCTTTCAGCAGATTCCGAATACGACAATGTAGCCTCTTCTACGCTTTTTGCAGCATTATTAAGGATTTCTACTTGTCCTGCGGACTGGCTATTACTATAAAAGGAGTATATAATTGTAACTACAGCTAATATAATGGATATCAATGCAGAAGCTAACGAAATAAAATCTAAAACATTCCTATTCCCATAAAAAGCGTTTGAGAATACTATAATACCAATCAAGATCAAAATACTTGCATAGTATATGTAAGACCCCCTGCTTCTTGATTGCTTTTGATATACTCTATATGCGGAAACGCCGATAGTTGCAATAATGATAATTGTACAACAGATTATGATTGTCTGCAATATGTCTGGAGTTAAAAGTTTTTCAGTTATCATATTTCTTTTTTTTATATTTAATTGTCAATATTCTTTATTCC
>OLXD01000665.1_pt1 | contig 14895 bp, 14 predicted proteins | sample 1673881 | NCBI WGS metagenome assembly OLXD01 (sample SAMEA103958131, study PRJEB25191) | human gut metagenome
GTACAGGGGCGCAGAGCTGCTGGTGCTGGACGAGCCCACGGCCGCGCTGACGGACATAGAGGTGGAAGGGCTGTTCAAGGTAATGAACAAGCTTACCGCCGAGGGAAAGAGCATAATATTCATAAGCCATAAGATGCGCGAGGTGCTGCATATATCCGACCGCGTAACCATACTACGGGCGGGCAGGAGCATATGTACCCTCAGCAGGGACGAGACTACCGGCGAGGAGCTTGCGAACCTTATGATAGGCAGGGAGCTTGCCCCCTCCCATTATGAAAAGATCGAGCAGCCGGGGGAACCGGTAATAGCGCTCAGAAACGTGGATTACTGCAAGGCTTCCAAGCATAACGGCCTCGACGGAGTCAGCCTCACCGTTGGAAGAGGCGAGATAGTGGGCATAGCGGGCGTGGACGGCAACGGTCAGAGCCAGCTTGCCCAAATAGTTACCGGCGTGCTTGTTCCTGAGGGCGGCGAGCTGGACCTTAAGAATAAAAAGATAGCCGTTTTCTCGCCGGAGGGCTTTATAGAGGAGAGGGTATCCCATATACCTGAGGACCGCAACAAGATGGGGCTCATAGGCAGTATGTCCATAAGCGACAATATAGTGCTCAAGTCCACCGAAAAGCCGGAGTTTTCAAAGAAAAAGGGCTTGCTTCTGAAAAAAAAGGCCATTAAGGGCTATGCCGAGGAGATGCGCGAAAAGTACGACATACGCTGCGTATCCGTGGAGCAGGAGGCAAGGAATCTTTCCGGCGGCAACCAGCAGAAGGTGATACTGGCCCGTGAGCTTGAGGGCAACCCGGACCTGCTGGTGGCGGTACATCCTACCCGCGGCCTTGACATAGGCGCTACCCGCTTCGTGCATGACAGCATGATAGCGGCACGGGACAGGGGCTGCGGCGTGCTGCTCATAAGCGCGGACTTTGACGAGATACTGGAGGTTTCGGACAGGATAGTGGTCATGTTCGAGGGGCAGGTAATGGGTGAATACCCGGGCAAGAACCCTCCCATACAGGAGATAAGCCTTGCCATGGCGGGCAAGTAAGGAGGACGGCATGAAAAACACCAGGATGATAAGTCTGCTGGTTCCCATAATATCCGTAATACTGGCCTTTCTCATAGGCTGCATAATAATGGCGGCGCTGAGCGCGAACCCTGCCGTGGCGCTGCAGGCTCTCTGGAAGGGCGCCTTCGGCAGCGTAAGGAACATAGGCACCACGCTCTCCCGCTCCACCCCGCTGATATTCACCGGCCTCTGCGCCTGCTTTGCCTATAAGTGCGGCGTGTTCAACCTGGGCGGCGAGGGCCAGTTTATAATGGGCTCCGTGGTGTGCACCGTGATAGCCACCCAATGCGGCTTTACCGGGCTGCCCGCCATAATAATATGCCTTATAGCCGGCGCCGTGGCAGGCGGCCTTTGGGCGATGATACCCGGTGTGCTGAAGGTGTACAGAGGGCAGAACGAGATGATAATCTCCATAATGATGAACTACATAGCCACGCTTTTCATGGGAGTACTGTTCACGAATTGGCTGAGGGACGGCTCTGTCCCGCAAACCATAGCGGTGCCTGACGGGACGCGGCTTACCAGGCTGTTCGGACTGCGCGCCACCTCTGCCTTCATCATAGCCATAGCCGTAGGCCTCATAGTTTACTATTTCCTGTTCAACACCTCAAAGGGCTTCCAGCTCAGAGCGGTGGGCTTCAACATGACCGCCGCCAAGTTCAACGGCTTCGCAGTGGAAAAGTACTTTCTATTCAGCTTTCTCATATCCGGCATGATAGCGGGCCTGGGCGGCAGCGCGGAGATACTCGGTACCCAATTCTTCCTTATAAACGGCTACGCCGCAGGTTACGGCTTTGACGGCGTATCCATGGCACTGATAGGCCAGCTTCACCCCATAGCTACCATGCTTGTAGCGATATTCTTCGCTGCCCTCCGTGTAGGCTCAACCACTATGCAGGCGGCTACTGGCGTGCCTACCAGCGTATCCGATATAATACAGGCGCTGGTGATAGTGTTTACCGTGGCGGGCCTTGCCCTGGTAAAGCTGCCTGAGTTCAAGGCCTTTACCGACAGGGTATTCGCAAAGAAAAAGGAGGTGGCGTAGCATGAGCTGGGAATTCATATCAAATCTTCTCCTCGCGAGCGTAAGAATGGCTACGCCCCTCATATTCCTGGCGCTGGCAGAGCTGTATTCCCAGCGGGCGGGCCTGGTACATATAGGCCTTGAAGGCCTGGCCTCCATAGGCTCCCTTGTGGGCTTCCTTGTGAGCCTTATAACCGGCAACCCCTTTCTGGGCGTTCTGGCGGGCGCCGCCGCAGGCATACTGGTGAACATGATATACGCCTACGCTACCATAACCCTCTGCGCAGAGCAGATAGTGTACGGCATGGCAATAAACATATTCGCCCCTGCGCTGGCCTCCTTTATATACCGGGTATACTTCGGCGCGGGCTCTGAGCTGGTGCAGGTAAGCCTTATGGAAACGCTTGCCTCCAGAATGGGCATCACAGCCAACGGCTTCATATCGAAGCTGTTTCTGGATCAGACCCCCATGGTATACCTTGCGTACCTGCTGGTAGTATTCACGGTGATATACTTCAACAGGACAAAGTCCGGACTGAACTACAAGGCGGTGGGCGAATACCCCAAGGCCGCCGCGACGCTGGGCATTGACGTAATAGGCATAAAGTACACGGCGAGCGTTATCTGCGGCGCCCTCGCGGGCATCGGCGGCGCTTACCTAACCACCTGCTACACCACCACCTATGTTGACGGCAATATCGCGGGCCGTGGCTTCATAGCTCTGGCGGCGGTAATATTCGGCCGCTGGAACGCAGGCGGCGTACTGATAGCCTGCCTCTTCTTCGGCTTCTGCGACGCATTGCAGATACGCCTTCAGGTGGGCAGCTACAACATACCCTATCAGTTCTTCCAGATGATACCCTATATCGCTACCGTAGTGGTGCTCGCGGCAATAGGCATGAAGAAGGCCGGACCCAAGAGCTGCGGCAAGCCTTACCGCAAGGAAGAACGCTAACTCTGACATAATAGCCGGTCATGCGGCTGTTATATAAACAAAAAATCGAAACGGAGGAATTACAAATGAAAAAGTTCTTAGCAATGCTGCTGGTCGCCGCTATGGTATTCTCAATGGCAGCCTGCGCCAAGGCGCCCGAGGCCGCCCAGCCCGCCGCAACGGAAGAGACCGCCGGCGAGACCGCGGAGACCGCCGAAGCCCCCAAGGACGGCAAGGTATACAAAGTAGCCATGATTTGCGACTCCAGCATTTCCGATGGCGGCTGGGGCATGTCCTGCTACAACGCCATGATGGATGCCGCAGAGAAGCACGGCTGGGAAACCGCCGTATCCGACAGCATTGAACAGTCCGCATACTTTGACACTATCGATTCCTACTGCACTCTGGGCTACGATATGATCTATGCTCCCGGCAATCAGTACACCGACGCCGTACTGCAGGCTGCCGCAGAGTATCCCGATATCGCTTTTGCCCTGCTCAACGGCGCTGCCGATACCCCCGCCAAGGCCGAGAACGGCAACGTATCCTCCCTGCTGCCCAACGCCACACAGATAGGCTGGATCGCCGGCGCTCTGGCGGGCCTTATAACCGAGAACGGCACCATCGCCTTTATCGGCGGCATGGAGCTGGACACCACCAAGGGCAAGTATGAGGGCTATAAGGAGGCCGCCGCCTACGTAGCAGAGAAGGCCGGCAAGACGGCAACTACTCTGGATATCGTATACTCCAACTCCTTCTCCGCCAGCGACAAGGGCATCGAGTTCGCCAAGGCCATGATTGACAAGGGAGCCGACGTATTCTTCGGCGACGCTTCCGCCGTTGACTCCGGCGCACGTCAGGCCATAGACGAGTACAACGCCGCACAGGGCAGCGTAAAGGTATTCGACATAGCTCAGCCTGCTGACCTGCTGGGCCAGAACGAGTGCATCATAGGCTCTCAGGTCACGGATAATTCCGCCATGGTAGGCGCCTGCATGGAGGCCGTTGAGGCCGGCAAGCTGGGCGGCGACGTGATATACGGCACTCTTGAAAACGGCGCGCTCTCCGCCGGCGCGGTCGCCGATATAGTGCCCGCCGAGGTAAAGGAGCAGTATGCCGCCTACATCGAAGAGATGAAGGCCGGCACCTTTATGAAGTAATGCATTAGGGCAAAGCGAAGAATAAAGCAGGGCCCCCCGCCGCAGTGCATGAGCGGCTGGGGGCCCTGGCGCGTAAGGAACGCCGCTTTACGCGGGGGGCTTTCCCATGATAAAATTTAAATAAGATCTATAATTTGGTATAGGCCGACAGATTTAACAAGGATTTTATTGGGAGGTGACTATACTGTAAGTTAAGAGAGATTTGCGGAAAGGAAATGACGGTTATGCGGCTTTTGATAATCGAAGATGAGCGGACGCTGTGCGACGCCGTATCCAAAAGTCTGGAAAAGGACGGCTTTGAGGTGGATGTGTGCTATACGGGAGCGGAAGCCTTGGAGAAAACAGGTACCGATAAATACGACCTTATAATACTTGACCTGAACCTGCCGCGCATGGACGGCATGGACATACTTAAAAAGCTGCGCCTTAACGACCAGGAGACCAAGGTGCTGATACTTTCGGCGCGGGGCAACGCCGCGGACAAGATAGCGGGGCTGGACGCCGGGGCCAACGATTATATGGCAAAGCCCTTCCATCTGGGCGAGCTGGGGGCGCGGGTGCGCAGCCTTACGAGGCGGCGGTTCATACAGCACGACGTATCCCTGACCTACGGCGAGCTGTCCTTCGATACGCGCAGCAGGAGGGCGGCGGCCAAGGGCGAGATCGTCATACTTACGAGGAAGGAAAACGGCATACTGGAATACCTGCTGCTCAATCAGGGCAGGCCGGTGAGCCAGGAGGAGCTCATAGAGCACGTATGGGACGGCAGCGTGGATGTTTTCAGCAACTCCATAAGGGTGCATATATCCTCGCTCAGGAAAAAGCTCCGCGCGGTGCTGGGCTATGATCCCATAATAAACCGCATAGGAGAGGGATATCATCTCGGAGGGTGCGACGAGAATTGAAGATAAGAAAGCTATCGCTTAAATGGCGGGTCACACTTATGACCATGGGCATGATCGCCATTAGCTGCATATTGATGAAAACGCTGCTTTGCAGCTACGGGCTGTCCATGATGGACGAGCTGGGGCAGTACGCCCTGGGCTTTTCCACGGAATGTGGGCAGGCCATGCACGATGGAGAGGCGGAGCGCTTCCGTGCGGAGTTTTCCGCCGAGCTTGCGGAGATAAAGACCTCCTTCTGCCACAATAGCTGGTACGTGGTGGGCATAGTGTCTGTGCTGTCCGGAATAATAGCTTATTTCGTGAGCTGGCGCTCGCTGTCTCCCCTTAGGGACTTTGCCGCGCAGATAGACGGCATACGCATGCATAGCATAGACAACGTTAGGATAGACGAGGACAGCATAACGGAGTTCCGCCAGCTAAGCCGCTCCTTCAACAAGATGCTGGTAAGGATATCCCGGGCCTATGACGCCCAGAGGCAGTTTACCGGCAACGCCGCCCACGAGCTTCGCACGCCGCTCGCCCTCATGCAGACGCAGCTTGATACCTATGCCGAGGGGGACAGCAGCGTCAGCGCAGAGGAGGCCATCGCCGTGCTGCGGGATCAGACCGAGCGGCTATCCAAGGTGGTAAGGACGCTGTTGGATATGAGCGAGCTACAGTCCGTGCCGCGCACGGACAGGATAGATATAGGCCCCATGGTGGAGGAGGTGCTTACGGACCTGCTTCCGCTGGCGGAGAAGAAGAAAATAACGCTGGCGCAGGAGGGCGGAAACGTCCGCATGACGGGCAGCGACATACTCATATACCGTGTGCTTTACAACCTTGTGGAAAACGGAATAAAATACAATAAGCAGGGAGGCAACGTGACCGTTTCATACCGCCAGGAGGAAAACATGGCGGTGATACACGTTACGGACACGGGGCAGGGGATACCCGAAAAATGCCAGAGCAATATATTCCAGCCCTTCTATCGCATAGATAAATCACGCAGCCGGGAGTACGGCGGCGTCGGCCTCGGCCTCTCCTTCGCGTGGGAGTCCGTGCGGCTGCACGGCGGCAGCATAAGCGTGCTGCAAAGCACGCCGGAGGGAAGCACCATAGAGGTTGAATTGCCGGTATAAAGCTGGTATAATTATTATAGAAAAATGAATATTATCGTGAAATGAGGTGAGAACATGGAACGCTTCAGGGACACACTTCAAAAGGGCGGCACGCCCGAACGCAAGGAAGAGATGTGCTTATTGATGACGGACGAGGTTCTGACCTATCGGGGTTGCCGGGGGAGCATACGCTACTCCGAGGCCGATGGCTGCTTTTACGGGCGGCTAAAGGGTACGGAGGATCACCTCGTCTACGAGGGAAAGACCGTGCGGGAGCTTATGGAGAGCTTCATAGAGGTCGTGGACAGGCATATTTACGGCAGGAGCAACGAAGAGCGCCGCGGCGTGGGCGCGCGCAAGGAGGAATTTCACGATCCGCATGAGGCCGCAACGCCCATAGTATGTCCCGAAAGGGAATGGGACGCCATGGCGAGCGGAGAGATATGGTAGTGTTGGGCGGCTGAGGCCGCCCTTTTTTATATAGGCAACGAGGATAGCCAACGCAGGGTATCCGATAGCGTATCTGACAGGTCACGCGGCGAATAGCCGAGCTCGTCAGATGCTTTTTTTCAGATGCTTTTTTATGGGAAAAATTCCCGTTTGAGCCCAGGACGGATATGGAATAGGGGGTGAAGAAGGGCTTTTCGCCCCTTCGTATGCTGCGCCGCTCGAATATTGGCGCGGCTAGCCCCGCAAGCCGGCGCGGAAGGAACAGCCCCGGCGCTCTCCTGCCGGAGAGCCTTCCCGCCAAGGTCAAAAGCTCCTTTATGGAGGCATAGCGCCCGGAGAGTATATAGCCCTCGCCGGGCCGCCCGCTGTCCGCGCAGGATACCGCGCCGGCGGCCGCGTCCCGCACATCAACGAAGTCGTACCCACCGCAAACCCCGGCGGGCAGCCGCCCGCGGAGGAAGGAGCGCAGCATCACCGTCATGCTTCCCATGCCCCTGTCGCCGGGGCCTATTATGCCGGAGGGGTATACTATGCCCGCGTCCAGCCCCTTTTCCGCCGCAAGCAGCACCTTTTTATTGGCGGCGGCCTTGCTCTTTGCGTAAGCGCCGTGGACAAGCTCCGGCGATACCCGGCATTCCTCGGTGATTACCTCTCCCATTGGCCTTTCGGGTATGGCGTGGACGGAGCTTACGTATACCAGCCTTTTCGCGCCGTATTCAACAAGGCAAAGCCCCGCTATGTTCTCCGTGCCCTGCACGTTTATCCGGCCCAGCGCCTCGCCCTGCCCCGCCGCAACGGAGACCATTCCGGCGCAGTGTATCACACGGCAGCCCTCCGCCCCCTCAAAAGCAGGTATCAGCGAGGCCCTGTCCGTAACGTCGCCGAAACGCACAAAGGCCCCCTCCGGCAGCAGCGGCAATAGAGGGTCCTCCGGAAGGGCCAGCGCCGTTACGCTGCGCCCGCGGGAAATAAGCTCCCTTACCACCGCGCCGCCCAGGAAGCCCGTTGCGCCCGTGACTATGTATTCCGCTTTGCAGCGCCCCGTCATATACGGCAAAGCGCGGCTATGGCGTGGCCCTCGGGAAGCTCCACGTCTGCGGGGAGCCCGTCAAGCTGCCACTGCACGCTTCCTACCCACTGGGCGGCCACCGCGCCGAAATGCAGCAGCGCTATGCCGAGGTTGAGCTGCCCGTCGTACTCGTCCGTGTGCTCGTCCGGCACAGAAACCAGTATTATCTCATGCCCTCTTATAAGAAAGCCATAGGGCTGGCGGTTCAGGTAGCTTGGGGACTGTGAGGCGGCATAGAAGGAATCCCACAGTATATCGCCGTAAAAGCCCATGTGCTCGTCAAGGCCCTCCCTGCTGCCCCAGCTTTCATAGTAAACCATATCCTGTATGCTCTTCTTCGGGTCGTAATAATGCCGCTTTACCGCAATATCCACGTTTGACATGCTTATGACGTTAAGCTGAAGCTCGCGGCGCACCTTTTTGCCGTAGCCGAAGGCGGCTATGGCGGCGACCTCCATAAAGGGCGATATGCCGAGGGCGGAGCTTACCGCCGCGCCGTCGGTAAAGGTCAGCCAGCAGCTATTTAGCCCCATATCCTCCAGCTTTAGTATCATATCCTCCATCATGTAGCCCGCGTTCAGCCCCATGTGGGGGCCCCTGTCGGAAAGCAGCAGGAGATAGTGGGGCGCGCCTATGAGGAATTGCTTATAGCCCGCCGTGCCCTCGAGGGCGGATTGCGAGCTTTCGTCCAAAATGAGCAGCGCCGTGTCTATATCGGGCGCGAGGCGCTTGCAGCTTTTATCGTGGTATTCCAGTATTTCGAGGATAAGCTCCTCGGGGACCGCCTTATCTAAAAAGGCCCTAACAGACCTGCGGCCTTCTATCAGCGCACTGTAATTCATGGGCTAAACTCCTTTGCATTTTTTTGAAAAGTAGATCTGTAAGCAACTGTCGTTCAACATCATAATAAAGCCGCGCCGATAAAATCCTCGTTAAGAGGGGAAAAACCGCAAAAAAGCCGGATTGTTTTCACCCGGAAGCCCAACTTAACGTAGATTTTATATCCTGCCTGTATAATAGTAGTTGTATAGATGCAAAAGGCTTACGTATTATTTGCAGAAAGGACTTGACAGCACCATGACCGCCGCAACTACAATTTTGGCAGGCAGGCAGGCAGGCAGGCAGGCAGGCAGGCAGGCAGGCAGGCAGGCAGGCGACTAATCCCGCCTTTTTTGGGTGCTCAAAAATATATAAGGATACATTGAATACCGTCACGGCGCAGTGCGCCGGAACGGTATTTTTGTATATAAAAGTTTGAAAGGGGAAGAACCGATGAAAAAATCACTTGCACTGATCCTTACGTTCATAATGGTGCTTGCGCTTGTGCCGTCCGTGGTGCTGGCGGAAGGTGAAGAGGGAAAAGTGACTATCACAAAAACGCTTGAATCCAATGTGCCGGACATTGACGGCAACTATACCATAAAGCTGACCGTTCAGGGTAACCCTGTGTCGCAGAATGTACAGCCTAATGCAGACGTTGTTCTGATCATAGATTGCTCCAGTTCGATGAATCAGCATGGTAGAAATCGACTGAAAACGGCAAAGGCAGCGGGGAAAAAGTTTGCAGACAGCATACTCACAGACGACAGCGGCAATAAAATGGCTGTTATAGGGTTTTCCAGTCAGGACTATTCATTAATTTGGGGATGGACTGGCAATGCGATCAAAGTCGAGACTCCTCTGGTTGCAAACAAAGGTACTATTACAAGCGCTATCAACACAATGAAAGCGGACGGCGGCACCGACTATACCGATGCGTTGAAAAAGGCAAAGCAGATCCTTGATGAGCGACAGGACAAAAGCCGCCCCGGCTACGTCGTGTTCATCTCCGATGGAGCACCCGGGTACAACGGTGATTCGCTATACGATTCCGACTGGAACGGCAGCAAGCAGGTAGCACAGCTTAAAAAAGATGGCGTCACTATCTACACCATAGGTATTGCGCTCGATGGCAATAATAATCAAGCAGCAAGAGAGTATTTAAAAAGCATGGCAACCAGTCCCAGCCATTTTAGAAATATCACGGATGCCAATCTGAATACCCAGCTTGAAACAATACTTACCGAATGGGCGGCGCAGATAAACGAGGTGCATGCGGGCACAAACGCCGTGATGGTAGACGTTATAAACGATGGGTTCTTTGATTTCGTTTCTGCTGATGACGGGCTGACCTATGACGGCGATGCTAAATCCCTTACATGGGACATAGGGGATATTCTTAAGGCTGAGCAGAGCATTACCTTTAAAATTAAGCCCAAGGACGGCTGGACGGGAACAAAGGATACAAACAAATCCTGCAAGCTGAACTACACCAAGCATGACGGCACACCGGGAGAAATGGAAGCACCCTCGCCGCAGGTGACGATAGCGGCGGTAGTAGGCAGCCTTACCGTTACCAAGACGGTCGTTATGCCCGAAGGCGATACCACAAGCGTCAAGGATAGGGAATATACCTTTACCATTCAGAGCGGCGGACACACAGATTCAAAGAAAGTCGTAATCGGAGACAACAATACAGGCTCCGTGACCTTTGACAACGTGCCCGTTGGTGAATATACGGTCACAGAAGCGGGCGCGGATATTGATGGCTATAATGTAGTGACAACGAGCAACCCCGCTGACGGCAAGGTTAAGGTAGCGGAAGGGCAAGCCGCCACTATCGCATTTACCAACACCTACACTAAAATTGAGGGACCCAAGGGCGAACTGACTATAAGCAAGGTCGTAAATGGATTGCCGACTGAAATACTGCCCGCCAGTTTTGTCTTTGAAATTAGGAAGGTCGGAAATGTAGAAGAGGTAGTAGAGAGTGTAACGGTAGAAAGGGAAGAGAACGGCAATACATACAAGCCGAAAACGGTTAAGTTGCCGCACGGCGAGTATTCTGTTGCTGAAAAAGAAGTTGATATTCAGGGTTACAGTTTGAGAATAACGAGCGACATTCCTGCCAGAATTGTTACGGTATCCGATACTCCTGCAACTATTACCTTCTACAACACCTATGAGCAGCTGCCGCCCAACACCGGCACCATCATCGTCAAAAAAACCGTTTCGGGTAATGCTTCCAGTACCTTAGATGAGTTCAAGTTTAAGGTCACTGTGCTTATTCCAATCGATCCCAATCCTGATCCCTTTGGGCCCCCCATCGCTAAAAGTGCCAATGCTGTTAAGGCTCCTGCTGTAAGGGGTGCAAATAAGACCGCCACCAAAGATGCTTTTGTTGAGGAAAACGACATTTGGACGCTTCGCTTTACCCTCAAGGGCGGAGATATGATGACAATATCTGATCTGCCCGTGGGCTTCACCTACCGTGTTGAGGAGCTCGATGCCGATGGCTATACCGTAACGGTGAACAATGAAACGACAACCAGCAAAGATGTCGGGCTTACAAAAGAGAATCCGAAAATGACGCTTAACTTTAAGAACACCAAGGGCTCAAATCCCACCCCCACCCCCTATAACGGCGGCGGCGGACACAACCACTATCACCCCACCACCACGCCAGTACCCGTGATGGTAATACCCCCCAAGACCGGCGATATGACGCTCCTGCAATATATCGCAAGGCTCTTAGGGCTGGTCAGGTAAAAAGTCAATACACAAGGGGCGGCTGAATGCCGCCCCTTTTACCTGCCGCGAATTATTGCATATAAAAAAAGAGGCTCGCACACCGCGAGCCTATCGCCTTCACCCTCCGCACTTTTCCTTGCCCGGGGCGGCCGTAAGCCCTATCAGGGAGCCTATCATGCCTCCGTACACCGTGGCGGAGAGGGGGTCGGCTGCTATCATTCAGGTGCCGCCGAGACACCCTATAAAGCGGTAATATAAAAACCCGCAAAGCGCGCCTGCCAGGGTAAAGCCTATAACGAGGGCATAGCCCAGCCGGCGCTGGCGGCGCTTATCCGCGTTTTGCCTGCTGCTGTTTTCCATATCCTAATCCTTTCAGCCTGATATAATTACTGCCGGCTCAAGGCAGGGCCGGCAGCGGTGGGGGTCATTCAAACAGGTAGGAGAGGTAGCCGTAGCCCTCCTCCTCCAGCCTTGCCAAGGGGACGAACCTCAGCGACGCGCTGTTTATGCAGTAGCGGACGCCGTTGGGCGATTCGGGGTCCCCCGTGAACACGTGACCGAGGTGCGAGTCGCCTGCGCGGCTCCTTACCTCCGTGCGGCGCATACCGTGGCTGTTGTCCTCCAGCTCCACCACCGAGGGCCCCTCGATGGGCTTGGAGAAGGCGGGCCAGCCGCAGCCGCTCTCGAACTTATCCGTTGAGGAAAACAGCGGCTCGCCGGTAACTATGTCCACGTATATGCCCTTTTCGAACTTATCCCAGAACTCGTTTGCAAAGGGGGCCTCCGTGCCGCTCTCCTGCGTTACCTTGTACTGCTCCGCGGTGAGCTTATCCCGTATGGCCTCCGCCGCGGGCTTGGCGTAGTCGCCGGGGTCGATCCTGAGCCTTGAGAAAAGCTCTATCTCGTCCCGCGGTATGTGGCAGTAGCCCATGGGGTTTTTTTCGAGGTAGTTCTGGTGGTATTCCTCGGCGGGGTAGTAGTTGACCAGAGGGCCTATCTCTACCTCGAACCGCTTGCTGCGCCCCCGCTCTATGGCGGCTATGCGCTCCACCGTCTCCTTCGCCTCGTCGTTGGTATAGTATACCCCCGTCTGATACTGGCTGCCCACGTCGTTGCCCTGCCTGTTGGCTACCGTTGGGTCTATCACGTAAAAGTAGGCCAGCAGCAGCGCATCCAGGCTTACCTCGTCCGGGTCGTAGGTGACCTTTACCGTTTCGCGAAAGCCCGTCCTGCCGCCGGTTATTATGCTGTATTTGGCGTCGCTTTTGCCCGTGCCGTTGGCATAGCCGCTCTCTGCGTCTATGACGCCGGGTATGGACTGCATGAGCATCTCCAGGCCCCAAAAGCAGCCGCCCGCCAGATATATGGTGCTTTTTTCATCGGAGAAATCCATCTTTTCCAGCTGCATCTGCGCCTCCGCCTCGTTTGTTTCAGCCTTTGTAGAAGGGGCGGCCTTGCAGCCGCTTATGAGCAGCGCAAGGGCCAGCGTCCCTAAAAATATCCTTTTCATGCCTGCCGCCGCTTATCTTCCCGGCCTAACCGCAGCAGCCGAAGGACAGCGCAACGTCAATGTCTGGCGCCCCGCAGGAGGAGCCGGCCTCGGGTGCGCCGCAGGAGGGCCCTATGGCGGCCGCGGCCTCCTTCATCTCGGAGCCTTCCTCGGCCTTTTCCTCCATCATATCCTTTTTCGCGCACATGCACTTATCGGTACACATGCCGTCCTTCATGCAGCCGCCCTCGACGCACATGCACTTATCGGTACACATGCCGTCCTTCATGCACATGCAGCCGTCCTTTTCCTTGCAGGCGCCGTCCATCATGCACTTGCTGCTATCGCCGCACATGCAGGCCTCGCCCATCATCTCGTCCTTCTTTTCCATGGCCTCCTCCGCCATGGCGTCCTTCTCCATGGAATCCTTTTCCGTTTCCTCCGCCTTCATCATGTCGTCCTTGGGCATCTCATCCTTCTTCATCTCCTGCGCGCAGGCGGTGAAGGCAAGGGCCAGCATCATGGCGACTACAACAGCTATAAGTTTTTTCATTTTAATTTTCCTCCTTGGTCTTTGTGTTATTCATTCCCGCGCCGAAGCCGCAGCGATAGCGTATGGCGTCGGTGGGGCAGGCTTTTATGCAGACGCCGCAGCGTATGCATTCGGTGTGGTTGGGGGTTTTCGTTATGTCAACATCCATGCCGCACACTCTGGCGCATTTTCCGCAGGATATGCACCTGTCCTTGTTGACCCGCATATCCAGCAGCGAAACGCTGTTTAACAGGGAGTAGAACGCGCCCAGCGGACACAGCCACTTGCAGAAGGGGCGGTAGAACACCGCGCTCAGCGCGACCACCGCAAGGAGCAGCGCAGCCTTCCAGCGGAAGAGGCTGCCGAGGGCCGCCCGTATGCCGCTGTCCGCAAGGGAAAGGGGGATAGCCCCCTCGAGCACTCCCTGTGGGCAGAGGTACTTGCAAAAATACGGCGGGCCCAAGCCAAAGCTGTCCCTGAGCAGCGCAGGCAGCAGCACTACCGCAATGACGAGAACGGCGTACTTGAGATAGCGCAGCGGCTTTAAGCGGCGGGTAGAGAGCTTTTTCACGGGGAGCTTATTGATAAGATCCTGAAACCACCCGAAGGGGCAGAGGATGGCAAACCGCCATCCTGTACATGAAAACAGGCTGTTTTTTGTAAAAAATGCCGGAGTGGATGGGAGGGCCTGCCCTCTTGAACTGCCGTGCCGGGGAACGTATAATAGTAACATTGCTGTGTAAGTGCTGGCAGTGGTTACCGGGCGTTGAAAAGTGATGTTGCGCGGGGGTGATGGGAGCATGATGTACGCCCGCTGACCGCGCCCCAACAATGCTTTTTGACATGCGGCAACTACCTGCCGCTGCTTACAATGAGGGAGGATGTTGAGATTGAAACGTGAATCATTTGCTTCACGCATTGGCTTTTTGATGGTCAGCGCAGGCTGCGCCATCGGCATTGGCAATGTGTGGCGCTTCCCAACCGTAACGGGCCAGTATGGCGGCGGCGTATTTGTGCTGTTCTACCTGCTGTTCCTGGTTTTGATGGGAGCACCGGTGCTTACCATGGAGCTGGCTGTTGGCCGTGCGGGCCACGGCAGCGCGGGCACAGCCTACCGTGCGCTGGAACCCAAAGGCAGCAAGTGGCACCTGCACGGCTGGGCCTGCCTGATTGGCTGCTGCGTGCTGATGATGTATTACACCACCGTCAGCGGCTGGATGCTGGCCTATTTCTTCCGGTTTGTCAAGGGTACATTCACCGGCCTGGCCGCCGATGCCGTCAGCGGCGTGTACGCCGACCTGCTGGCCGACCCGTTCGAGCAGATCGTCTGGATGGCCATTACCGTGCTGCTGGGCTTTTTTGTCTGCAGCCGCGGTTTGCAGAACGGCATTGAACGCATTGGCAAATGGATGATGGGCGCGCTGTTTGTGCTGATCCTGGTTCTGGCTGTGCACAGCTTTGTGCTGCCCGGCGCGGGCGAGGGCCTGGCGTTCTACCTGCTGCCGGACTGGAACCGTGCCGCCGAAATGGGCATTGGCAATGTCATTGTGGCTGCCATGAACCAGGCGTTCTTTACTCTCAGCCTTGGCGTTGGCG
>OLXD01000683.1_pt1 | contig 14575 bp, 10 predicted proteins | sample 1673881 | NCBI WGS metagenome assembly OLXD01 (sample SAMEA103958131, study PRJEB25191) | human gut metagenome
GGCATAGTAGCGGCCCATCACCGTGGCGATCTTGCCAACGCCCACTTCCCGGCACTTTTCCACCGTCTGGGCCACAAAGTCCGCGCCGGAGGTGGGAGAGACGTCCCGGCCGTCCAGGAAGGCGTGGATATAGACCTTGGTGAGGCCCTTGTCCTTTGCCATCTGCAAAAGGGCGAAGAGGTGACCTATTTCCCGGATACCTACAAGGTGAGCCTTGTGGTGGATGGAGAGCAGGGCGCGGGTTATGCCCGCAATATGCTGGATGCCATCATCCAGAGCTACTGCACCTATTATACGGAAAAATATGTGGAGCAGAAGCTCTCGCTCAACCCCTCGTCCGGTCTGCTGGACAATGGCTACGATTACTACGAGTGCATCCGCATTCTGGAAAACGATACCAACGAGATGCAGGACTATCTGCTGAGCAAGCGGGAGCACTACCCGAATTTTCGCTCCTCCCGCACCGGCTACACCTATGCAGACCTGTGCGATATCTATTCCGACTTCAAAAAATACACCATCCCGGCGCTGTACGCCTATGTGCTCAACGGCCCGCAGGTGCGGGACGGCACGGTGCTGCAGGAATATCTGGCCAACACCATCGAAACTGCAAAGCAGAACGAACAGATCGCCACCGAGCAGCGGGACAGTCTGTGGAGCCTGACCGACCAGTATGTGTACAAGAACGCCGATCTGCTGCAAAACTACTTTACTGACCGGGGCGAGGTGGTGTCCTCGGACTATATCCTGAATAACATCGAGCTGGAAGGTGCTGGCGATAAGGCACAGACCACCTACGACGGTCTGGTGCTGAAACTGGTATCGCTGGAACAGCAGGTCGCATCCAGCCAGATCGACCGGCAGTTTCAGGAGGAGATCCTGCAAAGTTTCCGCAACGTGGATTTTGGCGGTACAAGCGAACAGCATGCCAAGATGGAAAGCATGATCAACGACTACGAGGCGCAGCTGAAAAGCTACTACGAGATCATCAATACCAGCAGCAAGGAGCTGAACCTGTACATCAGCGCGGATTATCTGAAGATGATCAGCTCGGTGCAGGTGGCTGCCGCCATCAATGTCAAGCTGTATCTGATGCTGGCGTTGGTGCTGTTCTTTGTCATTGGCTGCTGCGGTGCAATTCTGCTGGGCCGCATCTCGGATGCGGTGGATTATCTGCTGTATGTGGACAAAAAGACCGGTCTGCCCAACCGCGAAAAGCTCAACGTGTATATCACCGGCATGGCCGACCGCATCCTGCCGGAGGACTATACCTGCTTTGCTTTGCAGCTGGACAACCTGACCGAGATGAGCCGCCGCTTCGGCTACCATGTGGGTGACGGCATCCTGAAGGATTTTTCCGGTCTTTTGCAGCTGATGGGCGATACCGACGGCACCGTGGGCTACAACGGTGCGGGCAAGTTCCTTGCCTTCTTTGATGAATGCAGCACCCGGAAGGCAGAGGTCATGATCCGCATCCTGCAAAGTCAGGTGGACGAGTACAATAAGCTCAACCCGGAGTACCCCATCCTGTTTACCGCCGCATGGGCCACCACCTCGGAGGAGGAGCTCTACCATGTGCGCGACCTTGTGCGCTGCGCACAGAAAAAGATGTCCCTGATCGCAGAGGAGGGCGGCGCTGTCCTTGCCGGAACGGAGCGTGGTGAAGCATGATCCAGAACCGACGCGCTTACCAGCTGATCCACTGCCGCACCCGCAGCCGTCTGCTGGCGGGCGCTGCCGCCGTGTGCGGCGCAGCCTGCGGCCATGCAGACCTTGGGCTGTACCATCTGCTGCACCGGGGCGGTGCCCCGCTGCCGGACAGCACACAGGCCGACCGCGCCGCGCTGGCAACCCTGTGCCCGAAACCCACAGCAGAAGAGACCTGCCCGCTGCTGCCGCCGCAGGACCCGGCGGTGACCCTTTCGGTCATTGTGCCGGTGTACAACGGCGAAGCTACCATCGGCCCCTGTCTGGACAGCATTTTGCAGCAGGAGACCAGCTGCACCGTGCAGCTGATCGTGGTGGACAGCGATTCCACCGACGGCACAGCCGCCGTGCTGGAACGCTACCGGGCACTGCCCGGGGTGTTGCTGTGCAATTGCAGTGCGCCCCGCAGCGCCGCCGCCGCCCGCAACGAGGGACTGCGCCACGCCGTGGGCCGCTGGCTGATGTTCGTGGACAGCGACGATCTGTTATTGCCCGGTGCCATCCGCACCCTGCTGGAGGCCGCACAGCGCCTTGACGCCGATGTGGTGCAGGGCGGCTGGCAGTACCTGTACACCGACGGCACCCACGGCCCGGTGCAGCGCTACCCGGCGGCAGTCTACACCGGTGCCGCCGCGCCGGAGCGGTTCGAGCTGCCCGGGATGCCATGGGGCAAGGTGTACCGGCGGGAACTGTTTGCACAGGTGCGCTTTCCGGCTTACTATACCTGCTTTGAGGATGCCATCATCCATTTTCTGGTATTCCGGCTGGCAAAGACTGTGGCCTCTGTGCCGGAGATGGTCTATCTGTGGCGCAAAAACCCCAAGGGGCTTACCGCCACAAGTCAGCACCGCCCTGCCGCCGTGCAGAGCTACTGGATCATGGAGCAGCTGGCAGTGCAGGATGCTGCGCTGGGCCTGCCCCACGATGCGCTGTACCGCTGCACCCTGACGCTGCAGCTTTCGGCTTTCTGCTATGCCACTGTATCCGGCCTGCCGCCGGAAACGCAGCAGGCTGTTTTCCGGCTGTGCTGTGCTTTGTACGCAAAGGCGCTGCCGCAAGCGGGCGCACTGCCCCGCCGTGCCCGCTGGGGTGCCCGGGCGCTGCGGCAGCAGGACTTTGGGCTGTGGTGCCGCTACGGCAGAAGATTTCAGTTGTTATAATATAAGGAGTACCCATGATACGAGTGCTGCATTCGGTCAGCAATATGGACCGCGGCGGGATCGAGACCATGCTGATGAACTACTACCGGCATATCGACCGCGAAAAGGTCCAGTTTGATTTTATCGTCAACAAGCAAAAGCCCGGCGATTACGACGACGAGATCCGCCGTCTGGGCGGGCACATCTACCAGAGTCCGGGATTAAACCCGCTGCACTACCCGGCGTATCTGCGCTTTGTGCAGCAGACCGTGGCCGCAGACCCCCGCATCCGCATCCTGCACGCCCACAACGAGGCGATGGGGCTTTATGCCCTGAAGGGTGCGGAGAAGGCCGGGCTGCAAGTGCGCATTGCCCACGCCCATAACATCTGGATCGTCCGGGACTACAAGTGGCCGCTGAAGATGTTCTGTAAGCAGCTGCTGCCCGGCGCCGCCACCCACCTGTGGGCCTGCGGCCGGGATGCGGGCATCTACTACTTTGGCAAAGCGGACTGGGAGCGCCGGGGACAGATCATTCCCAACGCCATCGAGCCGGAGACCTTCCGCTTCTCCCCCGCCGTCCGCGCCGAAATGCGGGCGCGCTATGGGCTGGAGGGCCGGGTGGTGCTGGGTCATGTAGGCCGCTTTGATGTCCGCAAGAACCACGAGCGTCTATTGGAAATCTTTGCCGCCTTTTTGCAGCTGGAGCCCCGGGCGATGCTGGTGCTCATCGGCACCGGCAGACTGGAGCAGGCTGTCCGTGCACAGGCGCAGGAACTGGGCATCACAGACCATATCCTGTTTGCCGGGTTGCAAAGCAATGTGGCCGACTGGTACCAGCTGATGGATCTCTTCGTCATGCCCTCCCGCTTTGAGGGTCTGCCGGTGGTGGGGATCGAGGCGCAAGCCGCTGGGCTGGGGTGCGTATTTTCGGACGCAGTGCCGGCGGAGGTGCTGCTTTCTTCCCATGCCATCCAGATCCCGCTTTCCGCCAGCAATGCAGACTGGGCAGCAGGCTTGCAGCGGATGCTCCACCAGCCCTGCGACCGATCTGCTGGTGCAGAACTGATCCGACAGGCTGGCTACGATATCAACATCGCCGCCGCCCGCTTACAGCAGCAGTACCTGCAACTGGGAGGGCAGGCGTAACCCCCCGGCGGCTGCGGGAACACCCACAATAAAAGGAGAGCCCTTTTCATGCGCACATTGGATCAGATCCTGACCAAAAAGGATTACAGCCGGAAAACTCCGGCCTCTTTGTTTTATAAGGACAGCCCGCTGTGGCAAAAACTGCTGACCATCGGTTGCGTGGTCTTTTTGGCCGGTGCCGGGCTGGGAGAGTGGAAACCAATCAACAGCGCAGTGGGCGGCCTTCCCAAAGCCATCTCTCTGGGGGTGATCGGGCTGGCAATGCTGTACACCCTGTTTTACCCGAACGAAAAGCGTCTACGGGAGTTATGGAAGCCTACCCTGCTTTATATGTCCCTGATGGCGGCGCTGTTTTTCTGGTCGATGGTCATCTGGATTGAAAGCTTTGCCGCAGTGTCTTCCATGATCCGAAGCTGCTCCAAGATCGTGTTCCAGAGTATTGCCATCCTCACTGCTGTGGCGCTGGTCTATCTGTTCCGGGAAAAAGCCATCGAGCTGTTTACCATCAGCATCTGCATTGCCAACACGGCTATCATGCTGCTGAGCATTCCTGGCTACGGTTTTGCAGCCAGCATCCAGTCTCTCGTTACCTGTCTGATCACCTTCGGTGATGCGGATGGCTATGCGCTGCAGCTGGAGATTCACGACCTGACCTTTGTGTTCGGGCAGATGATCTTGTACTACGCCGTTTTTGCTCCTCGTACTACCCGGCAGGAAAAGCGCAAGCGCTGGCTGTATCTGCTGCTCTGCTGCTGGTTTTTTCTGGTCGGCATGAAGCGCATCGCCATCCCGGCGGTGGTTCTGTTCGTCCTGATCGCTCTGCTTCTCCGCAAGCGCAAAGTCCCCGGCTGGTTTTACCCGGCAGTGGGCGTCTGCTGTATCCTGTTTTTTCTGGCATTCCTCTACTGTGTGCGCTACGGTGTTATTTCAAGGTTGCTGAACAGTTTTGGCATTGACATGATGGGTCGGGACTACCTGTGGAGCATGGCGAATCCCTACTATGAATTTTCTATCACCTATATCGGCCGCGGTTTTGAATATGTGGACACCATCATCGCCCAGTGGTATAATGACGGACTCATCAACCAGCCTTACCCCTTCCACAACGACATCCTGAAGGTCTTTGTAGAGGTAGGCTTTCCGGGTTTTCTGCTCTGGTCCAGCATCCAGTATGTTCTGACTCCGCTGTTCTGGCAGCGCTATGCAGACCAAGAGACCACGTTGCTGTATCTGTCCGAGCTAGGCTATATGACGGTGACCTACCTGACCGATAATACCGCCTTTTATTTCTGGAGCACGATGGCGCTGCGTCTGGTGACGCTTGCCTACGCCATGGAGCGCAAAAAGCCCCCGGAACCCAAGGTGTGGATGCCGGACAGTCGGCAGGAGATGCGGGACCGCATCCATATTCTGATGAAGGAAGTGTGACGGCAAGGAGTGAAAACAATGCCCTGTATCTCGTTTATAGTGCCTGTTTATAATATGGAGCGCCTGCTGTCCCGGGCGCTGCGCTCACTGCGGGCGCAGACTTTGACCGACTTCGAGGCCATCCTCATCAACGATGGCTCTAAGGACGGCAGCGCCGCGCTGTGTGCACAGGCTGTTGCCGAGGATGCGCGCTTTCGCTTCATCGACCAGCCCAACGGCGGCGTAGCCACTGCCCGCAACGCGGGTCTGGATGCAGCCCGGGGAGAGTATATCTTCTTTCTGGATCCGGATGACTGGGTAGAGCCGGATGCGGCAGAAGTGCTGTATCATGCCGCCCGGAATGCTGATGCGGACTGCGTGGAGTTTGGGCTGTATCTGGACAGCTATGATGAAAACGACCGGCTGCTGCACACGCAGACCAGCGGCAGCACCCTCTCCGGCGTGTACCGGGGCGCGCCCTTCAAGGAACATTTCGACGAGACGGCGTCCTCGTATCTGGTCACCAATAAGCTGTTCCGCCGGGCGTTTCTGGAGCAGCATCGGCTGCGTTTCTCCTGCCATCAGCTGGGGGAGGACGGGCTGTTCTTTGTAGCCTTTTATCGTCAAAATCCCGGCTGTCTGGTGGTGCTGGAAAAGCCGCTGTACCACTACACCGCTGCCCGGCGGGGCAGCCTGTCCAACAGCTACCACCCGGAGCGTCTGGAGGATAACTTTTATCTCAGCGATGCAGTGTGGGACACCGTTGCCGCGTGGGGCTTACAGGACAGCCCCATGCACCGCGCAAAGGCGAGCTACTGCACGATCCGCGACCTGATGATGGGAATCAAGAATCTTGGATGCAGCCCGCTTTCCCTTTCCGAGCAGACTGCTTGGCTGCGCAGTACCCTGCAAAAGCCCCGGGTGCGCACGGCGGTGCGCAGCACCCCACTGCACGCCATGCAGAGCCGGAACGACCAGGTAAAGCTGTTGCTGCTCAAGCTGCGGCTATGCCGCGCGGTGCTGCTGCTCTCGGGCGCAAATCAGCGTAAGAATACCTGAAGAGAAACGTAAAAATCCCCCCGCTGCCGACTGGCAGCGGGGGGATTTGTTACCGATTTAAATGAAAATCAGCGCTTAGTTCTGCTTCATGCGAGCGAAGCAGTCAGAGCAGTAGACCGGACGGTCCTCACGGGGCTGGAAGGGAACCTTGCAAGCCTTGCCGCAAGCTGCGCAGACAGCGTCGAACATCTGACGCTCGCCGCTGTTGCTGCGTGCGCCGCCGTTCTTGCGGGCGTCACGGCAGGGCTTGCAGCGCTGGGGCTGGTTCTCAAAGCCGCGAGAAGCGTAGAACTCCTGCTCACCGGCAGTCCAAACAAATTCCTTACCGCAGTCCTTGCAGACCAGAGTCTTGTCTTCAAACATAGTAGTATCTCCTCTTTAGTTAGTTCTTGCCCACGGAAGGATTGTAACCATACCTTTGGTTTTGGGACCATCGCGCTGATCAGTAAGCTTACCAGGGGCTTGAATGAGTAAACGTCCTCTGACTGAGGACTCCCCTATTGTACCGTTCTTTTTTTGATTTGTCAACCAAAAAACAACCCCTCGCCCGCTTTTTTGTGCATTCGGCATAATAAGACGGTCTTTGCTCGTGCAAAACAGCAAAAAGGCCACACCGCCCTTTGGGGGAGCGGTGCGGCCTTGGATGCCTTAAATGCAGAGATTATTTCTCGAGGACTTCCTTGGTGTCGCGGGCGATCATCAGCTCCTCGTCGGTAGCAATGACCAGCGTGCGCACCTTTGCGCCCCAAGCGGTGATCTCGCACACATCGCCAACGGGGTGCTTGTTCTTCTCGGTGTCGATGCGGATGCCCAGCCAATCCATGTGGTGGCAGATCTTTGCACGGGCAATGGCATCGTGCTCGCCGATGCCGCCGGTAAAGACGATGGCATCCACGCCGCCCATAGCTGCAATGTAGCTGCCGATGGTCTTTTTGATCTGGTAGTTCAGCATATCGGAAGCCAGCTGTGCGCGCTTGTTGCCGGCCGCGGCAGCCTCTTCCACGTCACGCTTATCGCTGGAAACACCGGAGATGCCCAGCAGACCGGACTTCTTGTTCAGGATCTCGTCCAGCTCGTGGCCGGTGATGTTCAGGGTGTACTTCAGGTAGTTGACCACAGAGGGGTCCAGGTCGCCGCAGCGGGTGCCCATCATCAGGCCGGCCAGCGGGGTCATGCCCATGGAGGTATCCACCACCTTGCCCTGATCGACTGCGGCAATGGAAGAACCGTTGCCCAGATGGCAGGTGATCAGCTTCAGGCGCTCAATGGGCTCTTCCAGATACTCGGCTGCCTTGTGGGCAACGTACTTGTGGCTGGTGCCGTGGAAGCCGTAGCGGCGCACGCCGTACTTCTCGTAGTACTCGTAGGGGATGGCGTACATATAAGCCTTCGGCGGCATGGTGCTGTGGAAGGCGGTGTCGAACACAGCCACCATGGGAATGTTGCCGAACACCTTGCGGGCAGCCTCGATACCCAGAATACCGGCGGGGTTGTGCAGGGGAGCCAGCGGGCTCAGCTCACGCAGCGTGTTGATGACCTCATCGGTGATCAGGCAGCTGCTCTTGAACTTCTCGCCGCCATGCACGACGCGGTGACCGATGGCGTCGATCTCACTCACGTCATTGATGCACTTGCCTGCACCGGTGGTCATCTTCTTCACGACCTCGGCAAAAGCCTCGGTGTGGGTGGGGAAGATTGCCGGGGTGGTAGCCTTGGTGCCGTTGGCCTCGTGAGTGATCATGCTGCTCTCCATGCCAATGCGCTCGCACAGGCCTTTGCACAGCACCTTTTCGCCGTCCATATCGATCAGCTGATACTTCAGGGAAGAAGAACCGCAGTTAATAACCAGAATCTTCATCTGTGTTGCCTCCTGAAAATTTTTGTACCGTCCGCATCCTGAAAAAAACTGCGGACAGAATTTTACAGATTCCTATGTTTATTATATAATAGGCGTGGCGGCTTTTCAAGGCGCAACCCGGGCAAAGCGGTAAAACTTGTGTACAAGGTTTTTGTATATCCTGCCCACAAATCCCGGAAACGGCAGGATTTTTCTGTATATCCGATATAATTTTAACAATCTTTTGGCGAAAAGGAGCAGTTCCATGAAGTTTGCAGGCATCATTGCGGAGTACGACCCCTTCCACAACGGCCACGCATGGCAGCTGGCGCAGGCGCGGGCGCTGGGGGCGCAGCGGGTGGCCGTGGCCATGAGCTGCGGGCTTACCCAGCGGGGCGCGCTGCCGCTGTTGCCGGAGGCGGTACGGGTGCAGGCGGCGCTGGCCTGCGGAGCAGACCTTGTGTTTGCCCTGCCTGCGCCCTGTGCCTGCGCCGGTGCCGAGGCTTTTGCCCGGGCGGGGGTGCGCATTCTGGCCGCTGCCGGGTGCGACGCACTGGTCTTTGGGGCAGAGACCCCGGACACCGCCCTGCTGCAAAAAGCTGCCCGGGTGCTGTGCAGCGAGGACTACCGCACCGCGCTCAGGCAGCAGCTTGCCGCCGGGGCACGCAGCTTTGCCGCCGCCCGGCAGGCGGCGGTGCAGGCGCTGTGCCCGGGGTCAGACGTTGCCGCCCTGCTGGACAAGCCCAACAATAATCTTGCCGTAGAGTATTGTAAAGCTATTATAGAACAGAATGTAGAAATGCAGCCCATCGCCCTGCCCCGGCAGGGCGCAGACCACGGGCAGGCACTGACCGAAAGTGCTCATGCAGCCTTTGCCAGCGCCAGCGCCCTGCGGGCACTCTGGGCGGAGGGCGGCGCGGCGGCACTGGCACCTTATGTGCCGGAAAAGGCGCTGAAGCTGTATAAACAGGCGGAATATGACGGAAAGTATACAGATTTTGCGGTCATGGGGCACTGCGAGCTGGCGCTGCTGCGGGCAGCCTGCGCAGGGCAAGCTCCCTTTGCAGCAGTACGCGGGGTATCCGAGGGGTTGGAGCACCGGCTGGAAAATGCTGTGCGGGAGACCGCAAGTCTGCCCGCTTTGCTGGATGCCCTGACCACCGTGCGTTACCCCCGGGCGCGGATGCGGCGGCTGGCAATGGATGCGGCGCTGGGCTACACCGCCCAGACCCCGGCGCTGCCGCCCTATCTGCACCTGCTGGGCGCACGCAAGGAAGCGCTGCCCCTGCTCGGAGAAACGGCGCTGCCACTGTCCCACTCGCTGGCGCGGCTGGCGCGGGAAAACGAGACCTGCGCCCAAATGGCTGCCGCCCAGAGCAGGGCCAGCGACCTTGGTGCGCTGTGCCGGGCAAAACCGGAGCCGATGGGCGGGATATATCGTCAAAAAATTATCTTTTTGACGAATTGACAAAAAATAACGCCAAAAATTTTATATTGTGCCCTCTTGTATCCGGCGCAGTTCGGGTGTATGATTAAAGTAATGCAATGTTGGATACAACGAACCTGTAAAAAACGACTGTCCCCGCAGGGGAAACACAAGGAGGAACCCATGGCACTTCATGTTCTGGACGAAGCCAACCGCTGCCTCGGCTGCAAAAAGCCGATGTGTCAGGAGGGCTGCCCCATCCACACCAATATCCCGGAGGTCATTCGTCTGCTCAAGGCAAACCAGATGGACGATGCAGGCCGGATGCTGTTTGAAAACAACCCTCTGACCACCGTGTGCAGTCTGGTGTGCAACCACGAAAAGCAGTGCGAGGGTCACTGCATCCGCAACCGGATGCCCAGCCACGACCCGGTGCACTTTTCCATCATCGAGGACTATATCTCCACCACCTACGCCAACAAGATGACCGCAGGCCCTGCCCCGAAAAACGGCATGAAGGCCGCTGTGGTGGGCTCCGGCCCGGCAGGCCTGACCATCGCAGTGCTGCTGGCACGCTGGGGCTACGATGTGACCATCTTTGACGCCCGGGATAAGATCGGCGGCGTGATGCGCTACGGCATCCCCAACTACCGCCTGCCGGACAGTGTGCTGGACGATTTCCAGTATCGTCATCTGGAACTGAAGGGCATCAAGGTGCGCCCCAATACCACCATCGGCAAGACCATCACCATCGACGATTTGTTCCGCGACGGCTATAAGAGCGTGTTCATCGGCGCCGGTTTGTGGAAAGCCAACGCCATGCACATCAAGGGCGAGAGCCTTGGCAACGTAGCCTTTGGCATCGACTATCTGGCAAACTCCAAGGCCTTCCGTCTGGGCGATGACGTGGCCGTCATCGGCGTGGGCAACTCCGCTATGGACTGCGCCCGCACTGCCATCCGCAACGGTGCCCGCCACGTTACCTGCTACGCCCGCCGGGACGAAAGCTGCATCAGCGCTTCCGAGTACGAGGTGAGCTACGCCAAGCTGGAGGGCGTGGGCTTCCGTTTCTGCAAGGCACCGGTGGAGATCCGGGAAAACGGCCTGATCTGCCGCGACACCGTTAAGGGCGAGGACGGCAAGTTTACGCAGGTAGAGGGCAGCGAGACTTTTTACCCCCACACCGGCGTCATCGTGTCGGTCAGTCAGGGTTCTGAGAGCAACCTCGTCAAGACCACGACCGGCATCGAGACCAACCAGAAGGGTCTGCTGAGCGTCAGCGAGGACGGCCGCACCACCCGCGAGGGCGTATTTGCCGGCGGCGACGCCGTCATGGGCGCCCGCACCGTGGTGGAGGCTGTGGCTGTTGCCAAAAAGGTGGCTGTCGCCATGGACGAGTATATGAAGAGCCTGCCCGCCGACACCGCTGCCGACCCCTATGCCGATATCCCGGTGTTCCAGACCCCTACCTCTGACGTGCTGGCAAAACAGCAGTTGTAATAGAACGATTTTGAATGGTACTCGGGACACCGGAGCGTCTGCGGACGCTCCGGTGTCCCATTTTCACAGCTGCAGCGGCTGCACCGCGCACCCTTTCGGCAGAGTGTTCAACAGCGTGGCGGCCCCCTTGTGCAGAACCTCCAAAAATCGCGCAGAAGCTTGTATTTTGCCTGCGGAGCGTGTACAATAAGCACAGAATATGTTTGCGCAGAGCAGGAGAGCGACAGACAGAGCAGATAGCTTTGTTTGGTGCGCTCTTTTTTGTTTTGCGCTCAAGCTTCAGAGCAAGGAGAGAAGATCATGAGCCAGACCAAATATATCCTCTCACTGGATCAGGGCACTACCAGCAGCCGGGCGATCCTGTTTGACAACGAGCAGAACATTGTCTGCGTGCAGCAGCGGGAATTTGAGCAGATCTACCCCCATCAGGGCTGGGTGGAGCACAACCCTATGGAGATCTGGTCCAGCCAGTACGGCGTGATGAACGAGGTGATTGCCCAAAGCGGCGTGGACCCCAGAGACATTGCGGGCATTGGCATCACCAACCAGCGCGAGACCACCATCCTGTGGGATAAAAACACCGGACGCCCGGTGTATAACGCCATTGTCTGGCAGTGCCGCCGCACCGCGCCCCTTGTGGACGAGCTGCTCAGGACCCCCGGCATGGCGGACTATATCCGGGAAAACACTGGCCTTGTGCCGGACGCCTATTTCTCTGCCACCAAGATCAAGTGGATCCTGGAAAACGTCCCCGGTGCGCGGGAAAAGGCCGAGGCCGGGGAGCTTTTGTTCGGCACGGTGGACACTTGGCTGGTCTGGAAGCTGACCGGCGGCAAGGTGCACGTTACCGACCGCACCAACGCCAGCCGCACCATGCTGTACAATATCCGCATGCTGGACTGGGACGACACCCTGCTCAAGGCGCTGGACATCCCCCGCTGCATCCTGCCCAGCGTGAAGGACTCCAGCGAGGTGTACGGCTACACCAACATTCAGGGCGTGGACGTACCGGTGGCCGGTATTGCGGGCGACCAGCAGGCTGCGCTGTTCGGGCAGGGCTGCTTTAAGCCCGGCGACGTGAAAAACACCTACGGCACCGGCTGTTTCCTGTTGATGAACACCGGCAACAAGATCTACCAGAGCAAAAACGGTCTGGTCACCACCATCGCCATCAGCCTTGACGGCAAGGTGGAGTATGCGCTGGAAGGCTCCGTCTTTGTGGGCGGCGCGGTCATCCAGTGGATCCGGGACGGGATGCACCTGATTCAGGACAGCTGCGATTCCGAGTACTACGCCCAGAAGGTGCCGGACAACGGCGGTGTGTACATCGTGCCTGCCTTTACCGGTCTGGGCGCACCTTACTGGGATATGTACGCCCGGGGTGCTATTCTGGGCATCACCCGCGGCACCACCCAGAACCACATCATCCGCGCAGCCGAGGAATCCATTGCCTACCAGAGCGCCGACCTGATGTGGGCCATGGAGAAGGACACCGACATCACCATCAGCACCCTGAAGGTGGACGGCGGCGCCAGCCGCGACCACTTCCTGATGCAGTTCCAGTCCGACATCCTGAACAAGGAGGTGCTGCGCCCGGCCATCCGGGAGACTACCGCCCTTGGCGCGGCGTATCTGGCCGGCCTTGCCACCGGCGTGTGGAAGAGCCGGGAGGAGATCAGCCACCTGTGGAGCTGCAACCAGCTGTTTGAGCCCAAAATGGACGCTGCCCAGCGGGAAAAGCTGGTCAAGGGCTGGCACAAGGCCGTGGGCCGCAGTCAGGACTGGGCTGAGCACGAGGTGTAAGGCAAGAAAGCTTTTGACAGCATAATATTATAATACCCCCGGCAGGCTGCCACCGTAATGGTGATTGCCTGCCGGGGGGGTTCTGTACCGTTCACAGCAGTCGAAGTTGAATTTATTCCAGATACTGCGGCAGATTCCAAGCACCTCGCAGCACACGGCTGGCTGTTTTAGGGTAAAAGCCAGACAGATACCGGGCGATATCGTTCAAGTCCTGCACAGCAAGGGGCAGATATTTGATCTTATACGTCATACTGCTTGCTCAGCGTCTCCCATACGCTTTCGTGGTCTTCCCACTGCGTGTCGGGGTCAGCCGCCTGCTGTGTTGCCTTGGCAAGTGCCTCGGCAACATATCGCTGGTGCAAAAACTCCTCGTACTTGGCGTAGTCCTCAATGTTGATGAGTACGGATTCTCCACGGCCATGATTCGTGATGATCACATGGTTGTGGTCTTTGAGCATCTCCGAAAGCTCAGCGTAATGGTTGCGCAGATCCCGGGAAGGGCGAACGAATGTCTGCATCATACGGGACACCTCCTGTCAGAGTCATTGTATCACAAAATGACTACATGCGCAAGGCGGATGCTCTTGCTGGGGCGTGCGGAGCCCCAAACCCTGCAGGGAACGAGTACGGCAACCTGAAATCAATCCGTTTCTTTTAGCCTTTCGAACAGTCTGCGTTCAATTTTATAAATTCCTTGATAAGGTTGTTCAAGATAGTACTTCCCCCTGTCCTCATACGCAAAGATAGTAATTGTTCCTGTCTCATGCCGGAAGTCAATCCTGATATAACTTTCCGCTTGCGGGACATCTTGAACGCTTTCCTTCTTAGTCGGTTTAGAACTAGAAATATCGGCGATTATTTCACTCATCCAAGTTTTATCTGAATGACTTACTGTGTTTTCTTCAATCGTTATATCAATAGATGTAATCTTATCGGCTTGAGGTAGCGTAATGGGCGCTGCTTTTTTTCCACACGCAGCTAAAGTCAGTATACAGGTAAGACACAAAAACAAAGAAAGAAATTTTTTCATAAGTATTGTTACCTCCATAACTTCCAATTTACTGGGCTAAGCCGAGTATATCATACACTGTTAAAAATAGCAAAAGGCAGGATACCACTACCATAGTGATACCCTGCCTTTACTTGTTCCGGTTCTCGTTCTGTACCGTCCGCCACAAAAAAATCCCCAGACCGAATGGTCTGGGGATGTGGTGGAGCATTCTCCACAGCACTCGAACCCAACACCTCTTCACGGGAGATGGTTTTGGAATCGTCCGTGAAGTTGAAATTGAGCACGACCCGGTCGTCAAAGACGTAGACCGAGTTGACAAAGGTATCAATGATCTGCCGCTGGTGCTCCATGTCTCTCATGTCACCCTTGCGGAATTTTTCAAACCAGAACCGCATCCACTCGCGGGTCAGGACGGGCTTTTTCAGCTCTTCTTCCAGAATGCTGGTGTTCAGAGCTTCTTTCCGGGCTTCCAGTTCGTCCAGCCGCTGCTTGGTGGTCGGGGTCAGGATGCCCTGTTCAATGGCTTCCAGAAGGTTT
>OLXD01000687.1_pt1 | contig 14517 bp, 10 predicted proteins | sample 1673881 | NCBI WGS metagenome assembly OLXD01 (sample SAMEA103958131, study PRJEB25191) | human gut metagenome
ACTACCGTGAGCGGATTTTCGGCGGCATCTATGGTCCGGGCTTCATGGTCAAGAACGTCCCCGCTGCGTGGCGCTTCATGCCGGGTACTTCCGCCGAGCCGCCCTACGATGGCGCGCAGCCTATGCTGCACGTCCCGATTCTCGCCGATTCCGCAAAGCTCCGCGCCATGGTGCAGGCGATGTGGGAAGAACTGCCGGAACGTCCGCCGAGAAAGCGGAAAGGCTGACGGCTTTTGGAAAGCACAGCGGCAAATCAGCAAAAAGGTGCGTCAAAAGGGGAAAAAACCTCCGAAAACCCTTGGCTTAATAGTGACAAGTAACTATGCCCTATTTGCGGCAAGTGGTTTCTGATCACGGATGCAAGGCAGACCAAATACTGCGGAGGACTTGCTCCGGGGGATAAGCGTGGGCGCACTTGCAGACAGATCGGCAATCTCAAAGGCAGAGAGCAACGAGAGCTTGCGGACGATCATCCGATTAGGGCGATCTACAATCGCCGCATGAATACGATCACGCAGTATCTCCGCCGTGGCACGCTGGACGAGCAGACCGCCGCCGTAATGAAACGGTTGGCGAAAGATAAACTGGAACGTGCTATTTTGGACGTTGCCTATGCCAATAGCAGTTATGAAAAGGAAATGGAACAGGCAACTTTATTGAAAGAAACAAAGAAGAAACGTTGAATTTGACGAGGTGATGTTATGAAACTAATAAGAGCAAATGTAAATGATTGTGAAAAAATATGGAAAATGCAAACAGAAGCTTTTTCCGATTTGTTAGAAAGATATCAAGACTATGAAACAAGTCCTGGAAATGAGGCAAAAGAAAGAATAGAAGCTAAATTATCACAAGAATTTACATATTTCTATTATATTTTTGACGGAGATAATTTAGTTGGTGCGATTAGAGTTGTAGATAAAAAAGATGGAAGTAGAAAAAGAGTAGCACCTGTTTTTATTATGAAAGAATTTAGAAATAAAGGGTTGGCACAAAAAGCATTTGAAGAAGTCGAAAAAATTCATGGACATGATAATTGGAAACTTGACACTATTCTTCAAGAAGAAGGAAATTGCTATTTATATGAGAAGTTGGGATATAAAAGGACAGGATTGGTTGAAAATATAAATGATAAAATGGATATTGTTTATTACGAAAAGAATTAAACAACTTTCAGTTTTCAAATGAAGGGAGGTGCGCCGAATGTCCGAAGAACGCTTCTGGAATACCGATGAATATGCCAGTACAACTAAGTAAATTAGTTCCTTATCACAGTTAATCCTTGAAAAATGCGCATTTTGCGCTTGACAAAACGGCACGTTCATTGTACAATAGTGGATGGCATCAATAGCTCCGCTTGCCCCGGAAACTATTGAAACACCCGCGGAGGACATGCGACCATCATGCCGTGCCGCACACACATAGAGAACCATCACTTAGGGAGGAAAAACCTTTGAAGACGTTCATGCCGAAAGCGGCTGACATTACCCGTCAGTGGTATGTTGTCGATGCCGAGGGTCAGGTGTTTGGCCGTGTGGCCAGCCAGGTCGCGAACATCCTTCGCGGCAAGAATAAGCCGATTTACACCCCCAATGTGGATACCGGCGATTATGTCATTATCATCAATGCGGATAAGATCGTCATGACCGGCAAGAAGCTGGATCAGAAGATTTATTATCATCACACCGGTTATGTCGGCGGCCTGAAGGAAACCAAGTACCGCAAGCTGCTGGCTGAGAAGCCTGAATTTGCAATCCGCCGTGCTGTCGTGGGTATGCTGCCCAAGGGACCGCTGGGTCGCCAGATGGCCAAGAAGCTCAAGGTCTACGCTGGCCCGAATCATGACCATGCGGCGCAGAAGCCCGTGAAGTTTGACCTCGTGTAAGGCGGAAAGGAGAAAAACAAATGGCTAAGGTTGATTACAGCGCTGTTGGCCGCCGCAAGAAGGCTGTTGCCCGCGTCCGCCTGGTCGCCGGTGATGGCAAAGTGACCATCAACAAGCGTGATATTGATAACTACTTCGGTCTGGAGACCCTCAAGATGACCGTTCGTCAGCCCCTGACGCTGACCGGCACGACCTCTTTCGACGTGCTGGTGAATGTCTGCGGCGGCGGTGTGTCCGGTCAGGCCGGCGCAATTCGTCACGGCATCTCTCGTGCCCTGTGCAAGGCTGATCCGGAACTGCGTGCTGCCCTGAAGAAGGCTGGCTTCCTCACCCGCGATCCTCGTATGAAGGAACGTAAGAAGTACGGCCTGAAGGCTGCTCGTCGCGCGCCCCAGTTCAGCAAGCGCTGAGTTCCCTTCTATACCAAGGCTTTTACTACCCCATGGCTGTTTGGCAGTCATGGGGCGTTTTTTTATGCGTTGATTTTGTGCAAAAGATTTGCCTGTGCGAAAATCGCGGAAAGCCTTGCAGAGTCAGCATTTTCCGGAGTTTTTAGGCGTGAAATTCGTGCAAAATCACGCCGCTGTCATTTTGCATGATGACGCATTTTTATGCAGTCATGTACTGGTGAAGAGTCCGCCGCTCGTCCGGCTGATTTTCTCGACATTGCCGACATCCTTGTGGACGTAGGTGTTCATGGTCATCGTAATCTTGGAATGTCCGGCAATGCTCTGCAGGGTTTTGATGTCTACGCGCCCCGTGGCTTGCAGGTGGGTCAGGAAAGTGTGACGAAGCACGTGCGGGGTCACACCCTTGGGAAGGCTGACTTTCTTGCAGATACGCTTCCATGTGTTCCGGAAGGAACGTTCGCTCAATGCTTCCTCGCCGTCTACCACATACTGGGCGAGAGCATCGTTCGCTGGCATGTGATTGCGCAGAATCTGTTCCAGCTCCGGCAGCAGGGGCACTTCCCGGAGCCCTGCCTTGGACTTGGTCAGCTTCTCTACGGGTCGGTTGTTGATGAACGTGATTTGTCTGCGCACATGAATGAGCTTACGTATGTACATAACTTCTTGCTGATATTCTCAGCTCATGTGAATGGGTCATTCTTGTCATAAATTCGCTGCAATCCGTTCCGGCTGCGGACACCAGCGTCAATCATGAGCCGGATGCCTTTACCCCCATACTTGACGACCATCCACGCTGTGTATGTTGTTGGTGTGTTCGATGTGATACTTGGAGGCGTTGAAAATCAGAAAATCCGAAACTGTTCGTGATTTCAGCGGCGCGAAGCCGTTGTCATCACACCAAATAGCGTAGTGGGCAGCAGAAGATAACCGACGAACTCTTGGAACATGGGAATGTCCTCTGGGAAAAGCAGCTCATCAAGAAACGCTATCCACTTTGTTGGCGTTGGAGCATCAGGATTGTAGACCACCGGGAGTCGTGTGCGGACAACATGACGAGCAGTGCTATCCAATGTGTCATCCAGAAACAGCGTGCCGTTTTTCAAATGAATGCAATCTTCCTCCGGCGGAAATTCCGGCACATACGCAATGATTTTCAGCACCTCAATGATGTTTTTGATTTTGTTGGGAACGCCGGAGCAAATGTAGGAGTGGATTTCTTGAAAGATGACTTCTTTCAGTGGTGTGCAGTCTTGCATTCGACCATTTGGCGTGAAGAACGAACCTTCGCTGTAAATCAGCTGATGGTTTCACAAAAACGCGGTACAGAATAGCGGCTCGCTGAGATTTGTGCCGTCAAACCATGCGGGGAAATTTGCAGACGAGCGGAATTGCTTCTTGGACATTCGGGTTCACTTCCTTGTGTTTCAAAAATGCGTTGATTCGTTGGATGGAACGCTTGTGGGAAGCTATCCAGCGATTCGCAGGTTTCTGAATTAGCCGTAGTGGTACAGCTGCCATTCATCTGTGTAGGCTAATTCGAGTGTCTTGTTTGAAAATCATAATCATAGAAATCGCCTCCTTTATCTTCTGATGGAGAAGAACTGCTTCTCCACCATAACTGGTAAAAAAATTGGCGTTTTTTACGCGATTCGCAAAAATTTAGAAAAAAATTTTTGAGGAGGCAGTTTGAAATCACTTCATCCTGAATCGTTGGGCGCTTGGCGGCAACATAGCAGTAGACGAGAGCAGTTCATTCTTGACAACAGCCTCCTTTCTGTTCATGTGAAGGGAAATTTATATACCCCCTTCACCCTCGAACTGTAGAAAAAACACCACTTTGCAACACGATTTGAAGCGGATTGAAAAAATTTTTCTGAAACTGCTAACAGCAAGGAATGGGGGAGCGCTATACCGCTAATTCATTAGCATTACCATGCGTAGAGCTGCTGCATTCACAGGCATTCTAAATTTAGATAAACAAAAACCCTGCTTGCTAATTTCCGCCTCCGTGGAGGAAGAAGTAGTAGCAAGCAGGGTCATTTTGCTAAAAATGACGATTAGCTTGTTGGAAACACATTTCCCAATCCCAATGAATGTGCGCGGACGCTGTGGTTATATCGTCATGAAAGATGCAGTCAGTGTCCAATTGAATACAGAAGAGCGGATAATAGCGTTCAGATTTCCATGCATCTTTACACTTTTTTCGCTTCACCATCCACCATCGGGAATACAATCCGCACCTCGAAAATATCCTTCATCACGTTCATGGTGCAGTGCCCTTGGTGTTTTTCGCAAATCATGCTGATGCTTTTTGTGCCGAAACCGTGGTAGCGCTTGTCCTGTTTGGTGGTCAGCGGCAGATTGTTTTCAAACTGCGGCGCAGTAAGCAAATAGTTCTCTTCCTGAATGACAAACGTGCCGCAAGTGCTTTGACCAGTAAGGCTGATGAGACGTTTGCTGGGAATTTTGATTTGCTCAACAGCTTCGATGGCATTGTCCAGCAAATTGCTGAATAGGGAGAAGATTTCTGCATCAGAGAGAAACTGCAGCGGCTGTCCGTCGATGCTGCATGTCAGCGTGATACCCTTCTTTTCGCAAAGGAGACTGCGATTCGTCAGCACAATATCCAGTGCATGATTGCCGGTTTTGAAAATAGAATCGTAGATGTTGACGGTTTCTTGAAGCGCCTTGACTTCATCGGGCGGAATCACGCCGTTCAGCGCGGAAATTTGATGCTTCAGGTCATGGCATTTTACGTTAATGAGGTCGATGATGTCTTTTTCAATTTGAAATTGCTTGCTGTCGTCTTCCGCCATTTGCAGCACGGTGCTCTTTTCGATTTCTGCCTTGCGTGCAGCAAGCCAGCCAAATTCCACATAGAAGGACAGCAGTGCCGTTAAGCAGGAAAATACCATAATATAACTCTGCACTGACGGAAAACCGATGGCTGCACGATGCGCAAAGGAATTGAGGAAAATCGTGACCAGCACGGCGATACAGCTGACAACAATCTGTATGCGGTTGTTGAGCATCGTTCCCCGGTAGTCAGCTTTTCGAATCATGGTGAAATAGAGGATAACATAATATCCCGCCGTGATGCAAATCAGCATGAGTGCTCTGAGAAGTGGGTGCATGGAAACGCTGATGAAACGTACTAATAGCAGATACGTTCGCTGACTCATGTGCTGCATACAGTAACCGGCAGTGGAACAGAACAGCATGGCCCAGAAATCGCATTCAAAGCAGAAGCCAATGGACAGCAGCGATAGGCAATACAGCAGAAAACTATCCAGCACACGGAAAAGCAGAGTCACGGTATCGTCCGGCGGAAGGGCGTAAACAAAGGCATCAGAACAGCATTTGTAGAGGATGACCACGCCGGTACAGCAAAGCAGACGAAGCGGAAACATTTTTTTTCGGGGCAGTTTCATCGCGACAATATAAACGGCGATAAAGAGGGCAGAAAGATAACTAAAAGAGCCCCAGATATTGGTCAGATTCATTGAGTATTTGCCCTCCGTTCGCAGAATTGGGTCATTGCGGCAAGAAAGTCCTTGCGCCGGGGATGAGAAATTGCAAGCGGCGTTTCGCCGACATAGACGGTATAGCCATCAATGCGGCGAATGTATTGCAGATTGACCAAATAGCAGCTGTTGCAGCGGAAAAAACCGTGCGGAGACAATTTCTTCTCCAAGTTTTTGAGTGTCCCGTACGTTTCGTAATCATGAGAAAGTGTGTGGTAAATCAGCGTGTGCGACAATACTTCCACATAGAGCAGCTCACTGAGCGGCAAGTGGATGTTGCCGTCCGCGGTAGGAATCACCACGCTCTGCTGACGGCGCTGCTGCTGTGTCTGGCAGTAGCGAAGAACCTTCTGCATTTTCAAATAGAACGCATCGTAATCCAAAGGCTTCAGAATATAATCCAGTGCACTGACTTCATAGCCGTTAATAGCATAGCGCGCAAGGTTCGTGACAAAGACCAGTGCGACGTTGCTGTCGATTTCACGCATTCTGCGCGCTGCGGACAAGCCGTCCATGTTTGGCATTTCAATGTCCATAAAAATCAAGTCAAACTGCGAATGAAACGCGAACAAAAACTGCTGGGCATCGGGATAATGCGATAAATCAAATACTTCCTTGCTTTGCAGCGACAGCTTTTCCAGACAGGCGGTCAGCTGGTCATCGGCACTTTGATCATCCTCGACAATAGCAATGCGAATCATGGCTGCCTCCCTCATCGCGCAGTAGATGTGCAGATACGGCTATCTGGCACTATTCACGAAAAAACGGTGCGATGCATGATGATTATAACAACCACCTGCTCAAAAGTCAAGTTTATGGGGAGAAAATGCAAGGATACGCGAAAAACAGCACAAAACGGGAGGGAAATGCTAAGATACAGCCATCCGATGATTGCGGAGAGGCAATCAATCAAAAGGAGGAGGAATGAAACATGAAGAGAACGGTTTCCAAGTGGCTGTCGATTCTCAGCTGCATGGCGTTGCTGTGTACGTCGATTCCTGCGGCGTTCGCAGAGGGCACAGTGGAGGAATCGCTGGTGCCGGTGACGGGCGCACAGACGGGTTTTGTGCTTTCGCAGGGCAAGTACTACACTGATTTCGCGAATTTGGCGCAGGAACGCGCGGCGGCAAAGGCGCTGAATATTCAGGTGGGTGAAGAGGGCTTTGTGCTGCTCAAGAATGACGGTGTGCTGCCGCTGGATAGTGCGACGACGAAGGTGTCCATGTTCGGGTTCCGTGCTGCCAACATCATGATGGGCGGCGGTGGCTCTGGCTCTGGCCGTCCGGGGCAGTACGGTGTGCCGAAAACCTCGCTGGAAGATGGCATGAAGCAGGCGGGCTTTGATGTCAACGAACGTCTGCTGTCCTTTTACAGCACAAAGTCGGCAGAAGTGAAGCCGACGGATATTCCGGATTCCATCGCCTACACTTACGATGCTTACAGCGATGCAGCGCTGGTGGTTGTTTCCCGTTCCGGCTCGGAGGGCAGGGATGAAGTGACTTACGGCTATGCGCAGAACGAGAATGCTGACCCGAATGCGCACATGCTGGAGTTGACAGACACGGAAAAAGACCTGATTCGCTACGTGAAGGCGAATTTCCCCAAGGTTATTCTGATTGTCAACTCCTCCAATGCGATGGAGCTGGCGGAAGTGAATGCGCCGAAGACGGAGGACAACCTCGGCGTTGATGCGATTCTCTGGGTGGGTCATACCGGCAACGACGGCGCGGCGGCAATCGGCAACATCCTCTCTGGCAAGGTTTCGCCGTCCGGCCGCACTGCGGATACTTACGCGGTCGATTTCACCAAAGATCCGACGTTCACGAATTTCGGCTCGAATGGGCAGAATTTTGAAAACGGCGAGCGCATGAACAACAACGTCTATGTCGGCGATACGATGACGGATTATCACTCCGTGGAATACCGCGAAGGCATTTACGTCGGCTACCGTTATTATGAGACGAAGGGACACGATGCCGGCGAAGCATGGTATGACGAGAACGTCGTGTATCCGTTCGGCTATGGTCTGAGCTACACCACCTTTACGCAGGAAATCGAGGGGGACATTGCGCCGACTGGGGTGATTCATGCGGCGAATGAAACCATCACGGTGAAGGTTCGTGTGACGAACACGGGCGATGTGGCAGGCAAGGACGTTGTGCAGCTGTACTACACCGCGCCGTACACCGAGGGCGAAATTGAAAAGGCGTATGTCAATCTGGCAGCGTTCGGCAAGACGAAGGAGCTTCAGCCCGGCGAGAGCGAAATGGTGACGTTGCAGTTCGTGGCACAGGATATGGCATCGTTTGACTGGAACGACGCCAACGCCAACGAGTTCCGCGGCTACGAACTTGAAGCTGGCGACTATGTGCTGTCCATCCGCCGCAACGCGCATGAAGAAATCGCGTCGATTACCCGCACGGTTGAAACGGGCTTGCAGTGCGTGACTGACTACACCACGGGTGCGGAAATCAAGCCGCTCTTCTCCGGCGATGAAGGACTGGAAGCCTACATCTCTGTCAATGAAACGCTGGAAAACAATCAGATGTCCCGTGCGGACGGACTGGAAGTTCCGGCTGCCGCAACGAAGGAAGACCGCACTTGGGATCAGGCAGTTATTGATGAACTGGATGCCCAGAAGGAATATTTCAGCCTGAATGACACGGAGGATTCGCCGTGGTACGTTTCGCAGGTTCCTGCGACTTGGACGCAGAATGCTGGTACACGCGATGAAAACGGCAAAACGGCGATTCAGCTGGCGGATTTGGCTGGCGTGCCGTACACCGAGCCGAGCGTGGTGGATGGCGTGGCAGTTGCCTCTGACGATGAAGGCACGAAGAAGTGGGACGAGTACATGAATCAGCTGACGTGGGACGAAATGGCGACCATCGTCTCCTACGGCGGATTCGGGCAGCCTGCGGTAGAAGCTATCGGCAAGAAGCAGAACGGTGCGTATGACGCGGCGGCACATCCCTTCTGGAATGGCGGGATGTTCGGCGGCGCGCAGGCACCCGAAAATCAGATGGGTACGAACTGGGTTACGCCGGCTGTATGGGGCTGCACATGGAACACGGAGCTGCTGTATGACATTGGCATCATGACGGGCAACGAGGCGCTGCTGTTCAATATCAATGGTCTCTATGGCTTCTCCCTGAACATTCATCGTTCTGCGTTCGGCGGCCGCAACTTCGAGTATCTCTCCGAAGATCCGCTGCTGGCCGGCAAACTCGCGGCGGAGCTGAGCAGTGCTGCGACCGAAAAGGGCCTTGTGACCTACACGAAGCACTACATGATGAACAATCAGGAAACGAACCGCAATACGAACGGCGGCGTGATTACATGGGCGAACGAACAGGCCATCCGCGAAATCTATGCCAAGCCCTACGAACTGGCGGTCAAGGAAGGCAACAACTCCGCATTCATGACGGCGTTTAACCGTATTGGCTTGTCCACCTGTTCGACGAACTACGCGCTGCTGGAACTGCTGACCCGCGGCGAATGGGGCTTCTGCGGCCATAACATGACGGACTACATGGACTATCCGGAATATCGCTATACGAACCTGATGGTTCGCGCGGGCAATGAACTGCCCCTTGGCGGCCCGAACAAGCTGATTGGCAAGGGCAAGGGCGGCAACAGCTCCAGCACCGAAGGTACTTGGAGCGCAGAGCTGAACACTGTGCTGGTGGCGGCCGATACGGCCAGCGCAGAAGCAGCTGATGCAGCGCGCCGTGCAGGGGAGGATGCGTCCACCTACGAGACGGTTCCTTCTGCAACGCAGTATTTCGCTGTCCGCAAGGCAGCGCAGCGCGTTTTGTACTCCAACGCCAACTCCAATGCGATTCTCAATGGCTATGAGAATCATATCGTGGAAGAGTTGGAATACAAAGTGGGCGACAAGTTCGGCGGTTGGGGCGGCGGCAAGAACATCATTACGCCCCTCTTTACGGCGCGCTATGCTGATGTCAGCGACATCAAGATTGTGAATGCGGATGCGATTCCCGGCATGAACCTTGGCGCGGATGGCGTCGCCTCCGGCACATTCAACGAGGCTGGCGACTACACTGTCACGGCGACGGCGACGGTCGAAGGCTGGGTCTATGTGCAGCTGACGCTGACGATTCACGTCAAGTAATATGGCATAACTCGTTTACTGGACGGATTCGCGCTGGCGGACAAGCGAATCCGTCCTTGATTTTCTGATGAAAGGGAAGGAGCAAAGTTTATGAAGCGAATTACAGCGATGCTGTTGATGATTTGCTTATGCTTGATGGGGCAGAGCGTGCTGGCTGAGAAAAAAGTTGGCAAGATTGCTGTTGCGCAGGAACCGACGAAGATGGATTACTGGGTTGGGGAAGAATTTTCCGCAGAGGGCGGCGTGCTGCTGGTGACATACCGCGACAAAACCACTGCTGAAATTCCGATGACGGATGAAAATGTGAAGCTGCCTAACGTCAAGACAAACACACCCGGCCGCAAGGCAGTGAAAGTGACTTACGGCGGCAAAAACGTGACCTTTTATATCAATGTGGCAGAAAAAGGCGCGGAAGTGACGTTCGAGCTGAATTACGACGGTGCACCAGAAGCGCAAAAAGAAGCGGCACGTCAGGGCAAGGGCGTAGAAGCCCCGGAGAATCCCGTGCGTGATGGTTATACCTTCGATGCGTGGTATACCGATGCTGCCTGCACGGTACTGTATGATTTTGCGCAGGTGGTTGAACAGCCCATGACACTCTATGCGAACTGGCTGGCGGACGATGCCGTGTATTATCCTGTGACGTACAGCTTGAACTATTACGGCGTACTGCCGGACGGTTATGTGCAGCAGGTAAAATCCGGTGAAACGGCACGGATGCTGTCCTTAGCGCTGGTACGCGACGAATTTGAATTTATCGGATGGTATGCCGATGCAGCCTGCACCGTGCCGTATGTGCAGGAAAACGCGATTGAAGGCGAAACGACCATCTATGCGGGATGGAAATCGCTCAAAATGGGTGCAGAGACGTATACGTTTGAAGCCGAACAGACCAGCTTGCTGGGCAAGGAAGGGCCGGGCATGTCCGGTTCTGCATCCGGCGCATCCATGATAGTCAACGATGCGACGAATCTGGACGCCAGCAATGGCAAGTATGTCTCGTACCTGTATAAAAAAGGGCTGTCGTTGGATTTCTATCTGGCGAGCAGCGAAGCGGTGTCGGATGCAGTGCTGACGCTGCGGGTTGCGGCGGAAATGGACAACATCAGCCTCTCGCCCGATAACTACACGATTGAAGTCAACGGTCAGCCGGTGATGTTTGATGCGATTGCACTGGAAAAAGGAGCAAAATTTGCAGACTGCATTGTTATTCAGAACGTCGCTTTGCAGGTCGGCGCAAACACGATTCGCCTTGTGACGAATAACAGCGTGAACCCGATGGGTGAAGGTATGGGAACGTATCAAGGCACAGCGCCGATGGTGGACTGCATCAAGCTGACGACGACGGCGGTTGTAACGTGGGATGCAAACTACAATCTGCCAATGATGTACTGATTTCGCGGAGGAGAACATGGCGCAGAAAACGAAGAAAAAGCTGATTCGCGTATGGGCAATTGTCAGCGCACTGGTGCTGATTCTGCTGACCGTCGCGACGGTGCTGACGCAGTTTGTCATGCAGGATGTGCTGGCCTCTCTGCTGGGACGCGACGTGGCGGTTTATGCCGAGGGCGTGACACCACTGTATACCACCGAATACACGAACAAGGACGAAGTCTATCAGGCGGCGAACAAACTCAACGAGCGCATCTGCGAAGAAGGCTTTGTGCTGCTCAAGAACGAGGAAAATGCGCTGCCGCTGGCATCAGGCAGCCGCATCACTGTGTTTGGCAAGAACAGTGTGAACCTTGCTTATGGCGGTTCGGGGTCGTCCGGCGGCGATAAGTCCGCAGCCATCGACCTCTATACCAGCTTGCAGAATGCGGGCTTTGCGGTCAATCCGGCGATGAAGCCCTTCTATGAGGATGATAAGCGCTCCGGTGCACGCCGCTCAGAAAATTCCACCAACTTGGATGACGGGAATACCGTGTTTTACTCCATTGGGGAAACGCCGCAGCGCTTGTATACGAAGGAAATCACGGATACCTACAAGGATTACAATGACGCGGCGCTGGTTGTGCTGACCCGCATCGGCGGCGAAGGTTTTGACCTGCCGCGTTCAATGAAGGATGTGGAAGGGGCGCGGCAGGACAGCGACCACTACCTGCAGCTTGATCAGAACGAAACGGACTTGCTGGCGGCGGTCTGCGAGGCAGGATTCAAGAAGGTTGTTGTGCTGATTAACAGTGGTTCACCGATGGAACTGGCATTTTTGACGCATCCGGATTATTATGCCTATCAGGACAAAATCGACGCAGCTATCTGGATGGGCTTCCCCGGTGCATCCGGCGTGAATGCGCTGGGACGCATCCTGAACGGCGAAGTGAATCCGTCCGGGCGCACGGTTGATACCTACGCGGTGAATTTCAAGAACAGCCCGGTGTGGCAGAACTTTGGCGATAACCTGATTACCGGCAAGGACAGCGGCGACCGGTATCTTGGGCTGGAAAACGAAAACTACTACTTTGTGGACTATGAGGAGAACATTTACGTCGGCTATCGCTATTACGAGACGCGCGGCGCGGATGACCCGGAATGGTATGCGCAGGAAGTGGTGTATCCGTTTGGCTATGGTCTGAGCTATACGACGTTTGACTGGACACTGGAAAGTGCGCCGGAAAACTTCGTCCTCAGCGATGTCAGCGACAAGATGGAAGTGACTGTGCGCGTAAAGAACACGGGCAGCGTCGCTGGCAAGGACGTTGTGCAGCTCTACGGTCATGCGCCGTATACGCCCGGCAGCGTGGAGAAGTCCGAAGTTGTTCTGCTGGACTTTGCCAAGACGCCGCTGCTTTCGCCCGGCGAGGAATGCACGCTGACGCTGACCTGCGACCCGTACTATCTGGCATCCTACGACTATACGGACAAGAACGAAAACTGGGATAACTGCTTTGAACTGGATGCGGGTGACTACGCACTGTACGTCAGCAAGAATGCGCATGACCGCGTATTTGAAGTGCCGTTCACGGTGAAAGACGACATTATCATTAGCGAAGACCCGGTAACAGGCAATACCATAGAAAACCGTTACACGGACTTGGAACTGGACAGCTCTGATTACCATCTCCAGACGCTGCTTTCCCGCGAAGATTGGGAAGGCACGATGCCGGAAGCGCCCTCTGTGGATGACCGAACGGTGGATGAAGAATATCTCGAAGCGCTTCAAAACCGCGACCACAACAATGAAGAGGCGGATGCGCTCTTTGACTTGGGGCTTCCCGCAACAAGTCAGACGGACATTTCACTGGTGCTTCGCGACCTGCTGACGGATGAAAATGGGCAGAATCAGCGAGTGTCGTATGATGACCCGCGCTGGGATGCGATTCTGGACAAGCTGTCTGTCGAGGACATGGTGAAAATGTGCAACATGGGCGCATTCAAAACGAATGAACTGCCCATCATTGGCAAGCCTGCCACGAACGACACAGATGGCCCGACTGGCTTCACGAACTTCATGGATCGCAGCGGCATCTACTGGAAGTGCTGCTATTACTGTGCGGAAGTCGTCATGGCTTCGACATGGAATCAGGAGCTGATGGAAGACATCGGCGAAATGATAGGCGCGGAAGGATTGATTGGTGCGGATGGAAAGGGCAACAATCTGCCGTATTCCGGCTGGTATGCGCCCGGCGTCAATATCCACAGAAGCCCCTTCGGCGGTCGCGATTTCGAGTATTTTTCCGAAGACGGACTGTTCAACGGCAAAATGGCGGCGGCGGAAATCCGCGGATGCGCCAGCAAGGGCGTTTACTGCTTCGTGAAGCACTTTGCGCTCAACGAACAGGAAACGCATCGTTCCTCCAACGGTTCGGGCACTTGGGTGACGGAACAAGCAATGCGCGAATTGTACCTGCGCCCGTTTGAAATCGCGGTCAAGGAAGGGCATACCACAGCAGTGATGAGCTCCTTCAACCGCATCGGTACGCGCTGGACAGGCGGCGATTATCGGCTGCTGACTCAAATCCTGCGGAACGAATGGGGCTTCCAAGGCATGGTCATCACCGATTTCAATACGACCTCCTACATGAATTTGCGGCAAATGGCATATGCAGGCGGTGACTTGAATTTGGGCAATGACATGACGCTGCCGGACGTTATTCAGCCGAACTGGTGCGACGCATCCGACCCGGTGGACATGCAGATCCTTCGCCAATGCGTGAAGAACATTCTCTACACGGTGGTCAACTCGAATGCCATGAACATCAGCGTGGCATACTATCGCCCTGCATGGTGGAAAATCACAATTTATGTGGTGGATTTCGTGGCGGTTGCGGTGATTGTGTTTACAGGGATTCGCTGTTTCCGCGGAAAAAAGGAAGAGCATAGCGCAAAGGCATAACAGCAAAGGGGCAGCAAGCGAAAGAATAGCTTGCTGCCCCGTATTGCGTTCGTCATGAAAACAAGTCTTATACTATTTCCAGATTCAACTGCGCCATCTGCTTGCGCCTTTTTCGTTCTGGCGTCCGCTCACTCCATTTAGCGTAGCGCTGCTACGCTGCATTTCGTTCCCGTTAGCCAGAACGAAAAATTCGCCGCGCATCTTGGCGCATTTTCATTTGGAAATAGTAT
>OLXD01000690.1_pt1 | contig 14499 bp, 8 predicted proteins | sample 1673881 | NCBI WGS metagenome assembly OLXD01 (sample SAMEA103958131, study PRJEB25191) | human gut metagenome
AATGCCACAGCTAATACAAGAATATATTTGCGGAACAATAATTGGTAGAGAGCACACATTCCGGCTCCATTAATCTTGCGAATACCTATTTCCCGATAACGCTGACGAATGTCAAAAAGTGAAATGCCAAATAGCCCTAAACAAGATATCAAGACAGCTATCAGTGCGAAACAAGAATAGATAACCGCTATCTGCCGGTCTTTTTGATATAGTTTATGCCATTCATCTTCCAATAAAGTATATTCGAAGTCTGTACAACCATAGATACGCAGCTCTGTGTCGCGCAAATAGTCAAGTACATCTTTAAGTCGTCCGGGGGTATAGGCTATCTGGCACATATCGTCACTGCGCTGTTTGCATACATTGTAGATAATGGGGCGATGTCCTGCACTCAAGTGGCGGTCATAGTAATCCTCAACAACGGCAACAATGGGATGCAGAGGAGCATTGGGACTTAACCGACGCTCGTTCTCTTCCTGTACCAAAGCTTCAGACAGGTTGTCGTAGTGCAAAGCTTTCATAGCTGCTCGGTTGGCTATCAAAACCTCTCCTCTGTTTCCTTCTCCTTCAAAACTGGGAATACTACCTTCTATTATTTTGATACCGTACAACTTAAAAAAGTTGGGGGTAGCATACCAAAACTTCATCTCTACTTTTTCCTCTCTATTGTTATAGTAGGTTACTTTAAAACCTTCGGAAAGTATATGTCGTTTTTCCATTTCAAAATGTTCTATAAAAGGACACTGTGCAAGTGCCTCCCATAGTTCATGTCTGCGTTGCCACATAGCTTCTCTGGCTTCCTGCCATTTTTCGCGTGGCATCGCTGATTCCGATTCATACCCTAACTTGGCTATCAGTACATTTTCTATGCGAAATCCTGGTTGCGTGTGTAATAAGAGCGAAAGCTGCTTGTTGAAATAAAGGGAAAGACTGATGAGCAGGAATGTGAAGATGTATTGTATAAAAAGAAAAAGAATGCGTGTGTGTACAGTACGTTTGCTTTGGGTGGCATCACGAATTGAGCTGACGGGTGATGCATAATTGTATTTTACAAACGGATAGATAGAGGTCAATATGGGTAATATTACCCAAATCCCGGCAGAAAGCCAAAAGTCGAAAGATGTATAAGTGAAAGGATATTCCAACAAACGGCTGACAGGGATTATCGTTATCTCTATCAGTAACCAAGCCAGTAATAAAGCACAACCAACTAAAAGTCCGTTTTCTGTTAATATCTGCAGGAAAAGTGTCGTTCCTTTTATACCGAACATTTTTTTAAGCCCGTACTCTTTTCCCCTCCGTTGTGTGCCTATCAAATAAAGATTGATGAAGTTTATAATGCCGGTAAGCAATAACAATAAGCATACACAAGATAAAATGTAAATATGAGAACGTTTTCCATAAGTGAGCATGGCAGGGCAACCGGCATCTTGCACATAAGCTGGTTCCCAATAAATATCTGCTATAGGCATGAACGAAAATGTATATTGTCGTGCATCTATATTTTTCCAATTCGGATTTACCCAACGTGCTTGTTTCCCAAGTTCGTTCATTTTCTTGATGCTTGTACCCGGCGTGAAACGAACAAATTCAATAGGCATACGTTCCCAAAATGAGGAAAGCGTATTTGATACCACAATGTCAAATTGTATCATTGTCTTGCAAGTCGGTTCGGCTATAATGCCACTTACGGTAATATCTTTCCCATTTGAATAATGTAACACTTTACCTATAGGATTGTCATGGCCAAAAATACGACGTGCACATACTTCCGTCAGTAGTGCAGATTCAGGAGATTTTATAGGAGTTCCTTGCACTATGCGGTAAGGAAAAAGCTGAAAATAACAACTGTCTGCTACGAGTGTCCGCACTGTGTAACGGGATGCTTCGTCGCTCACAAAATCCTGTTCCATCAGAATTAAAGAAGTGCGTTTCTCTATGTAACGGTGGTCAATGTATATACTGTCTTTATTCGTGTTTTCTATTGTTGCCATTCCTCTATTGCCATCCATGTCCTGAATGACTCCATAGACATGTTCCCGGTCTATGCAATGTGTATCTACCGTCAGTTCTCTATGTATATATCGCATCAGCATGATGCAGCAGGCAAGGCTGAAGGCGAGACCCAGCAAGTTTATAACCGTGTATGATTTTGAGCGTATCAGGAAACGCCAAGCGTATTTCAGTGTTTTCATTATATGTCAAATTTATAATTTTTATGTCTTTTATTCGTTTTTCATAATGCTTGCCGGATTGATGTTGGCAGCCTTGCTGATTTGCCCAATAATAGTCAACAAGGAGATGGCAGTTGTTATGGCTACTGCTACGGCAAACAAGTCGAATGTCAAAGGGGCTTTGTGGGCAAAATCCTGCAAATAGAGGGTAATGGCAATCCATGACAAGGGTATGGATAGCAAAGTGGCGACTCCCATGACCGAGAGATACTTTTTAATGAGTAAGGGATAAATATCCTTTGCTTGCGCACCGTTCACTTTGCGTAAACCTATCTCACGGTAACGTTGCCGAATATCGAACAAGGATATTGACAATAATCCCAATGAAGAGATGAAAATGGCTATTCCGGCAAAGAGCGTATAAATGTTCACCACTTGACGGTCTTCACGATACATCTTTTGGAGTTCATCTTCTATCAGCGTATATTCAAAGTCGGTTCTTCCCGTAGATTCTTCGTATAAGCGGCGCAGGAAATCAATGACTTTGGCTTTATTCTCGTGCTTATACGAGGCTGTAACAGTATAAATTCCGCCTATGCTTGCATCGTGATAATAGATGACAACCGGTTGGATGGATTGTGAAAGGTGCCGAACATTGAAATCCTTTATGACCCCTACTATCTCGCAAGGTGGATTGTAGAAATCCGGTAAGCTGCTTGAGGCGTAGTGTGGTTCTTCAGGTTGCAGCTTGTCTTTGGTGATGTCTTTTATTCCATAGACTCTTTTAGCGGTTTCGTTGATAATTACCTTGAAACTGTTTTTGGTGAACGCTTCATCTATGGAGTCGTTCCATAGGCGCCCCTCTACAAGTTGAAAATCGTATATTGCCATGGAGTGGGTCGTTAAATGTGCAGATAATGCCGGATGGAAACCGTTTTCGGCTCTGTTGAGCGCAAAACTGTCAAAACGGAAGTCGGTGAACAGCAAGTCGTTTCCTCTGCTCCAATGCTCAAACAGAGTGCTTTCACTCATTCGTTTATTGACCAAAGCATTACTTATATATTGTCTTTTTCCTTCATCCAATCCCTCCTCTTTAGTTGTTTTATATAAGCCCAATTTATCGACATACATCCGGCAAGTTATCACATCGTGCGAGCGGAAACCGAGGTCGGCGCAGAGCATATACTCCAACTGCCGTACAAAGAATAGAGAAACGGTTATTATAAAGATGGTTACGACATATTGAAAACACAGTAATATCATGCGTGACCGTGTGGAAAAGCGTGAAGATGCCAGCTCGCGTATGGAGTTGACGGGTCTGCTACATGTGTATTTCAAGAACGGATAAACAGTAGTCAGCAATGGCAATCCTAAAAGTACGATGGCAGAGACCTTCCGGTCAAAGCCGGAGTCTGTTGTGGTAGGTATATAAAGTTCATGGAAAAAGAAAAACCTGGTTATTTCTATTAAAGCCCAGCAAAGGAGTAATGCCAGTCCCGTCAATAAGATGTTCTCGGCATATATTTGCAGGAAAATGTCTGTCCTGCCTGCACCGAACACTTTTTTCACCCCAAACTCTCTTGACCGCTTGGACATGATGACAGTGTAGATGTTGATGAAGTTCAGCAGCCCTATGATACCTACCAGGAAGGCTACTACCATCAATACCCGGACATAGCTTTGGTTGCCATATTGATAGTTCTTGTTTTCTTTTCCGTGGTCTTTATCGTAATATAAATCTTTCAAAGGCAAATACTGATAGCGTACTGTCTCATAAGTACTCCATTTGCTGCGGGGGTGTTCTTTTGAATACTTTTTATTCAGCAGTGCAATGTCTGTATCCGGTGCCATCAGCATGGCGTATATAGGGTCGAAAAAAAGGAATTCATCCAGTTCATCCGACATAAATATATCCGGCATCCATGATGTCTTGGTATCGGGGTCGTCCACCACTCCTATAATAGTGAATTTATTCCCTTTTGTGTTTTTGAAAGTAGCGCCTATGGCATTCTTCCCTCCCAGCTTCTTCTTCCAAAAAGAACGGGTGATGACAACATCCCTCGAGCGGACTATTCTTCCGCTTCCGGCAATCACCCTATATGGAAAGATTTTGAAGAAGGTGCTGTCTACAGAAAAAGCGTTCGCTGCAATTTCTTGTTCACCGAACAGAACGGGCATATCCGATATTTGATAAATCACCGTAAATTGTTCTACGGCAGGATCCTTTTCCAATCCCGACCGGTAGCCTCCCAAGAAGTTCTCACCACTGCTGGTAGAGGTTTTTATCAGGCAAATGCGTTTATATTCGGGAAAGCATTGGTTCACTGTATTTTCTTGGTGGATATATCGGGCTACGGTGAGTACGCAAGCCAAACTGCACGCCAGTCCCAATACATTGATAAGGGTGTATGCTTTGAATTTCAGCAATGCATTGATGGCTAAGATTATTTGTCTCATAGTGCGTAGTTTTATTTCATTATCAATTCTTCCGCCTCGCCAAAGGTATCATATCCCGTTGTAATTACCCAATCTCCGGGCTGCAAACCTTCCGTAATCTCGTATTGTTGCGGATTTTGGCGACCGATGCCAAGCGGCACGCGCACGGCTTTTGTCTTTGCGGCGTTCAGTTTGTAAATCCATTGTCCTCCAGTACTCTGGTAGAAGTTGCCGCGCGGAATGACGAGCGCCTCCTCCGGCTGGCCGAGTTCTATCTGTACCCGGAAGCTTTTGCCTACACGTACGTTGTCGGGCATGTTACCGGTGAAGACGAGGTCTACGTCGAACGTGCGGTCTTTGACTTCGGGAACCACTTTCGTGATGCGCAACGGGTATTTTCTTCCCTGATAATTGATGGTGGCAGGCAATCCGGTGATAATGCGGTCGATGTAGTATTCGCTCAGGGAAGTATGCACTTTATATTGGTCCAGCACCTTGATTTCCGCAATGCTTTCACCGGAAGCGACCTGCTGTCCCGGAGTCACCTTGACAAAACTGAGCTGGCCGGCGACGGGAGCTTTCACCACCAGGTTGCCGAGCCGTTCGCAGGCGCGTTCATACTTCTTCCGTTCCCGTTCGCGGTCGTTCCTGATGAGGTCTTTGCGGATGACGGTGACGGCAGAGTCATGACGGAGGCTTTCCCTTTGAAGATGGGCATTTTTCACTTTATAGTTGTATTCGTCCTCGGAAACTTCGAGCTGCGCCTTGCTCTTGATGCCCATGCGGTACTCCTCCTTGTCAAGGGCAAAACTCTTGCGCAGGCGGTTGAGGTCATAATCGGTCTGCAGGGCTTGTTGTTGCAGGTTCAGGCTTTTCTGCTCCATTTCAATTTCTTTTTCGCGGTAGGTGATAAGCTGCTTTTCCCAGTCGTCGCGCTGGTCTTCGATACTGCGCAGCAGGTCGGGGTTTTCCATGACGAGGATGGTATCTCCTTGCCGGAGCAGGCTCCCCTCCTCTCCTATGATGCGTTCCACGCTTCCGGCTTCACGTGCATTGACCTTGATGGTAAGGATGGGCTGAATCACTCCCTCCACATCTACATATTCCATAAATTTGCCGTTCTTGACTTCGGCTATCTGTATGTTGTCTTGCTCGATACGCAGTTTGCTGGGACCCAGCGAAAGGGTGACTACATAAATCAGGAAGGCAAGGAAGGCAACGCCTCCCGCCAGATAGTAGCGGTAACGGATGTACCAGGGTTTCTTTTCAAGTTTTATATCCATAATGCAATATTTTATATACTCTTTTTTTACTTTTCAGATACCCCCTTCAGAAGTACTTCTGAATAAGGGTTCCGAGTTTTACTAAAACTTTACCGGAGATTTAGTAAATCGTCACCGGAGTTTTAGTAAATCTCCGGCCAGCTTTTACTAAAACTATTCCACGATTCTATTACTGTATAGATTCTTCATTAGTAACCCTTTCCAAGTCTTCTGCCAGTGGCCTCTCTTTTTCAAAGTCATATAGCGTGATGCTTCTCAGTGCATAGTACAAACTCCAATAGTTGTACAAAGCCGTTATATAGCTTCTCCGGGCCGTATCTTTTTCCGTGATGGATGCATTGAGGTCGAGTACCGAGGACTTGCCGAGCAGATAGAGTTTTCGGGCTACTTCGGCGCGTCGTTGGGCTGTATGGTCCGTGCGGGCGGCTATGTTTACCCGTTGCGCCTGCAGGTTGAATTGCTTCACGAGTTTCCGTACGTTCAAGTCGAAATCCGTCTTGTCTTGCTCTACCTGCGTGTAGACAAGGTCTCGGTTGGAACGGGCCACGCGTACTTGTCCCCTTCCGCGCCCCCAGTCCAGGATGGGGAGGGTAATGCCCAGGCTGACGTACTGCTGGTCCAGTGGATTCCGGTAGGCATCTTTCAGCTTGTCGGCAGTTTGCGTCAAGCCGAAGCGCAGGTAGATGTCTGCCTTCAGTCCGGCATTGGCCTTGGCGCGCGACACGGCACTCTCGCTTTCCACCTTGCGGCGCAGCATGTTCTGTATCTCCGGACTGTTTTCGTTGGCAAGCATCAGCGCGGCATCCAGGTCGATGTGCAGGTCGGGCACGCGGTTGTCTATCTTCACCTTTATAAGGAGGTCTTCTTGGATGCCGAGGTAGGAACGGAGTTCCTGCATGCAGTTTTCCACTTCGATGCGGGCATTCATGCAGTTGGTTTCTTCGGTCAGTTTGTTGAGTTCGAGCTGCAACATTTCGTTTTCGCTGATGGTGCCGATGTTATATCGTCCTTGCGCATATATATATAAGGTGTCGGCATTGGCGTAGTTGGCGTTGGCTATTTCGTAGTTGCTTTGTGCTTTGGCCAGGTTGAAGAACTTCTCTGTGGCATTGGCGGCAACAAGTTCAAGGGTTTCTACGTAGGTTTTCTTGGCTTCGCGATAACGGATAGGTTCGATGCGCCGATCCCACTTCAGGCTGTTGTAGCCAAACAAGGACTGGCTGTATCCGATGTTGACGGGTGAAGTCTGCCAGGAATAAGTGTCGCTGCTGAAAAGGTCGAGACGCTGCGCAGCCGTTTCAATGAAAAAGGTTCCTCCGGTCCACGGCACGTTTTGTGTCAGACTCAGTGTCAGGTCGGTACTCAGCAGGTTCTGCTCTATGAACTTGACGTTGCCATCGCTTTGGGTCACTTTGTTGATGGCACGGTCCAGATAGGGATTGGAAGTAAGCTTGAGCGTCGGCAGGTAGTTGGCACAGTAGTATTTGTAGTTCCAATAAGCGGAACGGAAGCTATGGCGGGCATTTTGGGCGTCGGGCGACTGCTGGCGGGCCTGCTCGATGGTTTCTTCCAAAGTCAGCTCCAGTGTGTGCTCTTGGGCAACGGCACTCGACATCAGACTGAATGTAATAAGCAATAAAAATATATTCCGGTGCATAGTTGTTTTCTTTACTCTATAAAGTTCAAATTCTATGCCATAAGTATAAGTTATTGTATTATAAGTGTTCGTTGTGGTTCGAAGCTTTCCAAACGTGTGCAGTTGCGCACAAAAATAGTGCGATAATGCACGCACAACACATGGATATTATACTTATCTTTGCCCGTACAAGAGATGTGGGATTGTGTAGGCCTTGCCTGCACGAAAAGAAAACAGATATGGAGCAGTTTGGTAAAATATTGATTGTAGATGATAACGAGGATGTCCTTTTTGCGCTGAACCTTCTTCTCGAACCCTACGCGGATACGGACAAGGCAGTGCGTGCCATCAAAGCGGGGGCTACAGATTTCATTCCCAAGCCGTGGGAGAAGGAAAAATTGTTGGCGACCCTTTCTTCGGGCATGAAGCTGCGTCGTTCGCGGACCGAGATAAATCTGCTGAAGGAGCAGGTGGAAGTTCTGAGCAATGCCACAGCGGGAGGCTCCGAAGAGGTTATTATCGGTGATTCTCTTGTCATGCAGCAAGTCTTCTCTACAGTGGAGAAGTTGCGCGATACGGATGCCAACATACTTATATTGGGTGAGAATGGAACCGGAAAGGATGTGATTGCCCGCCTGCTGTACCGCAATTCTCCCCGCTATGGAAAGCCGTTTGTTACGATAGACCTCGGCAGTATCCCCGAACAGTTGTTCGAAAGCGAGTTGTTCGGCTACGAGAAAGGCGCCTTCACCGATGCACGGAAAGCGAAAGCTGGACGTATGGAAGTGGCAACCGGCGGTACGCTTTTTCTGGACGAGATAGGTAACCTTTCCCTGCCCATGCAGGCCAAATTGCTGACTGCCATCGAAAAGCGTTGTATCAGTCGTTTGGGAAGTACGCAGGCTACGCCCATTGATGTGCGGCTCATCTGCGCCACCAATGCAGACATCCGTCGGCTGGTGGACGAAGGAGACTTCCGCCAAGACCTGCTGTATCGCATCAACACCATCGAGTTGCATATTCCACCTCTGCGGGAACGCGGAAACGACATCCTCCTGCTGGCAGAGTATTTCCTGCAACGGTATGCCCGCAAATATCAGAAAGAGATGCGCGGGCTGACCCGGGAGGCGAAAAACAAGTTGTTGAAATATGCCTGGCCGGGTAATGTACGTGAGTTGCAGCATACAGTGGAACGTGCTGTCATATTGGGAGACGGTTCTCTGCTTCGTCCGGAGAACTTTATGTTCCAAGCTTCTGTTTCCCGTCAGAAGAAGGAAGAAGAAGTCCTCAACTTGGAGCAATTGGAACGGCAGGCTGTGGAACGTGCCATGCGGCTCAGTGAAGGAAATGTGACCCGTGCCGCCGAATACTTGGGCATTACTCGCTTCGCCTTGTACCGGAAACTTGAAAAACTGGGCTTATGAAACGATATTCATTGATTGTGGCACTGCACATCATCGGCATAGCCTTCCTTTCGGTCGGCGTTTATCTGCTGGTGGATGCCGGACTGTGGTTCAGTGCACTGATGGCTTTTTTGATATTGCTGGCGATTGCCGTTCATCTGTACCGCCTGCAGATGATGCAGGTGCGCATGATGCGCCATCTGGCAGAGAGCCTGCGCTATGACGACATGATGCTGTCGTTCCGTTCTCCCTACAAGAACCGGTCTATGGAGGATATGGTGGACGAGCTTTCCGAAGCGATGAGGAATTTCCGTACCCGCGTGCTGGAACGCAATGAGATGGAAGCGTGGCAAAAGCTGATACGTGTGCTGACGCACGAAATAATGAATTCAATCACTCCCATCATCTCCCTCTCCGAAACCTTGAGCGAGCGGGAAATGTCGGAAAAGAACTATCCCGTCATGCGGCAGGGAATGCAGACTATCCACCGCCGTAGTAAGGGGTTGTTGGAGTTTGTGGAGAATTACCGGAAGCTGACAAGACTTCCCGCCTCCGTCCGTCGTCCGGTTGCCGTCCGCGAGCTGTTGCAGGATTTGCAGAAGCTGTTTTCGGAAGAGTATATCCGGATAGAGCTTCCGGAGACCGACCGCATACTCCAGATAGACCGGACACAGATAGAACAAGTACTGATTAATCTGATTAAAAATGCCAAAGAGGCATGTAGCAGGAAAGAGCATCCCCGGATAGAAGTGAAGATGCTACCCGCCCTCTCGTGGCAATGCCTAATCACTGTCAGTGACAATGGTGAAGGCATTCTGCCGGAAGTGCAAGATAAGATTTTTGTACCGTTCTTCACCACCAAGCCTTCCGGTTCGGGCATCGGGCTCAGTTTATGTAAACAAGTGATGAACCGGCATGGAGGGAATATCACGGTGCAGTCTGCTGTGGGAAAAGGGAGTTGCTTTACGCTGCTATTTGGATAAGTGGGAAAGAGGGTATATACAAAAATAAGCTACTGAAAAATCAGTAGCTTATTAATTTCTGTCGGGGTAGCGGGATTCGAACCCACGACCCCCTGCTCCCAAAGCAGGTGCGCTAACCGGACTGCGCTACACCCCGAATACTTTACTTCTGAAAAGCGAGTGCAAAGGTAAAAACAATTCTGATACCAACCAAACATTTAGGCAAGTTTTATGCAATTAAAATTACATTTTCAGATAGAAATCTTTCGTTAAAGCTACATATTCAGGGGTAAACTCATTGTGATTCACCTCAATACAGAGTTTCTCTTCTCTACACTCTTTTGCTTCAAAACCAAAGTTCAGCAATACCCGTCTGCACGGTTTTCCGGGCTTGGTGAAGACTTGCACACGATGCAATGGAAACAACTTATGGTTCCAAGCTGTATCCACAACCGTTTTTTCAGCTTCCGCTGGAATAATGATGCTTACGACTCCTTGCTCTTCAAGCAAAGATGCCGAACGATGAAACAGTAAATCGTAATTCAAATTGCCCGCATGCCGTGCTGTGCACCTTTGTTCGTCAGGACATTTCAACGCATCTATAAAATAGGGAGGATTGGAAACGATGAGGTCAAATCTGTTTTCCGGCTGATAATCTCGGAAATCATGACATATGACCTCTACTCTATCGGCCCATGGAGAGTGAGATACATTTTCTGTGGCTTGTCCGGCTGCAGCCGCATCTATCTCGATTGCAGTAATCCGGGCATGCGGATTCCTTTGCGCTAACTGTAAGGCTATTAATCCGGTACCGGTTCCAACGTCCAGTATACACTTTGCTTTGTCTGCCGGGGCCCATGCCCCAAGTAGTACACCATCTGTGCCGACCTTCATGGCGCATTTATCATGAAATATGGTAAATTGTTTAAACTTAAAAGATGATTTTGGCATGTTTATCTTCTTTAATTGGACTCAAAAATAATCAAAGCCTGCATATTTGTCATAAAATTGGCACTGTTTTTGTCTTTTTAAAGGGTGAAGAACGTTTATTTATGAAGAAATAGCTTAACTTTGCAGGCGCTTTATTGGCCTGCCAATATGACATAAACTAAAAAGAAAGAAATGAAGAAAAGAAATTACCTGAGTGATGTCGAAGATAGAAGCGGAAACGCTTTCTCTGTAATTGCTGATTTTGAGGGGAATGAAGAACAATTGATGGACATTGAGGTAGAAGAGGTTTTACCGATATTGCCTCTCCGAAATATGGTATTGTTCCCTGGGGTGTTTATGCCGGTATCTGTAGGAAGAAAATCTTCCCTCAAATTGGTGCGTGAAGCAGAAAAGAAAAATTCTTATATAGCTGTTGTATGCCAAAAGGTGGCTGAAACAGAGACACCTCTGTTTGAGGATTTACATACCATCGGTACAGTTGCCAAGATAGTACGTGTGCTTGAAATGCCAGACCAGACGACTACAGTCATTCTGCAAGGCTCCAAACGTATGGAACTGAAGGAGATTACGGATACGACTCCTTATCTGAAGGGACGGATAGCTACGCTGAATGAAGAACTTCCGGAGAAGAATGACAAGGAATTCCATGCATTGGTAGAGGCGTGTAAAGACTTGACAGTACGCTACATCAAGTCATCCGATATGTTTCCGCAGGATTCGGCATTTGCCATCAAGAACATTACCAATCCAATGTTTTTGGTAGACTTTATCTGTACGAACCTGCCACTCAAGAAAGACGAAAAGATAGAACTGCTCCGTATCGACTCTTTGCGGGCGCGTACCTACCGCCTGCTTGAGATTCTGAATCGTGAAGTGCAGCTTGCCGAAATCAAAGAGTCTATCCAGATGCGTGCACGTGAGGATATAGACCAGCAGCAGCGTGAGTATTTCCTGCAGCAGCAGATTAAAACCATTCAGGATGAGCTGGGTGGCGGCGGTCAAGAGCAGGAAATAGAGGAGATGCGTAAGAAGGCGGAGACCATCAAATGGAGTGATGAGGTGAAGGCTACGTTCCTGAAAGAGGTGGATAAGTTGGAACGTACCCATCCCCAGTCTCCCGACTATAGCGTGCAGCTGAACTATCTGCAGACGATGCTTAGTTTACCGTGGGGCATTTATACGACGGATAATCTGAGCCTTGTCAATGCAGAAAAGACACTGAACAAAGACCATTATGGTTTGGAGAAGGTGAAGGAACGCATTCTGGAACATCTTGCTGTATTAAAGCTGAAAGGCGATATGAAATCACCCATCATCTGCCTGTATGGCCCTCCGGGTGTGGGAAAAACCTCTTTGGGGCGTTCCATTGCTGCCGCCTTGAAGCGTAAGTATATCCGTATGTCGCTGGGAGGCGTGCATGATGAAGCTGAGATTCGCGGTCATCGTAAAACCTATATCGGTGCCATGCCGGGACGGATTATCAAGAATCTGATAAAGGCAGGCTCCTCCAATCCGGTATTTATTCTGGATGAAATAGACAAGGTGAGTGCCGACCGCCAGGGAGACCCCTCCTCTGCCCTCCTCGAAGTGCTCGACCCGGAACAGAACACTACATTCCATGATAATTTTCTGGATGTGGACTATGATTTGTCCAAAGTGATGTTCATCGCTACTGCCAATAATCTGAATACCATCCCCGGACCGTTGCTGGACCGTATGGAGCTGATTGAGGTAAGCGGCTATATCACGGAAGAAAAGATTGAGATTGCCCGCCGCCATCTGGTTCCGAAGGAATTGGAGGCAAACGGTATGAAAAAGAATGATATCAAGATTCCGAAGAACACACTGGAAACCATTATAGAGAATTATACCCGTGAGAGCGGCGTGCGCGAACTGGAAAAGAAAATCGGAAAGATACTCCGTAAATCTGCACGCCAATATGCTACGGACGGTTATTTTGCGAAGACCGAAATAAAACCGGGAGACTTGTATGAATTCCTGGGTGCACCCGAATATACCCGGGACAAGTATCAGGGTAATGAGTATGCAGGGGTGGTGACCGGTCTGGCGTGGACTGCCGTAGGTGGTGAAATACTTTTCGTGGAAACCAGCCTGAGCCGTGGCAAGGGTGGACGTTTGACATTGACCGGCAATTTGGGTGATGTAATGAAAGAGTCGGCCATGCTGGCATTGGAATACATCAAGGCGCATGCCTCCCTGCTGAATCTTGACGAAGAGATTTTTGATAACTGGAACATCCATGTCCATGTGCCCGAAGGCGCCATTCCGAAAGACGGTCCGTCTGCCGGTATCACGATGGCTACCTCCCTCGCTTCTGCCCTCACCCAGAAAAAGGTGAAGGCCAATCTTGCCATGACGGGAGAGATAACACTTCGCGGTAAGGTACTTCCGGTAGGAGGCATCAAGGAGAAGATACTGGCTGCCAAGCGTGCCGGTATCAAGGAGATTATCTTGAGCGACGAGAACCGCAAGAATATAGAAGAGATACAGGATATATATCTGAAAGGACTGACTTTCCACTATGTGAAAGATATTAAGGAAGTGTTTGCCATTGCGCTGACTGATGAAAAAGTAGCCGATGCCATCGACTTGTCCGTAAAGAAAGAAAAGACCGAAAAGAAAGAGGAATGACATTCGAGTTACAATATACAGACAGCAAGACCAATGCACGTGCCGGACTGATTACTACTGACCACGGGCAGATTGAGACACCTATCTTTATGCCGGTAGGTACAGTGGGAACAGTGAAAGGCGTGCATCTGCCTGAGCTGAAAGAGGATATAAAGGCGCAGATTATATTGGGTAATACCTATCATCTTTATCTGCGTCCGGGACTGGAAGTGATAGAGAAAGCCGGTGGACTGCATAAGTTCAACGGCTTTGACCGTCCTATGCTGACAGACAGCGGCGGTTTCCAGGTATTCTCGTTGTCCGGTATCCGCAAGTTGCGCGAAGAAGGTGCGGAATTCCGTTCACACATCGACGGTAGCAAGCATATCTTTACACCGGAGAAGGTGATGGATATAGAACGGACTATCGGTGCAGACATCATGATGGCCTTTGATGAATGTCCTCCGGGGGATTCGGACTACGAATATGCCAAAAAATCACTGGGATTGACACATCGCTGGCTGGACCGTTGTATCAAGCGTTTCAACGAAACAGAACCGAAATACGGTTATCAGCAATCCTTATTTCCCATTGTGCAGGGGTGCGTCTATCGCGACCTCCGCGAGCAGTCAGCAGAGTTTGTTGCCTCTAAAGGTGCTGACGGTAATGCCATTGGTGGTCTGGCTGTGGGCGAGCCTGTAGACAAGATGTACGAGATGATTGAGCTGGTGAACGGTATTCTTCCCAAAGACAAGCCTCGCTATCTGATGGGAGTCGGGACCCCGGTAAACATTCTAGAGGGCATTGAACGCGGTGTCGATATGTTCGACTGTGTGATGCCTACCCGCAACGGACGCAACGGCATGTTGTTTACCAAGGACGGCATCATGAACATGCGCAACAAAAAATGGGAAATGGATTTCTCTCCCATTGAAGCAGACGGTGCCTCCTACGTAGATACCATGTACAGCAAGGCATACTTGCGCCATCTGTTCCATGCACAAGAGCTGCTTGCCATGCAGA
>OLXD01000695.1_pt1 | contig 14444 bp, 9 predicted proteins | sample 1673881 | NCBI WGS metagenome assembly OLXD01 (sample SAMEA103958131, study PRJEB25191) | human gut metagenome
AAGCCGCATTCGCGGCCAGCCTCGGCATCGACCTCATCATCACAGACCACCATCTGCCCCACGACACCCTGCCCCAGGCAGTGGCCATCGTGGACCCCCGCCGTGCCGACGACCACAGCCCCTTCAAGGGCCTGTGCGGCGCGGGCGTGGCCTTCAAGCTGGCTTCCGCCCTGTGCGGCTCTCAGGAAACGGTGCTGGAAGAATACGCCGACATGGTATGCCTCGGCACCGTGGCGGATGTGATGCCCCTGCAGGGGGAGAACCGGGTGTTCGTGGCGAGAGGTCTGGAATCTCTGGCGCATACCAAGCGCCCGGGCATCGCGGCGCTGATGGCGGAATGCGGCTGCGCCCCGGAGACTGTCAGCGCGTCCTCCATCGGCTTCATGCTGGCGCCCCGCATCAACGCGGCGGGCCGCATGGGCGCCGCCGACAAGGCGGCGGAGCTGCTGCTGTGTACCGACCCGGCGGAGGCCGAGCGCATGGCCCGCGAGCTGTGCGCCCTGAACCGGGAGCGGCAGAACGTGGAGCAGACCATCTACTCCCAGGCGGAGGAGATGATCGCCCGCCTGCCTGACCGCGACCGCAGCGCGCTGGTGCTGGAGAGCAGCCGCTGGCATCAGGGCGTGGTGGGCATTGTGGCCAGCCGCATTGCCGAGGAATACGCCTGTCCCACCTTCCTGATCTGTCTGGACGGCGAGCACGGCAAAGCCAGCTCCCGCAGCCACGGGGGCTTCAACCTGTTTGCCTCCCTGAGCGCCCTGTCTCCGCTGCTGGAAAGCTACGGCGGCCATGAGCTGGCCGCGGGCTTTACCATTTCCCGCGCCAACATTCCGGAATTCCGCCGCCAGATCTGCGCCCTGGCCGCCCAGTATTACACCGACGACGTGCCGCGAACCGTTCTGGATGTGGACTGCGCTGTTTCCCCGGAGCTACTGACCCTGCACAATGTGGACTCCCTGCAAATGCTGGAGCCCTGCGGCAACGGCTGCCCCAAGCCGGTGCTGATGATGAAGAATCTGACCATCGACCGCATCAGCATGGTGGGCGGCGGACGGCATATGCGCCTGCGCCTGTGCAGCGGACATACGTACCTGAACGCCATCTATTTTTCCGCCAATCCCCAGACGGTGTCCATCCAGCCGGGGGACTTAGTGGACGTGGCCTTTACCCCTCAGGTGAACGAATTCCGGGGGACGCGCACCGTGCAGATGAATGTCATCGACATCCGCCCCAGCTGCAGCGCCGAGTGCCTGCCCGACGCCGCGCCTTACCGGGATATGCAGCGGGGAAATCTGACCTCCGGCGAGGCCGCGGCACTGCTGCCTGACCGGAAGATGCTGGCGCTGGTATGGCGGTATCTGGACGCCGCGAACCCTGTGCAGGAATCACCCATGTGCCTGTGCCGCAAGATCGTCCGCTGGTCGGGACAACCGTTGAATCTGGGGCAGATGCTCACCTGTCTGGATATTTTCCGGGACGTGGGACTGCTCACCGTCCAGCGGCAGCATAAATATGTTTCCATCCGGCTGACCCCCGGAGAAGGAAAGGCCGACCTGAGCCGAAGCCAGACCATGCAGCGGCTGCTGCACGCGAAAGAGAGCTGAGTTTGAAATGGAATCCTTTGAAGAACATTACGCGTCCATGTGCGACGCAATCAAAAAGCACCTGCCTGGCGCGGACATGGCGCTCATCGACCGTGCCGTGGATTACGCCAACCAGAAGCACAAGCTGCAAAAACGGAAGGACGGTTCCCCCTACATCATCCACCCGCTGGCGGTCGCCCAGATTGTGGCGGAGATGGGGCTGGACTGCGACGCCATTCTGGGCGCCCTGCTCCACGACTGCATCGAGGACACCGACGCCTCCCATGAAGACATCGAAAAGATCTTCGGCCCCACCGTGGCGGAGCTGGTGGAGGGCGTCACAAAGCTGACCCGGGCAAACTTCTCCTCCTCCGAGCAGGCGCAGATGGAGAATCTGCGCAAGATGTTCATGGCCATGAGCAAGGACATCCGGGTGGTGCTGATCAAAATTGCCGACCGGCTCCACAACATGCGCACCATGCAGTACCAGACGCCGGAGAAGCAGATTCAGAAGTGCCGGGAGACAATGGACGTCTACGCGCCCCTTGCCCACCGCCTTGGTATGCAGAAGATCAAGTGGGAGCTGGAGGATACCGCTCTGCGCTACCTCGCCCCCATGGAGTATAACGAGATCATGTCCTACCTTCAGGCCCACAAGGAGAAGGACGAGGCCTTTATGCGCACCATCCAGGACAAGATCACCCAGCGCCTGACCTCCGTAGGCATCCACAACACCACCTACGGACGGATCAAGCACGTCTACTCCATCTACCGGAAAATGCTCGCCCAGGGCAAGACCATTGACGAGCTGTACGACATTTACGCTTTCCGGGTCATTGTGGACACCATCCCCGACTGCTATAACGTGCTGGGGCATGTCCACGACCTGTTCAGTCTGGTGCCGGGACGGTTCAAGGACTATATCTCCACCCCCAAGCCCAACATGTACCAGTCCCTGCACACCACCGTCATCGGCTCTCAGGGCATTCCCTTCGAGGTGCAGATCCGCACATGGCAGATGCACGAGACCGCCGAATACGGCATCGCCGCCCACTGGAAGTACAAGCAGGGCACCGGCACGGGTACGGAGAAGGACTTCGAGTGGGTGCGCCGCCTGCTGGAAAGCCAGCAGGACTCCGACGCAGAAGAATTCGTCCAGTCCATGAAGATCGACATGTTCGACGACGAGGTGTTCGTCTACACCCCCAAGGGACGGATCGTTTCCCTGCCCGCCGGCTCCACGCCCATCGATTTTGCCTACGCCATCCATTCCGGCGTGGGAAATTCCATGATCGGCGCGAAAGTCAATAACCGCATCGCCAACATCGACACCACCCTGAAAAACGGCGATATTGTGGAGGTGCTGACCTCCAAATCCGCCAAAGGCCCCAGCCGGGACTGGCTGACCATCTGCAAGAGCAATCAGGCCAGAACCAAGATCAAGCAGTGGTTCAAGAAGGAGAAGCGGGAAGAGAACATCGTCCACGGCCGGGCGTCCTTCGAGTCCGAAATGAAGCGGGTGGGACTGCCCCTCACCGCTGCCACCGACCCGGAGCTGGAAGGGCAGCTGCTGAAAAAGCTGTCCTTCGACACCTGGGACGATATGTTCGCCGCCATCGGCTACGGCGGGCTGACCGCCGCCAAGGCCGTCGGCCGCATCCGGGACGATATCAACAAGGCGCTGAAGCAGCAGACCGCGGAAAAGCTGCCCCAAAGCCCCCTGCGCTTCCGTCCCGATTCCGAAGCGGTCATCCAGAACCGCCACGCGGTCAACGGCGTCATTGTGGAGGACATCGATTCCTGCATGATCAAGTTCGCCAAATGCTGCACCCCCGTCCCCGGCGACCCAATCGTGGGATTCATCACCAAGGGCTTCGGCGTCAGCATCCACCGGGCGGACTGCCCCAACGCCCAGAACCGGGAGGATCCCCGTCAGGCCGCCCGCTGGGTGCGCGTCCGCTGGGCGACGCAGGAAGAGCAGCCCTTTGAAACCACACTGGAGCTGGACTGCATCACCCGTGACGGGCTGATTCTGGACGTGGCCATGGTGCTGTCCACCGCCCGTGTCCGGGTCAAGGAAATGAGCGGCAAAGACCTGCCCGGCGGCCGCAGCGCCATCACCATCCGGTTTGAAGTCAAGGACGTGGCGGAGCTGGAATCCGTGCGGACAAAGCTGCTGAACATCCGGGACGTGGTCGGCTCCCGCAGAGGACAGAATTAAGGAGAGAGACGCTATGCGCGCTGTACTGACAAGAGTCAATTCCGCCTCCGTCGCCATTGACGGCGAGGTGGTGGGAAAAATCGGAAAAGGCTTCCTCATCCTTCTCGGTGTCGGCCCCGACGATACCGAAAAGGAATGCCGGTATCTGGCGGAAAAAGCCCTGGGACTCCGGATTTTTACCGACGAAAACGACAAAATGAATCTGGGACTGGACGCGGTGGGCGGCGAGGTGCTGGTGGTGAGCCAGTTCACTCTCTACGGCAACTGCCGCAAGGGCCGCCGCCCCAGCTTTACCGACGCCGCGAACCCGGAACTGGGGGAGCGGCTGTATGAGCAGTTCCTTGCCGACTGCGCCAGTCTGGGGTATCCCCCTCAGCACGGCCGCTTCGGCGCGGATATGAAGGTGGAGTCCGTCAACGACGGCCCCGTGACCCTGATTCTGGACACGGAGCAGCTGATGGATACGCCCAGAAGAAAATGACAAAATTCACACCCGGTAGGTGATAGTATGCTGAACATTCACACGCTGACCCTTGGGGCTTACGGAACCAACTGCTATATCGTCCACGACAGTGCGTCGGAGACCTGCTGTGTCATCGACCCCGGCTACACCCCGGAAAAGGTTCTGAGCGAGGTGAACGCGCTGGGGCTGACCGTGGAAGCGATCCTGCTGACCCACGGGCACTTTGACCACGTGGGCGGCGTAAGGGAGATCGCCGCCGAGACCGGCTGCGCGGTCTATCTCTGCGCCGACGAGCTGACCATGCCGCCCCAGATGACGGCGGGGCCGCTCTACTATACCAAAACCTACGACGAGGGGGACACTCTGCACCTCGCGGGGCTGACGATCTCCGTTATCCGTACGCCCGGCCATACGCAGGGCTCAATGACCTACCGCTGCGGGGAGGTTCTTTTTACAGGGGATACCCTGTTTGCCGGTTCCTGCGGCCGTACCGATTTTCCCGGGGGCAGCGACGCGGCCATGCGGGCTTCTCTGCGCCGTCTGGCGGGGCTTTCCGCCGACTACCGGGTCTATCCCGGCCACGGCATGGATACGACGCTGGCGGAGGAAAAGCGGTATAACCCCTACTTACGATAACCGAGGTTCTTATGAAACTGACACTACACGGTCATGACGACCGCTATGCCGTGGAGCAGTTACAGCTGTCCCTGTTTCCCGACAACACGGAAGGGGAGGCGGTTTCGTCCCTCCACCGGGGAAAGGTCTGGCTTACCGCAGTCACGAAAATCACCGTGAACGGCGTGACCGCCACAGCCACCCGGCGGATCAAGGCGGCGGACGAAACCGTCCGACTGCGCCGCCGGGCATTGCAGCAGAGCTATTATCTGGCCGCGAAACAGCTGCTGCCCGTTACGCCCCCATGGGGCGCACTGGCCGGCGTCCGACCCACGAAAATCACTACCAAGCATCTGCTGGAGGGCGGCACACCCAAGTCCGCAGACGAGCTGCTGCGGGACGTGTATTACGTCACCGACGACCGCCGCAGGCTGGCCATCGATTGCTCGGTCTCCACAGTCCGGGCGGTGAATATGCTGCAGCCCAGCGATCTGTCGCTGTACGTCGGCATCCCCTTCTGCCCCACCCGCTGCGCCTATTGCAGCTTCGTGTCGGCGTCGGTGGAAAAATCCCTCAAGCTGATGGAGCCGTATCTGGCGGCGCTGACGGCGGAGGTGGAGGCCGCGGGCCGCATGGTGAAGGAGGCAGGCCTGCGGATCAAGTCGTTCTACATGGGCGGCGGCACGCCCACCACCCTGTCCGCCAGTCAAATGGATGCGCTGCTGACGGCGGTGAACCGGAATTTTGACCTGTCCGACTGCGTGGAATACTGCATCGAGGCGGGACGGCCGGACACCATCGACCGGGAGAAGCTGCAGGTGCTGCTGGATCACGGTGCGGACCGGATCAGCGTAAATCCCCAGTCGCTGGAGCCCCGGGTGCTCTCCGCCATCGGCCGGAAGCACAGCCCGGAGGATATCGAAAAGGCCATGAAGGGCATGCTCACACCGGAATTCCGCGAGAACGTCATCGGTCACGCGGAGGTGCGCAACGTGTTCAAGATCACGGGCGTGGGCATCGTCGCCGGTTCTTACGTCACCGACGGTAAGCTCCAGCGCAACGCGCAGGTTCGCCTGCTCCGCGACAACGTGGTGGTTTACGAGGGCAAGCTCTCCTCGCTCCAGCGCTTCAAGGACTCCGTCAAGGAGGTCGCGCAGAATTACGAGTGCGGCATGTCCATCGACAAGTTCAACGACATCAAAGAGGGCGACATCTTCCAGATAGTTCCGTCACAGAGATTTGAGATAGACAATCCGCCTGACAGCTTTGACGTTTACAGAATGCTCCGCTCCACTAATCCGTCACCTTACCTTTACTACTTTAAGCACAATGATTATGCTGTTGCAGGCGCTTCACCTGAAATGCTGGTATCAGTAGAAAACAGAACGGTAGTAACAAGACCAATTGCAGGCACTATCAAGCGTGGAGCGACCTACGACGAAGATATCCGCAATGAACAACAGCTTCTCAACGATCCAAAGGAAAGAGCTGAACACACAATGCTCGTTGACCTTGGAAGAAACGACATAGGAAAGGTTTCTGAGTTCGGCTCCGTAACTGTTACAGACATGATGATAGTTGAAAGATATTCAAAGGTTATGCACCTTGTATCTAATGTAAAGGGTACACTGAGAGAAGATAAGAAACCTCTTGACGCACTTATGGCAGTTCTTCCTGCTGGCACTCTTTCAGGCGCACCGAAGGTAAGAGCAATGGAGATAATCGACGAGCTTGAAACAACAAAAAGAGACCTTTATGGCGGAACAGTTGGTTATCTTGCATTTGACGGTTCGCTGGATACTTGTATCGCTATAAGAACAGTGCTTTTCAAAAATAACAAGGCTTATATCCAAGCAGGAGGCGGAGTTGTCGCTGACTCTGTTCCTGAGAACGAATATCAGGAGTCATGCAACAAGGCAATGGCTGTTATAAATGCAATAAAAGAAGCAAGCAAATTATAATTTAAAAGGAGTTAATAACATGAGCAATAATATTATTCTTACAGGCGATAGACCAACTGGATCACTTCATCTTGGTCATTATGTAGGTTCTCTCAGAAAAAGAGTTGAACTTCAAAACACAGGAAAATTTGATCAGTTCGTTATGATAGCCGATCTTCAGGCACTTACAGATAACGCTGACAATCCTGAGAAGATAAGACAAAACATTCTCGAGGTAATGCTTGACTATCTTGCTGTAGGACTTGAGCCTGACAAAACAACATTCTTCGTTCAGTCACATATCCCAGCACTTTACGAGCTTCCAATGTACTATTCAAACCTCGTTACAATGTCAAGACTTGAAAGAAACCCTACTATCAAGTCTGAGATAAAAATGAGAAACTTTGAAAGAAACCTTCCTGTTGGCTTTATGACATATCCTATCAGCCAGGCAGCAGACATCACAGCATTCAAGGCTAAGTATGTTCCTGTTGGAGAAGATCAGCTTCCAATGCTTGAACAGGCAAGAGAGATAGTAAACAGCTTCAACAGAATTTATAAGTGCGATATACTTGTTGAGCCTGAGGCTGTTCTCCCAGACAACGCAAGCTGCAACAGACTTGTTGGTACAGACGGCAACACAAAGATGAGCAAATCTCTTGGCAACTGCATTTACCTTAAAGACGATGAAAAAACTCTGAAAAACAAGATAATGTCAATGTACACTGACCCTACACACATCAATGTAAGCGACCCTGGTCACACAGAGGGCAATCCGGTATTTATCTATCTTGACGCATTCAGCAAGGACGAAGATTTTGCTAAATACTTCCCTGACTATAAGAACCTCGCAGAGATGAAAGAACATTATGAGCGTGGCGGCCTTGGCGATATGAAATGTAAGAAGTTCCTTAACAACGTTATGCAGGAATTTCTCGCACCTATCAGAGCAAGACGTGAGGAATATGAGAAAGACAAAGAGCAGCTCATAGAGATACTTAAAAAAGGCACACAACGTGCAATAGAGGTTTCAAATGAAACTGTTTCAGAAATAAGGAATGCTATCGGCATAAACTACTTCAACGACAAAACTTTCATTGATAAGTTTGTACTGTAAAGGAAGATTACTATGATTTTACTTATTGACAACTATGACAGCTTTACCTACAATCTTTATCAGGCTGTAGGCGTACTCACAAAAGACATTACAGTAGCAAGAAATGATGAGATAACCATAGATGAGATCGAAAAAATGTCACCTACGGCTATCATCATCTCCCCTGGTCCTGGTTATCCAAAGGACGCAGGAATTTCCGAAGAGGTCATAAAAACATTCAGTGGCAGGATCCCTATACTTGGCGTTTGTCTGGGACACCAGGCGATAGCCGAAGCATTCGGTGGAAAGATAGTTCACGCAAAGCAGCAGCTTCACGGCAAGCAGACAGATATCAATCTTAACACTGCAAACCCACTTTTCAGCGGTCTGAAAAGCACAATAAAAGCCGCAAGATATCACTCACTTGTTGTTGACAGCATTTCACTTCCTACCTGCCTGTCTGTTATTGCAACTGACGATAAAGCTCAGATAATGGCAATAAGACACAGAGAACACCCGACCTACGGCGTTCAGTTCCACCCTGAGTCAGTTCTCACTGGCGAAGTTGGAAACATGATAATCGAAAACTTCCTGAACGATATCGCAGGCATAAAGACCACAAAAACAAAGTCAGCTGCTCTTCCTGACAGCGAAAGAGTTGAGCTTAAAAAGTATCTCAAAATAGTATGTGATGGAAAGTCACTAACTGAGGACGAAGCTTATAAAGCAATGGATATCATCATGAGCGACAGAGCTTCTAATGCTCAGATCGCCTGCCTGCTCACAGCTCTGAGAATGAAAGGTGAGACTATTGACGAGATAACCGGTTTTGCAAAGGTAATGAGAGAGAAAATGTCCAAGGTCAACGTCAAGGGTACTCTTGATATAGTTGGCACAGGTGGAGATCTTTCAAACAGCTTCAACATTTCCACAACCTCTTCATTCGTAATTGCGGCAGCAGGACAGAAAGTCGCAAAACACGGCAACAGAAGCGTTTCTTCAAAGAGCGGTGCGGCTGATGTTCTCGAGGCTCTTGGAGTTAAAATTCAGTCAACACATGAACAGGCTGAAAAGTCCCTTGACGAGATCGGTCTTTCATTCCTGTTTGCACAGTCATATCACTCAGCAATGAGATTTGTAGGACCTACAAGAGCGCAGATAGGTGTAAGAACTGTTTTCAACATTCTCGGACCTCTCGCTAATCCTGCAAAAGCAGACTTCATGATACTTGGCACATATGATCCTGATCTGCTTGAACCAATGGCTAAGGTGCTTATGAACCTAGGCATAAAAAGAGCAATGCTCGTTTACGGCAACGACAGACTTGACGAAGTTTCTATATCAGCTCCTACAACTATCTGCGAGATAAATGGTGGAAAGATTATCAAGTATGAGATAAAGCCTGAGGACTTCGGTCTTAAAAGAGGAAAGCTTTCTGACATCGTTGGCGAGGACGGAAAGGGCAACGCAGCTATCACAAGAGGTATACTTGAGGGCACAATCAAGGGTGCAAAGAGAGATATTGTTCTTCTCAACTCAGGCTGTGCACTTTATATCTGCGGCAAATGTGACAGCATCGAAGAGGGCGTAAAGACTGCAGCTGAAATGATAGACAGCGGAAAGGCTCTTAAAAAGCTTGAAGAACTTGTTGAACTTACTAACAGAGGATAAAAATGATACTTGACAATATCTGCGACAAAAGAAAAGAACAGCTTGAAAGAGATATATCAAAAGTTTCAAGACAGGATATAAAAGCTATGTCAGCCGAAAAGGAATACCAAACGGTTTCCTTTTCAAAATCTATCAAGCGTGATACCCTTTCAGTCATAAGCGAGGTAAAGAAAGCCTCGCCGTCAAAGGGACTTATCTGTCCTGATTTTGACCCTGTGAAAACTGCCTGCGAGTATGAGAAAAGCGGTGCAAATGCTGTCTCATGCCTAACAGAAGAGCATTATTTTCAAGGCTCTGGGGAATATCTCAAAGCTATAAGAGCGGCTGTGAATCTGCCTATACTCCGCAAGGACTTCGTTATCGACGAATATCAGCTCTACGAGGCAAGAGCCTTAGGTGCTGATGCAGTTCTGCTTATCTCGGCTATACTCAGCGAGGATCAGATGAAAGAATATTCTGATATTGCTCACGAGCTTGGACTTGAATGTCTTGTAGAGGTGCACAACGAGGAAGAGTATAAAAAGACGCTTGGTTTTAAGCCTGATATGCTTGGCATAAACAACAGAAATCTTTACACTTTTGACGTTGACCTTGAAACCACGGGCAGGCTCAGCAATATAGTAGGCGACCATGCAGTGCTTGTTTCAGAGAGCGGTATAAAAACAAATGCCGATATGAAGAAAGTACGCAGCCTTGGTGCAGACGCTGTGCTTATAGGTGAAACGCTTATGAGAAGCGGCAATATCGGTACAACTCTCCATGAACTGAGAGAGGGCGTATAAATGACAAAAATCAAGATATGTGGTATGCGCCGTGTGGACGATATTCTTTATGTGAACACATACCACCCTGATTATGCAGGCTTTATACTGTCGGAGGGTTTTAAACGCACGGTAGACATTGACACATTCTACGATCTTGAACTTCTTCTTAATAAGGAAATCAAACGAGTGGGCGTTTTCGTCAATGAACCTACAGAGAGCATTCTGAAATATTACGCAGATAAGCTGGACGTTATCCAGCTTCACGGTGAGGAAAACGCAGAGTATATTGATAAGCTCCGTGAAAACTGCGACTGTGAGATATGGAAAGCCGTTCGTGCAAAATGTGCTGATGATATCGCAAAAGCTGACGCACTTCCCGTCCACAAGCTGCTTATAGACAGCTTTTCAGCAGGCAGCTACGGTGGGACTGGCAAGCGTGTTGACCTTGATATATTTTCACAGGTAAACATATCAAAGCCTTTCTTACTTGCAGGTGGACTGAACGAGGATAATATCTGCTATGCTATGGAAAAGGTACAACCTTATGGTGTTGACTTTTCAAGTTCAGTGGAAACCGATGGCTTCAAGGACGAAAACAAGATAAAAAGGATAGTTGAAACTATCAGAAATAATACCGAAAGAAGGATATAAATGAGTAAAATTGGACGATTTGGCGAATTTGGCGGACAATATATTCCTGAAACTGTCATGACTGCTGTTCACGAGCTTGAAAAAGCTTACGATAAATACAAAGACGATCCTGAGTTCAACAAAGAGCTTCAGGAGCTTTACCATAATTATGCAGGCAGACCGTCAATGCTTTATTATGCAGAAAAGATGACCAAAGATCTTGGCGGAGCTAAAATATACATCAAACGTGAGGATCTTAACCACACAGGCTCACACAAGATAAACAACGTTCTGGGTCAGATACTTCTAGCAAAGAAAATGGGCAAGAAGCGCATAATCGCTGAAACTGGTGCAGGCCAGCACGGTGTTGCTACCGCTACAGTTTGCGCTCTTATGGGTCTGGAATGTGAGGTCTACATGGGCGAGACCGATATGAAAAGACAGTCCCTTAACGTTTACAGAATGAATCTTCTTGGCGCAAAGGTAACAGGCGTTGCAAGCGGTACTGCTACACTGAAAGACGCTATCAATGAAGCTTTCAGAGATTGGGTATCAAACATCGACACAACTTTCTACTGCATAGGCTCTGTAATGGGACCTCACCCTTATCCTACAATGGTTAGGGATTTTCAGAAAGTTATCAGCGCTGAGATAAAGGCACAGCTTATGGAAAAGGAAGGCAGACTACCTGATTGCGTTGTTGCCTGCGTAGGCGGTGGCTCAAACGCTATGGGTGCATTCTACAACTTTATCGAAGACAAGTCAGTCAAGCTTGTTGGTGCAGAAGCAGCAGGCAGAGGCATTGACACACCTGACCATGCGGCTACAGTTGCAAAAGGCTCACTTGGTATATTCCACGGCATGAAATCGCTTTTCTTGCAGAACGAATATGGTCAGATCGACCCTGTTTACTCAATTTCCGCAGGTCTTGACTACCCAGGTATCGGACCTGAGCACGCATATCTTAACTCTATAGGCAGAGCGCAGTATGTTGACATAACCGATGAAGAAGCGGTTTGTGCTTTTGAGTACCTTTCAAGAACAGAGGGTATAATCCCTGCTATCGAGTCATCACACGCAGTTGCCGCTGCGCTTAAGATCGCTCCTACAATGGATAAGGACTCAATACTTGTCATCAACCTTTCAGGCAGAGGCGACAAGGACGTTTACTCAATAGCAAGATACAGGGAGGTCGAGCTCAATGAAGAATAGGATAGACGCTTGCTTTGAAAAGCTTAAAGCAGAAAACAAAAAGGCACTTGTGACATTTATCACCGCAGGCGACCCTGACATGGACACAACAGAAGAATGCGTTCTTGAAATGTATAAGAACGGCTCTGACATTATCGAGATCGGAGTGCCGTTCTCTGACCCTATCGCAGAGGGTGCGACTATTCAGAAAGCTTCTCTGCGTTCACTCAGTGGCGGAACAAATCTTGACAAGATATTTGACCTTGTAAGAAAACTCCGCACACAGACTGACAAGCCTATGCTTCTGATGATGTATATAAACACTATCTTCAAGTTCGGCACAGCTAAGTTTTTTGAGCTTTGCAAGGAAACACAGATAGACGGCGTTATCGTTCCAGATATGCCTTTTGAAGAACGTGAAGAGCTTCAGGGCGAAGCTGAGAAAAATGGTATCTACACTATCTTCCTTGTTGCACCGACCTCACATGAGCGTGTAAAAATGATAGCAGAAAAGTCAAAGGGCTTTTTGTATGTTGTATCTTCACTGGGCGTTACAGGTATGCGTTCAGAGATAACCACTGATTTCAACGAGTTGCTTGCACCTATCCGAAACAACGATCACTGCCCTTGCTGCATAGGTTTCGGAATTTCAAATCCTGAGCAGGCAAAGAAAATGTCCCAGTACGCTGACGGCGTTATCATGGGAAGTGCTGTTGTCAAGATAGTTGAGGAACACGGCAAGGACGCTCCTGAATATGTTGGCAAGTTTATCAAATCTGTTCGTGAGGGCATGGACAGCTAAATATAACAAAGCAAGGCTCTGAGCAAAAACTCAGAGCCATATTTTTATGCAAAAACAAGACCCCGATAAAATCGAAGTCTTGTAAAGTATTCTTATGAATTTTTCTTATTGAATGCAACAACAGCGTCATTGATAGTCTTAAGCTCAGCGTCAACAGTTGCAGAGTATGATTCTCTCAGCTCTGTCCATGAGAACTGTTTGCCGTTTTCGTCAGCCTTATTTGTGTATTCATAAAGCTTTCTTGTTACGCAGTTGCCGTCTTCGTTTGCATTGTCGTCAGACATTGTGGAAGAAATTCCGTAGCCGTAGTCAAACACCTGATTGTACTCAGAAGATGAGCAGTCAACGATCACCTGATACATATCCTCTGTCCAGTTAGGGTTAGCGTTGAGGAATTTCTCCTTGCCGTTTTCCTTATATGTTTCGTCTGTGTTAGCCATTCTGCAGCACTCATACCAACACTTTACAGCCTCTTTAGCTGTTGAGCCTCTTACCCACATATATGCCGTCATATCAGATGTCATGTACTTTTCATCAGTGTTAGGATCAGACGGAACAGGGACCACTCTCCAAGTGTCAGCGTCAGAAGGTCCGTTATTGCCTGTCATAGCCCATGTACCCATGCAGTAGAACAGCAGATTGCCGTCTTTAAGTGCCTGCTTTGCATTGCCAAGCCAGTTGCCGTTTACAAGGTTGTTCTTACCTACCTGATAAAGCAGGTCTTCTGCTCTTTCGATATCAGGGTCATTTATATTGTTTGTGAACTTCTCTCCGTCATAGTTTACCATTGTTTTACCGGTCTGCTGAATGACCTGTGTCTGGAACCAACCATTGATACCAAATCTCTCAACATCAGCAGGAGCATTTGAAACAAACTCCGACATCATGTCATACCAGTTATCCCAATTCCACTCACCATTCTGATATAACTCATATGGATCATCAAGACCCTCAGCGTCTATAACGTCCTGATCGTACATCATAAGTGTGCCGACTGTGAAGCTTATAGGAGCAACATAATGCTTGCCGCCCATAACGAACTTGTCAGCAGTTGTTTTCACATCAGCCCACAGCGGATCGTCAAAGTTCACAATATCGTCAACAGGCTGATACATATCCTTAAGCACCTGTGCAGGGAAAGCCATCCACTCATACTTGAAAATATCAGGCACATTCTGCTGGGCCATGATAGCACTGGCGAGCTGGTCAAATTTTTCGCTGTCAGTTACTCTTGTGTACTCTACTTTGCCACCCTTGTTGTTGAAAAGGGTCATCTCAACGGACTTATCCTCGCCCTTTTTCTCGTTAGGATTAAGGTCATATGTACCCATCCAACGGATAGTTTTCTGAGCGTCGTCAGGGATAGCCTCTATTTCCTGTGTGTCCTCAACCTTAACTTTCTTTACTGTTGATACCTTTGAACTGCTGTCGCCTGTGGAGCCGCAACCTGCAACTGCAAAAACAGATG
>OLXD01000705.1_pt1 | contig 14294 bp, 13 predicted proteins | sample 1673881 | NCBI WGS metagenome assembly OLXD01 (sample SAMEA103958131, study PRJEB25191) | human gut metagenome
TGTACAAAAAAGCATATATACGCGTAACAGTATAGAATATAGGAAAAATGAGTTTACCCAGTTTTAGTTTACAAAACGCAAAATTATAATCGTATGCGCCACCGTATAAACGTATCAATAACGCCAGTATTCCACGACGAGTTACAGCGTATCTGCAAGGACTACGGGTTTGTTAATCTGTGCGAAATATGTACGGCCCTGCTGAGGGTTTTTGTAGATCGAGTAAACAACGCTGAGCAGAACAAGGGCCGCCGCTTAGAACGAAATGAAGATTTGATAAAACAAATGTTCGCCGAGTTTGAAAACTGGGAGCCAACGCCCCAGCCGGATATAATGTATAAACGCCACCAGCGACGTAATCCGGATAACGTACAGCCACGCAAACCCAGGGCCGCAGCAGACGACAGCAGCGACAGCCTGGAAGATCCGGACAGCAGCGCTGAGGATAGCGCCCAGATCTGCAACGGCGTAAGCGTCTACGACCTGGACTATTTGGGAAAATCCTACGGCCCAGGATCCGACGACGACGGCGAGCAATACGATTACTAAACCAAAGAACGGCCGCGGCATAATGGCCAGTCTACAGTAGAAAATAAAAGCCAGCAAGGGGGGGTACTTTTTTTATCGGGGGTATGCCCGTTAAACCTCGCCCCCACCTTCGCGAGACCGCGAGCAATTTTTTGGATTTGCGGAACTTTTGGAAATTTTCGAGTTATGAACGATTAAAAATTTGTAGAAAATGGACGATAAAGTATTTGAAAGTTTGTACCTGGTTGTAAAAATAAACACAGTTATTAACCTGGAAATAGAAGCAGTACCGGACGCGGTAACGCTGGTAATTGTAAAAACAAGATCCGGCAGCGCTTACAAAATTGCTGCTTTGAAGTTAAAGAGCGATACCGGCTGCGTCGAAAAGAAAAATTTTGAAGTGCAGCCCGACGGTTTGATTATTACAGCAAAAAAATATACGGCAGCTATCCCCTGGGGCGAAGTCGTAGAGCTGCACACAGAACCGCAGAAAAAATATTAAACAGCGGCTGGGAAATGGAAATTTACACACCGCAACAAAACGCCGTATTTTCCTTTATTTTCCTACGTTATCCAAGAGTTAAACCACAACGAAAAAAGCGCTTAAACGCTTGTAATATAACGGTTTGTTATTAGTAATTTTGTTGTGCTTTGAAGTATGAAAAGCGGGCACGTAGCCCTATTGTAGAACCTAAAAACGTATAGAATTATGTTTGTAAAGATTACAGCGCCCCAGGGTGCATTTTACAAAGAGTCGCTAACCGGTATGCGTGGCGACGTTATTAAAATCGACGATCGCGATTTGTTCGTAAATATCGCAGCGTCCCACACTATCCAAGTAACCGGCCAGGCTATTACTTTCGACCTGGTTAAAATCCTATTCCAGACAAAAGAAGATACGGCAGCAGCGGCAGAAACTTTGCGCGCAGCTATGAGCCAGGGAAGTACCTACGTAGAAATTAGCGCGGGTATAGCGTCTGTAGTATTAAGTAGTAAAATTTCATAATACAGCAAAGATATGATTATAAGAGTAACTGCGCCAGCAGGGGGCCTACAATATCCTGCGCAGAAAGAAGCCAACGCAAAGCCCGTAGTATTGTCGTTTGTGATCACAGAGAAGCACGCCGTTAAGTTTGACGGCCCCGAAATGAATTTCGACGACAAAATAAGGGTGGTATTTGACAGCAAGGAAGCCGCAAAGAACGTATACGATGCGTATATTAACGCCTGCGTCAATAGTGCGGCAAATTACGAGATTAACGCAAACGTACAGAGCGTACATACTGCGGATCCTAATTTATACAACAACGTAGAAAACCCAGCTGTACTATGGAAGTAAAGACAATTTTTGTAAAAGATAAACTGCTGCGCGAACTTGAAAACAATATCCACGACGCGGCAGCCCTGGTTACAGAGCTGGGCGAAGTAGTAAAAAACCAATTCCCAAACCTTAAATGGGATAACGCATTACTGTGGATCCTAATCCAAAAGGCAGAAGTACGCGACTATTTTTGCCTGGAAATGGCTAAAAAAGCAGCTAAAAACGCTAATTTGTCGTGCGAATACGACAGAAAAGATACCGGCAATTTGTCGCAGTCTGTTATCGTAAATAGAAAAATAAACGAAGCAGCGATAGCAAAGGAACTGGGAATTATTAAGAAGATAGACCAGCTGGCCAAATATGGCGACGGCTTGAAAGATCTATCTACTTACCTGCGATCCGGCGCTATATTTATAGCCGCTGACGGCTGGGTTACAATAGCAGAAAATTACGCCGATCTTTTGAAAACCTACTGTAGTGTTACTGTGGAGAACAAAGCAGAAGCGGCGTTTGCTAACACTGTAGAAGCTATGCGCGAGCACGCCGCACAGATCAAGCAGGCCCACGCGAAGTTAGCAGAACTGGCAGCAACGCCCCAGGGTAAGAAAGATATTGCAGACTGCGACTATATGGCCGATCGTCTGTTAGTGGGTAGCCGTTTACGCCTTTCGTCCGATAGTGCCGTATGGCGCGCCCTGGTTACGTTTGTAGCTGCGCACAGATCTAAGGACGTAGCACGCTTTTTTAACGCTATGGGTATTCCTAAATTTGACGTTAAAGAGGTATACGACCGCACCGGATTTTTACCGGATCCTACGCCTGGGTTACGTATTAAGTATCCAGAATTATACAAAAACGTAGCGTATCGGGGGTATTATTCCAGCGCGTCGCGGTTTGACGATACGCCGGAGGGCGTAAACGGATTGCGCCAGTATATGGAACAGCTAAAGACTAACGGAGTTTACGACAAAGTATACCTGGGCGATGACGGCGAAATACGTACAGATATTAAGAAGTACCAGGCTAACGGCCTATACGCAATAGACGGCATTTTTACAGATTAAGCACGTAGGCAACGTACGCCAGCAGTCCTTAACGTACGGAGCCGCCCGCGGTCCGTTTTATTGACAGATCGCGGTTTTTTTTATATAACAGAACAGTATAAACAAGCAAAAGGATATGGCACAAGTAGAAATTTTGTTTTACGAACCCAATAAACGCAAGAATATAACCGGAACAGTGAAAGACTGGGACAACGCCCCAGACGGTAAGAAGTGTTACGGGGTACTGGTTACGACGGAAAGCGAAGCTATCGTAATTTCGCCCACGGAGATAACGCCGCAAAGTATAGCGACTGTAGCGTATTGTATCGACGCGAACGTAAGCGATAAAAAATTTTCCTGGAGATTGCCAACGCCGGCAGAACTTAGGCTAATACGTAGGAACCGCCGTAAAGTAGACGACGCCCTGGCAAGTGTAGGCGACAGCGTAAAGCTGGCCAGGTATTGGGCGCAAGATCCAGGCACTGGCGAACTGTACCGCGTACTAATGCGAGACGGAAGCGAAAGCAAGCTATACGATAATCCGGCCAGAGTGCGTTTAGTAGCAACCTATAAACAAAAATAACCGTATGAAGTATTTACGATATATGGGCGAATTTCTTAGCGTGGCCGGCGTAGTCTGGCGCGCTGAGATTATGCAAGAAGCCGACGCCGAGTTTGAAACTATAGGCGCTTTGGAATTTGATGCAGACCAGCCGCTGGTTATCGAATGGGGCCACAAAAATAAAGAGGAGGTTATTTGCAGTAGTACGGCCACGCTAAAGATAATAAGCCCTGGCGACCGCACCTACGAAGATCTGTACAGTATCGAAGTGGGCCGCGTCCGTTTGGACGTCTACCGTAATAATTCGCTGTACTGGAGTGGCTGCATAGATACTGAGTTCTACGAAGAACCGTACGAACGTCTAAACGGCTATTCCGTTTTGCTCACGTTTAACGATATGGGCGTACTGGATCGTTTGAATTTTGATTTATCCGGTATGCAGACACTGGTCGGCTTGGTTAGTTACTGCGTGGGCCGCTGTGGTTTTATTTGTGGCGGTATCGACGACAGCCTAATAAGTACCCAGCTAACAAAAAATGGCAGTGCGTTAAAGCTGGCAAACTTAAAAGTACGTAGCGATAATTTCTACGACGAGGACGGCGAAGCTAAGACACTGGCCGACGTTATCGAGGGCATTTTACAGCCGCTGGCGCTGCGTATCGTACAACGCGCTGGAAAAGTATACGTATACGATATTAACGGACTGTATACAAAAGCTGCAAAAAAGCTGATCGAGTGGGACGGATCCAGCCAAACGATGGGAGTAGACAGCGTATACAATAACGCAAAAATAACCTGGAGTACATACGCCCAGAGTGGTAACCTATCGCCCGAAAGCTGCTGGCCCGAAAGTATAGAGACGCCGCCTAACGTAGCAGCATTAAATAACGTTTCCGGTGGCAGTATGAACGGCGCGCAGTATTTTTCGTACCACTACGAAAATAAAGACCTGGTTAAATGGTGGGACGCGCAGGATTACGGTTTTACTATCTGGCTGGCAAAGCAGGGAGACAACGCAGAGCTTACAAACACTAACGTACGTTTCTTTAGGATCGTACCGCAGTATGACGGTACAGAGTGCGAGGGCGTAGCGGTAAAGTGGACAGCTGTAGCCGGTATTAAAATTACATACCCTGGCGGTTACGATATGTCGTATAGATTTGTTCCGTACGGCGTAAACTTAGCAGATCTTACGGGCTTTTTAACTGATATAGGCCCTGCACTTTTTAAGAATAACGGCGTATGGGTGCCGCCAGTAGAGACCGCAAGTGATCTATTATTACGCGTGCGCCTAGATATGCTGTTAGATCCACGTTTTAACCCGTTTGAAAGTGCCGAAAATAACGGTTTGGTAAACTATAAAGATTTTTACAGTAACTGGAATACGCACGGTAATTTTGTCTACGTGCCCGTTACTATTAAGTTCCAGCCAGACGGCAGCGATACTGTATACGTATGGGATAACCGTAGTATCGTGCAGGCCGACGTAAGCAACCCAGTAAAGAGTATTAACGGCACATACGGCAGCTGGGTAAAATTAACCGACGACGAAACACCTAACGCCTGGGGCTGGCTGGCTTACTACGACGCTAAGGATAGGAAAGAAACCAGCGGCGTACTGGGTTGGAAAATGAACCGCCCAGCGATTAACCCGCATACAGCAGCTACGCTTTCAATCCTAACCAATGCAGAGGACGGCCAGTACATACCGTACCCTAATTTTGGAGGTAACGGCGGTAAATTGTGGGTAGAAGTGCGCGCCGGAAACTGGCAAATTAGCGACGGTAACGCAACGCTAAAAAATGTAAATTACAATAACCCTAAACAGTTATGGGATAAAATTAGCTGGATCCTTTTCAAGCTGCCGGAAATTGAAATTTTGAACGGCCGCCAGTTCGACCAGACAATTAACACCGATGACGTAGAATATAGCGCACTGTTAAACAGAGCAGCCAAAGAAGCGATAGAAATAGACACGATTTGCGGCACCAGTGCAGAGGGCGTACCGACAGCGCGCGGCGCTTATTTTGATGCCTCAACGGGTAAGCAAATAAAGCAACTGACCAGAGCCGGACGAACTACGCAGGCAGAAGATCTACTAATAGGCACACTGTACAGCCAGTTTGCGCAGCGCCGTACGACGCTAAGCGGCGAAGCTGTTATATCGCAGGATCCTATAGTAGCTTACCAGGAAGCAAACCAGGGCGATAAATTGTTTATGATCGTTGAGGAAGTGCAGGACGTACGCCTGGATAGCAGCGATACTACATACGTGGAAATTAGACCAGACGAGTATAAACGTAACGACGAGTAAAACGATATGGGATTTTTAGATAAACTAATAGACCGATTTAAGCGCGAGAACTCAAAAACCAATACAGCAGCGGCCGGATATAATCCGCGCGCTGGGGCAGTTTCACTGCTGCCCCAGTACGGAGCTGCACCGCTTAATATAGCCGCAGTATATCGCTGCGTCGAGATCCTAAGTAACAGCGTAGCAAATTTGCCGCTGCAATACCTTAAAGAGCGTAACGGCGTATTTAGGACAGATACAGACGCGCGCCTGCATTATCTGTTAGCCGTGCAGCCTAACGAAAATATGAACGCTTTTGATTTCTGGGCCCAGGTAGTTAGATATATGCTGCTACACGGTAACGCGTATATCATACCGCAGTACGACGCCGGAAGTATGGATTTTTCGCGCCTTATACTTTGTACGCCTGGATCCGTAGCGCACGATACAATAAACGACAGCTATACGGTTACAGACGCCACAAACGGGCTAATAGGCACGTTTGCAGAGGACGAAGTAATACATATTAAGAACTATACCAGGGACGGTAAAAACGGTATTTCTACGCTGGCATTTGCCCGCCAGTGCGTCGAGATCGCAGCAGCTGGCGACGACGAAACCCTAAACCGTTTTAAGAATGGCGGCAACGTCCGCGGAATTGTCGGAAATGATAAAAGCGTACGCGGTTTTGGGGAGTACCAGGACAACGAGTTACAGAAAACAGCCGACGATCTGGACGCCAGGTTTAGAAACGGCGAGCGTATCGTATCACTGCCTGGCCAGGTACAGTTTAGCGCTATTTCGATAAGTAGTACGGATATGCAGTTTTTGGAAACGCGAAAGTTTACCGTACGCGAGATCTGCCGATTTTTCAACGTACCGCCGCAGCTGGTATATGACGCAACGGCTGAGAACTACAAGACCGCAGAGCTTACAAACGTAGCGTTTTTAAGTAATAGCCTAAATCCTATTTTACGCAGGATCGAAAACGAGCTACAGCGTAAAATAGTGGCGCCGTCGCTTTGCTGTAAGCGTAAAATACAATTCGACCGACGCGGCATATACGCGTGCGACCTGGATAGCAAAGTTAAGTATATCGCCCAGACGATCGCTGCCGGCGTATACACGGTAAACGAGTGGCGCAAGGAAGAAAACAAGGCGCCCGTAGAGGGTGGCGATACTGTACTAATTTCGGCCAATTTAAGAAAATTATAACCACTAAGAACGTAGAATTATGCGAAAATTTCCTAAAACAGACAGTCCAGAAGTTTTATGTTTGTCGTCTATGGGTAACGAACCAGGACTACAGACAAGCTGCCGCGAGCTTACACCGGCTGCGCGCGCACGATTACGCAGAGAGGTAGACAGTACCACAGACAAGAACAAGAAACGCCAGCTGCTTAGATCTGCTGCGCCTGGTATGGCCAAAATGCCGGTAATGAGCAAAGCGACCGCCCAGGTTTCACAGATGAGACAAGCAGCTAAAAAGCCTATGATCTAAATTTTATAGCTGTTTTCTATTGCCTAAATAGGTTAATTCGTTATCTTTGCACCGAAAACCCGAAATGCTGGTTTAACAAGGTTTGTTACAGTTCTTTGTTACTACTAACAGCGTTTACGGGTTTTCTTTTGTTTTTGTTGCTGGTTTGTTACCCGACACAAGTAACAAGTATACGCAAACAATTACAGCACAATGAATTAACCGCTATTTATCAATTATTGAAATTCAATTGAATATGCAAATTTTACCGAACTATTGTATTCTTGTAAATGGTATGAATCGCCTTGCGGATATCGCATGAGAACATCCCGAACAGGTCGGCTATCTCGAATTGTGTCATCCATACGGGTACTGTCGGCATAATGACTACACCCGTTTCACTGATTGTTATTATTCCTCTGTCCATAATGTATTGAATTGATACTGTTTACTTATTGCTGTCTGGCTTTTCGCCGGTAGATTGTATCTTCCTGCGTTCCATTAGCTTGTCCATGTCCTTCGAGATTTTATCATCGGTTATCCGTGCGTAACCCTGTGTCGTCCGGATATTGGAATGTCCCATCATTTTAGCGATGCTCTCGATAGGTATATCCGCCGAAATCAGGAATGTTCCGAAGCTGTGCCGACTTTGATGATAGCTCAAATTTTCCTCTTTGCCTATGATAACACCCATCTCGTGGATATCAAACCAGAGGGCATCACGGCTCGGAAGAGGAAATACGGGCTGTTCGTCATCGGTCGTATTGTACAGTGACAATATCCGCTCCGCTATGGGATGCAGGGGGATGAACGCCTCCACATTTGTTTTCTTGCGGTTGATGCGGATGTAACGTCTGCCTTCTGCATTGCGTCCGATATGATGCGGGTGCAGAAGCTTTATATCCACATACGCCAATCCCGTCAGTGTGGAAAAGATGAATGCCCGTCTTGCAAGCTCCTGACGCTTATCATACATCGGGGTGGCAAGGATTCTCTTGAACTCCTCACGGCTGATGTACTTGTGCCTTGCTTCCGGCTTTGGTTCGTATTCCAGATCCTCGCAGGGATTCACACGGATAATCTCTTTATCGACAGCCAAATAAAGCAGACGGTTCAGCCAGCATAGGCATTTGTTGGTCTGGGAAGCCCCGAAATTCTTGCATTTCTTAAGATATGCCTTGTAAGATTTGCCGAAATCTTCCGTCACTTCCTCAAAGGCGATGTCTTTCTTCCCGAAAGAAGCGAGATAATCCGTCAGGTACTTCTGATAGTACATGGAGTGGCGGTAGGAAGATATGGAATCTATTTCTACTGAATGTTTCCTTAACCGCTCCCTTTCCCATTCCCCCATTTGCAGAAGGGTAACCGGATGAATATTGTTCATGGCGATATGGTTCTTCAGTATCTCCGCACTGACCACGCCTTGCGATTTCAATATCTCATTGTAGGCTTCCTCTGTTATCCGCAGGTATTCCCGTAAACGGCTGTTCTCCCTTGCGGACTTTATCTCGTTCTTCCTGCCGTTCCAGTCTTCCGGTCGGCAATAAATTCCCGTACTGATGACGGTCTGTTTTCTGTCAATGGTTATACGACACAATACGGCGGTCGTACCGTCAGCCTTTACCTTGCTGCGGTTGATGTAGGGTAATAATGAAAATGTACTTCGCATATTATTCTTTAAGTGTTAAAGAGTGAGTTTGAAATCTTCGGTCGCTTTAATGAACTTGTCCATGTCCTCGAAAAGTTTCTTCGGGCTGACACGGGCATAGACCTGAGTGGTGGAAATATCGGAATGTCCCAACATTCGGCTGATGGTTTCTATCGGCACACCCGCTTCGAGTGTTATCAGCGAAGCAAAACTATGGCGGGCCTGATGATAACACAAGTTATCCTTGATGCCTGCCAGTGCAGCCAACGCTTTCATGTGCCGTTTCATGTTCGGGTGGTGGATTATCGGGAAAAGCGTTTCCCGTGTTTCGTCCTTGTATCTCTCAAGTAGTGCCAACGCTTCGGGAAGCAGTTTCACGCTCGCCCGATGTTCATTTTTCTTTCGGCGGTATTTCAGCCATAATGATCCGTTGTCATCCGTGTACAGGTTCTCGTCCGTAATGGAAACCACATCAGCGTATGACACACCCGTATAGCAGGCAAATAGAAAAAGGTCGCGTGCCAGTATGTGCGTCTTCCTGTATGGCGGTATTTCCACGTCACGGATTCTTTCGAACGATTCGCGGCTCAATGCACGTGGTGTCCTTTCTGATTGCCGGGGCAGGGCGAAATGTTGAAAATGGCATTTCTCGGAATACCCTTTCTTGTAGGCAAGGCGGCAGATCTTCTTCAGGATGGCAAGGTGGTGGCGGACGGTATCTATCGCATAGCCTTTCTCTTCCGTGACGAATGTCTGATAGTCGTGGATGAACTGTTCCGTCAATTGTCCGAAAGCCAGATCCTTGACCTTGTACTTGGTTTCGATGAACTCCCCGAGTGTCAGCCGCATATAGTGATAACCGGGATAAGTCCCTTTTGCACGGTCTACGCCGATACGTGCCTTAATGTCGTCACAGATTGCATCTGTCATTTTCATGAGGGTCATCTGCGTTTCCATGCTACCTTGAAAAAGGTCTTTCACATCGATGGCGTCAAAACCAGCCTTACGGGACACAAGGCTGTCGAATGCGGCGTTTACCGCCAACAGCAGTTTTTCAATCCTGGTATTGGTTTCCACAGCTTCCTTGCTCTTGCCGTTCAGACGGCTTTCACGTGGATTCCACAATTCAGGCGTGCAGGACAGCTTGCATCCGAACTGTGCCATCGTGCGGTTCACGGTGATTCTTCCCATTATCGGGGCTTTACCCGATTTGTCCAGTCCGCTCTTTTTGAGGTAGAGCAACACCTTGAATTTTTCTACTTTCATACGCTTATATTTTTTAGTGCAAAATTACTTGCCGTATAAGCGTTCCTTGATATGCAAAACACTGTGTATGAGCGCAAACAAAACGGTGAGGGTTTCTTTTCATTGCCTGCCGTTACCTATTCCCGTTTCGGTAACTGCCCGGCTAACGGTTTGGTAACTGAACAATCTCAATATTCCGTTATTATTTGCATTTTCTCCACTTGGCAGAATGCTGAAACAAAGCTCATTTCAAACGGTTTACGTTTTATCTTCACCTGTCCGCTTTTCCTTGCACAGCCTATCACTTTCCACACAGCACGCCATACACATGCAACAATGATGCTGACGTTGGGAGTAGATTTATATACAGTCTCCAAGTTATTGGGACATACCAATATACAGACAACACAAATTTACGCAAAGCTTGTGGATGAAAGTAAAAAGAAGGCCGTCGCTTTGATTCCTAATATAACATAAGAGCTAGTTGAATTCGAAATACAATTTGCCATTTTGTATTTTTAGTCATCACTTCGTGTTCCTAATTCACTTAAAAGATATTAGGAGCCTAATAAATGCTGCTAAAACTCATTATGTAAACTGTAAGTGTCATTGATTTGTTGATCTTTGATTAAAAAATGATAGATATTTTTTATTCATGCAAATAATTACATTCCTATTTTGAGTTATTGGCGTTAAAATGAAGAATACTGAACATCAGCTGCTTTGGCTCCCTAAAATGGATTTTAAGATGAATGGAGGGCTATTTCAAAGAAGTGGTTTATCATTTTATGAAAAAAACTGTTTTTCTACCGAGAATAAGTTAATATCTTGTTTGCTAGATATTGTATTTTTGTTTGCCGGATATTAACTTGCTACATACAAAAAACAAGTCCTTTAGAGAAAGTATTACATAAATATCTGTATAAATGTAGGGTATTTGTATTTTCATCCTTATTTTTTGCGGATACTTTTTCTATTTTTTCTTTTTCGCAAGAAAAGTAGATTAGTAGAAATTGCTAAAAAGTGACTATTTGACACAAAATATAACATTCTATATGACAATTGTACATCGTTAATTCAAAAGTTTTAAAATGGTAATAGACTTCATATAAACATTCAGGGGCTTTGTTAGAAGCTTTTGAAGAAAAAACGAGATTATTTCATCTTTTCATATAAAATTCTTTGGTATTATTAAAAATGTGTCTATTTTTGCACCATATTTTATGTCGTAAAGATATGAAAATTGAATAAATAAAATGAGGTATAGAAACTCTAACATGAGAAAGTGTCTAGCTACTAAAACAATAGCACGATGTGCAGCGCTCTTTTTATTCTGTTTGCTTCCTTTAAAAGGAATTTGCCAAACAGGAGAAAGTACGGTGAACACTTTAGTAGAAATGGGATTTGAAAATGTAGGGTGGACAGAAGATGGCAAAGAACGTGTATACGTCTTGCAAAATTCTGCGTATCGTCTGAATGGAGTCGGCATTGGCAAAGCGGTAGACATTATTCAAAAAATGGGTTTACCGGATAAAAAGCCATGTCGGGTAATTGTTTTGGACAATAATGTACCTCAGATTTCTCTCTACTATAAACCGATAATCGGTGATAGCGTTCCTGAAGCGAGTCGTCGGGACTGGAACGTTAGTTATGATTTGGGTGGAACGTGGAAGGAAGCACGGAAAATAGGGAGAAAGAATAGCTCTTTGTTTAAGGTAGATGTGGTGGTATATCCGGAAGTTTCATTGAAGAATCTGATTATAACGCAGATTTATCAAGTGCTGTTTAATTTGTCACCGGCAGTTGAAGTTTCGTTTTGGAAAGGGATGAAACTTACGGCACAAGTGGTTATTCCAGTTTATAATGATGGATATGGACGAAGAGCTGGTAAAGTACATCCGGGCTTTTTGACATTGCAACAAACAGTTCGTTTGCCCTATAATATATGGGTTACCGGAACTTTGGGAATGTTTAATGCTGAACGCTATGGAGGAGACCTTCGACTACTACATACATTTAAGGATGAAAGGTTTTCAGTAGAAGGCCGGATTGGACTGACTGCTACACAACGATGGGATGGATTTGAATGGACCTATGGCACAAAAACAAGAATGACCTGGGCTTTAGGGGCGAATTTTTATTATCCGCATTATAATGTGCAGGCAAGTCTGAAAGTAGAACAATATCTGTTAGGAGAAAAAGGGGTGAGGTTCGACTTGATTCGTCACTTTCGTTATGCTTCAATAGGTTTCTACGCAATGAAAGCGGAGGGGGCAAGTGCTAACGGAGGATTTAGGTTCCAAGTGGCATTGCCGCCTTATAAATATAAGAGAAAAGGATATATTCCACGAGTTACTCCATCTAAAAATATGGGAATTGCCTACAATGCCGGCAATGAACAGTATTATTATAGAGGATATAGAGCGAACCCGGGGGAGAATATAATGCAGAATAATAGTTTTAACCCATATTTTATTAAATCAGAATTACTAAATTTTTAATTTTATTGAGATGAAAAAGAAAAGTTTATTCAGTGGTTTTAATGCTAAATTAGCATTAACCGTAGTAGCCTTATCTGGGGCTCTTTTAACCGGATGTTATAAGGATGAAGGCTTGGATGTAAATGGTCCTGCCGGTGAAGTTACACTTCCGGCTCCAGTTTATACGATTGCCGGTACAGTAGTTGATGCTGAAACCTTGGCTCCCATTGCAAGCGCTAACGTAGCAGGAGGTGTTACCGCAACTGTTAGCAATGGCGGATTTACAGCAAAAGTTACGGATCCCAAAGCTTATGAACTCACTGTTAGCGCAGCTAACTATGAAGATACAAAAGTTACAGTGAATGTTGTAAAGATTGAAGCTGGTCAAACTGCTGTATATCCTGCTTTCGTTGCTATGCAACCTAAGTATGAAGGTACTTATAAGCTTGCTGTGAAAGATACTGAACTAGGTAATCTGACTTTCGGTACAGATTATACGATTCAGACTGTATCTGGAACTGAAGTTACAGATGTCAATGCTGTTCTTGGTGGTGAGACTTATATAATCAAAATTACAAAAGAAGGCTATGTAACCAAATATGTAACTGCTGAGTTGCTGAAACTTAGATCTTCTGAAAGCGGAAAGGATAAAACTATTATCGTTACTTTGACGAAAGCTCCCGTTGGCGTAGTAAAAATCTCTGGTGTATTGACTGTTAATGGCGCTCTATATAATGCTAAAGCTATTACCTTATATAATGAGGAAAAGTCAAAGGTACTTGGAGTTGACGAAGGCTATACTTATAATTTTGAGGTTCCCGCTGACTTGTTCACTGTTCTAACAAGAGCTGACTCAGAAAAGAAATCTGCAACATTTGTCTTTGAGATTGTAGGGCCGAATAATGAAACAATTACATTCAAGAAGAGAATAGAGATTCAAGACGATGGCACAAGTGATAGTGAAGTTGATTCACCGATCAACTATGCGGTAAATCTGGTTGATCCTGCTCAGACTAAAAAACTTGAAGAATTCTTTAAAACAGTCACTGTAGATATCTGCAATGATGATGAACCGGCCGGTTTACCATTTAACATTACTTATATGGATTATATCGGTACTGTAGAAGTAGAGGGTAATTATAAGACTAAGCTGAAAGAAGCAGGACTGACAGCTGGTAATCCAATCTATGAGCAAATTGTAAGTTTGATGACTGCTAATGTAATCGCGGAATTCGGTAAAGAAGAAAAAACATTAAACTCAAAAACTGATTTCGATTACGTAATTCCTTATGATAATTGGCTGAAAACACTGGATGTTACTCGTGTATATAATCAGATAACTCGTGAAGTGGCAAGTATCACAGTTAATGATGTTCCGGTTGAAGGTACATTAACGAATTTGAATGGTGCTAACAATGTAGTAAAAGAAGCTAATGGTATTGAACTTAGCAACTATATTGTAGATACTGTATCTCATGCTCACGGTCACGGTCATGGTCATGGAAGTGGTAATGCTGGTGGTGGTATTGTAGTTCCTGAATAATCGCGAGATAGCAACCTATACAATTAAGTCGAAAGTATAAACGAATTGAAAAGAATGCAGATAAAGCGATTTATAACAACGTGCATATTTTTATGTTGTGCGTTTGTACTTTCGGCTCAATTAACTTACGGTACTACAGGTTTGTTGCATG
>OLXD01000734.1_pt1 | contig 13881 bp, 8 predicted proteins | sample 1673881 | NCBI WGS metagenome assembly OLXD01 (sample SAMEA103958131, study PRJEB25191) | human gut metagenome
TGTTCGAGGAAGCGCCCGACGATGCTGATGATGTGCACATTGTCGGTCAAGCCGGGCACGCCCCCGCGCAGACAGCAGATACCGCGCACAATCATTTCGACCTGCACACCGGCCTGACTGGCCTCAACCAGCTTGTCAATCAGCATCTTGTCCGTCAGGCTGTTCATTTTCAAGCGGATCAGCCCCTTCTGCCCCGCCTTCGCCTTGCTGATTTCGCCGTCAATCATGTCAATCAGCTTATCTTGCAGGCAGTGCGGCGCGACCAGCAGCACGGACATGTGGTCTACTGTTTCGCCCAGCATCAGCGCTTGGAAAACCTGCAATGCCTCTTCGCCGATTTCGTCGCGCGCGGTGATGTAGCTCAGGTCGGTATACAGGCGGCTGGTCTTCTCGTTGTAGTTGCCCGTGCCAATCTGCGTGATGTACTGGATACCCTCATCCGTTTTGCGCGTAATCAGGCAGAGTTTGGAATGAACCTTGAGTTTATCAACACCGTAGATGACGTGGCAGCCCGCGCGTTCCAAACGGCGGCTCCACTCGATGTTGTTTTCTTCGTCAAAGCGGGCTTTCAGCTCCACCAGCACGTCCACCTGCTTGCCGTTTTCGGCGGCTTCCACCAGCGCTTCCACAACCTTCGAGTCGCGCGCGAGGCGATAGAGCGTCATGCGGATGGAGACGACCTGCGGGTCATTCGCCGCTTCGGACAGCATTCGCAGGAACGGACGGATACTCTGGTAAGGGTAGTGCAGCAGTACATCCTTTTCCAGAATCTGCTCCATCACCGGGCGATTGTCCACGATATCCGGCGTTGCCTGCGGATGACGCGGCGCGTAGAACAGTTCCGCGTGGCTGCGCAGTTTGTCCTGAATATTAAACAGGAAGCTAATATCCAGCGGCGTATCGTATTCGTAGACGCGCGCGGTGTCCAGTTTCAGCTGGTCGCACAGCTTCTCGATAATGTCGTGCCCGATTTTTCGGCTGAGTTCCAAACGCACCGGGCAGAGTTTCTGGCGCAGGCGCACGACTTCCGCCATGTGGTCGCGATAGTTGAGGTCTTCGTCGTATACGCTGTCCGCATCAATGTCGGCGCTGCGGGTAATACGCGCAAGCGTCTTGCTTGCGATGCGGTAGCTCCCGAAAAGCAGCGGCAAGTAGTGCAGAATCAGCTCCTCCGAGAGGATATAGCAGCCCGTGCGCTCCGGTACCTCAATCAGGCGCGGGAACATGTTCTCCCCGCACGGAACGATGCCGATTTTTTCCTTCTCGCTTCCCGTGCGCAGGACGGCGACGGCATAAATCTCCTTGTTTTTGAGGAACGGGAACGTCTGCTTTTTGCCCACGACATACGTCGAGAGCAGCGGCAGGTAGTCTTCACGGAAGATTTTCGCCAGATACTGCTCGCTTTCCGGGCTGATTTGGCGGAAGTTGACGATGCTGATGCCCTCGTCCTCCAGCTTCTTCAGTACATCGGCATACGTCCGGTCGCGGCGGTCGCACAGCGTGCGGATGCGGTTGACGGCAGCGTCAATCTGCTCGCCGGGGGTCATGTTCGTCTTGTTCTCGCGTGCCTCCTTATCCAGCAGCATCTGGTCATGCAGGCTGCCGATGCGCACCATGAAAAACTCGTCCAGATTGCTCTGGAAAATCGAGAGGAACGACAGACGCTCGCACAGCGGTACGCGCTCATCCTCCGCTTCTTCCAGCACTCGCTCGTTAAACCGCAGCCACGAAAGCTCGCGGTTTTCCGTGCAAGTCAGCATGTTGTCCATCCTGTTTTGCCCCTTTCCATCAGTTCATTGCAATATCTGCCAATTTATCACGATAATTGCGCAGCGCTTCCGCTTCCACTTGCTGACGCTCCGCCGCCAATTTTGGGTTTTCCCGCAGGCGCTTCATGCACTTCGCAGCTTCATCCAGCAGCCTTACGTCACCGTCAAGCAGGAAATCCGCCATCATTTCGCCGGACTGCCGCGTACCCATCAGGTCGCCCGGCCCGCGAAGCTCCAAGTCTTTCTGCGCGACGATGAAGCCGTCATTCGTCTGCGTCAGGATGCGCAATCGCTCATTTTCCGCTGCCAGCAGGAAGCACCAGCTTTCCGCTGATCCGCGCCCGACGCGCCCGCGCAGCTGATGCAATTGGCTGAGCCCGAAGCGCTCGGCATTCTCAATCACCATGACACTCGCGTTCGGCACGTTCACGCCGACTTCGATGACCGTCGTGGACACGAGGACATCGAGATTTCCGGCGGAAAACTCGCTGAGCACCTGCGCTTTTTCGTCTGCGGGCTGTGCGCCCCACGTCAATCCGACGCGAAGCCCCGACAATTCGCCATTTTTCAGTGCGTCGAACGTCGCCTGTGCGCTGCGAACGTCCTCCATCATCTCGCTGTCCTCAACCAGCGGACAGACCACATACGCCTGATGCCCTTTCAGCACCTCCTGCCGCAGGAAGCCGTACATCCCGGCGCGCTTCTCTTCCGGCACGACTCGCGTCTTGACCGGCGTGCGCCCCGGCGGCAGCTCATCGACGATGGACACATCAAGGTCGCCATAGAGAATCAGCGCAAGCGTGCGCGGAATCGGTGTTGCGGACATAACGAGCACATGAGGCGCTTTCGTGCCGTCCGCGCCCTTCTGCTGCAAGGTCGAGCGCTGCATCACACCGAAACGGTGCTGCTCATCCGTCACGACCAACCCCAGACGATAATACGCCACCTTTTCGCTGATCAGCGCGTGCGTCCCGAACACTGCCTGATATTCCCCGTTTGCGCAAGCCTCCTGCGCCTCCCGCTTCGCCTTCGGGCGCATCGAGCCGATCAGCAGGCCGCAGTGGATGCCCAGCGGTTCCAGCATTGCCTTGGCGGATTCGTAGTGCTGGCGCGCAAGAATTTCCGTCGGCGCCATCATCGCCGCCTGGTATCCACAGGCGCATGTCATGGCAATCGCCCCGAACGCCAGCGCGGTTTTGCCGCAGCCGACATCGCCCTGCACGAGGCGGCTCATCGCCCGGTCGCACCGCAAATCCGCCGCGATTTCCTCCAAGACGCGCTTCTGCGCCCCGGTCGGCGGGAACGGCAGCGTTTGCCAGAATTTATCCGGCGCATCCGGCGGAATCGGCAGTGCCGTGCCATCCGCCTTGTGTCCGCGCAGCAGCCCCAGCGCCGCCTGATACATCAGCATCTGCTCAAACGCCAGCCGCCGCCGCGCCAGCCGCAGGTTTTCTACATTCAGCGGAAAATGCGCCTGCCGGATGGCGAAATTCAGCTCGCACAGCTGATGGCGGATGCGCAGGTCGTTCGGCAGCGTCTCCGGGCAGCAGTCATCGACCTGCTCCAGCGCCTGCTGCATCATTTCGCGGAAGGACTTCGCCGGAATCCCCTTCACGGCGCGGTACACCGGCAGGATACACGGTTCCATCACCCGCTGCGCGTTTTGCAGGACGGGTTTCCCCCAGCTCTGCCCCATACGCCCGAAGAGCATGATGGTCTGCCCGACCGGCAGATTCTGCATCATCCACGGCTGATTATACCACACCAGCGGCAGTTTTCCGCTGTCATCCCAGAGATACGCCGTCACGCGCGTCAAGCCGTTGAAGCGGCTGAGTTTCGGTGCGTCCTGCACAACGCCCATCACCAGCACCTCGCCGCCGTTTGCGTCCGCGCAGGGAATCGGGTGTGTTCTGTCCTCGTAGCGCTGCGGAAGAAAATACAACAAATCGCGCAATGAGCAGACGCCCACTGCGCGAAGGGATTCCAGCCGGGTTGGGCCAATGCCCTTGATGGCGGAAAGCTCCATTTGCTTTTTACTCCACAGAAATCAGATAGTAATACAGCGGCTGACCGCCCAGCAGGCAGTCCACGTCGCAGTTCGGATACTGCTCGGCGATTTCCGCCGCCACCTGCTCCGCGTCTTCCTTCGTCGTATCCGCGCCGTAGTAGACGGTAATCAGCTCCGCATCGTCGGTCACAACGGCCTTCATCATGTCCAGCACAACGTCATGCACGGAATTGCCGCAATACTCAATCTTGCCGTTGTGCATCCCGATGATGTCACCCTTGTGAATCTGCACGCCGTTGTACTCGCTGTCGCGCACCGCATACGTTACCGTACCGGTCTTGACGTGCTCCGCCGCTTCCGCCATTCGCTTGGCGTTCTCCTCGCCGGACACGTCGTCTTGGAACGCGACCGCCGCGGCAATGCCCATCGCCACGTTCTTCGTGGGGATGACGTGCACTTCCTTCTCCGCCAGTTCCGCCGCCTGATTCGCCGCGAAAATGACGTTGCCGTTGTTCGGGAACACGAACACACACTTGGCGTTGACCTGGTTGATGGCGTTCAGAATGTCATCCACCGACGGGTTCATCGTCTGACCGCCCTCGACCACCACATCCACCGTCAAATCACGGAAGATGCTGGAGAAACCGTCGCCCAGCGACACTGCCACCATGCCAAATTCCTTCGCGGGTTCAGCAGGGGCTTCCACCGCTGCGGGCGCTTTCTCCGCCTCCAGCGCACGCTTGCGCGCCAGCATGTTGTCCACCTTCACATTCACCAGTTCGCCCAGCTCAATGCCATACTGGATGGCGTTGCCGGGGTCGTTGGTGTGCACATGCACCTTCGTCTCGGTCAGGTCGCCCGTCACCTTGACGCAGTTGCCAATGCGGTTCAGGCGGCGGCGGAAGGAATCCACGTCGCCCTCGGTGCAGTCCTCGCGGAAGTTCACGATGTCGTACTCCGTGCAGTAGGCATAAGGCAGATCGCCGGACAGGTCGTGAATATCCTCTTCCACCTGACTATCGCCCGCCAGCAGTGCCGCCGGGTCAGCGATTTCCTCGCCGCGCATGACCGCCGCATAGCCGGTGTAAATCAGCATGAGACCGCGTCCGCCGGAGTCGACCACGCCCGCCGCTTTCAGGGGCGGCAGCATGTCAGGCGTGCGCTTCAAAATCGCCTCGCCGCTGGTCAGAATGACGTTCATCAGCCCATCGTAGTCATCGGGATTGCTCTCGGTGTACTTGATGGCGTCCTCCGCAATGACGCGCGCAACGGTCAGAATCGTGCCCTCCTTGGGCTTCATGACCGCCTTGTACGCCTTGTCAGAGCCCGCCTTCAATGCCTGTGCGAACTGCACGGGGGTAATCTTCTCCACGCCCTTCAAGGACGTCGCGAAGCCGCGCAGCAGCTGGGACGTGATAACGCCAGAGTTGCCGCGCGCGCCCTTGAGCGCACCCTTCGAGATGGCAGCCGCCGCCTCATCCGCGCGCAGGTACTCCTGCGCATTGACCTCACGGGTCGCGCTCTGCATGGTCAGGGACATATTCGTCCCCGTATCGCCGTCCGGGACAGGGAAAACGTTCAGCGCGTCCACCGCTTCCCGGTTCTTTTCGAGCAGTGCCGCACCCGCGACGACCATGTCGCGCAGCAGCAGCCCGTCAATGGTTTTATGCTGTATCAAAGGTAAATTCCTCCTACCTGCTTTCGGCGCCAGCTCCTTGGAACTGCTGCCGTGTGGCTTTCCTGCATTACACGCGGATACCTTCCACGGAGATGTTGACCTTGCGAACCTTTACGCCCGTCATGCTTTCCAGCTTGTAGCGCACGGTATCGACAATGGTCTTGCACACCTCGGCAATGGAGATGCCGTATTCCACGATGATGAACAGATCGACGTCCAGCATATCGCCAACACTGCGAATCTGCACGCCCTTGGAGAGGTTTTCCCTTCCCAGCCATTCGACGATGCCATCCTTGGCACGCTTGGAGGACATGGCAACGATGCCGTAGCATTCCAGCGCCGCGTATCCCACGACCTTGAGCAGGACATCCTCCGTAATATAGATTGTTCCGATGTCGTTCTTGATTTTGCAATCCATAGTAGTCGACCTCCTTCATCCAGGGGCTTCCCAGCTTTTGTCCTCGCGGACACGATAAATGCACCCATAGCTGGGTCAGAGTATAGTATACAGGATTTTAGCGGAAATGGCAAGACTTTTTCGGCCCGTTTCACAAAAATGCCGCCAGAAATTCCAGAAAAAGCGCCGACATGTGTCGATTTCGTGAACATTTCTTGCAGATTGTGTGATTTTCCCGCCTTTGCGATACCGCCTGACCAAAAATTTTCCCCTTGACAAGCGGGAAAAACCGTGCTATCATGCACCCATCAGGGCAATGAGGAGACGGGTCATCCGCTTCTGCGGCGCAGGCAGAGAGCTTCCGGGCGGTGTGAGGAAGCAGGCGGCGCATAGGGTGACGTACAGCTCCGAGCCATCCGCTGAAACCGCGTCTGCGCGGCGGGTAGGCGGCATCCGGTGCGCCGGTTACAGCGTGCGAGGAATGACTGTTCCTCCTTGAGGGCTGTTTGCAGCCAGACGGAAGTGGTACCGTGGCATTTTGTCACCTTCCCCGGATTTTGTCCGGAGAAGGTGTTTTTTATTCTTATTCTCTGAAAGTAGTAAGGAGTGATTGGATTATGGCGCTTGATTCCCTGCGTTTCGCGCACCGCTTCGACCAGATCAGCGGCAGCGCCATTCGCGAAATCTTCAAGATGATTGCCAAGCCCGGCATGATTTCCTTCGCGGGCGGCAATCCGGCGGCATCGGCGCTGCCCGATGCGGAATGCGCCGAAATCGCCCGCGACGTGCTGCAAAAGGACGGCAAGCGCATCCTGCAATATGGCGCGACAGAGGGGTATCCGCCGCTGCTGGAAAGCCTGCACGCCTATGTGGAGCAGCAGCTTGGGTGCGCCGTGCCTGCGGTGCTGCCCGTCACCGGCTCCACGCAGGCGATGGATTTGCTCTGCAAGGCACTGATTGACCCCGGCGACGTGATTCTGGTGGAGAACCCGTCGTTTCTGGGCAACATGCAGTGTATGCGGCTGTATCAGGCAACGCTGGTGCCGGTAGAAAGCGACGAGAACGGGATTATCCCGGAAAAGCTCGAAGAAGCGATGCGCCAGTATCACCCAAAGCTGCTTTACACCATCCCGACGTTCCAGAATCCGACGGGCATCACGCTGTCCGCCGACCGCCGCAAGCCCATTGCGGAACTCGCCGCGAAGTACCACGTCGTCGTGGCGGAGGATGACCCGTACCGCGATCTGCGATATGCCGGAGAAGCGTGCCCCTCCATCAAATCCTTCGACAAGGATGGCTGGGTCGTTTTCCTCGGCTCGTTCAGCAAGATTATCAGCCCCGGTCTGCGTGTCGGATTCATGGCGGGCGATGCGGGCATCCTGCGCAAATGCACCGTCGGCAAGCAGTCCACCGACGTCCACACGGCAAACCTTACACAGGCAATTGTGGATCAGTACCTGCGGCGCGGTCTGCTGCCCGACCACATCAAGCGCATCTGCCGCAGCTACAAGGCGCAGCTGGATGCTATGCTGAGTGAACTTTCGACCTTTCCCGAAGGCACGACGTACACGCGCCCGGACGGCGGCCTGTTCATCTTCGTGACGCTGCCGGAGGGCATCGACGCAAAGGAGCTGCTGGAACAAGCGGTAGAGCGCCACGTCGCCTACGTCCCCGGCACGCACTTCTTCTGCGACGGCGGACACGAGAACACGCTGCGCCTGAACTTCTCCAACGCCAGCATCGCGCAAATTCACGAGGGCATGAGCACCTTGCGGGAGATTTTCGCGCAGGCGCTGGCGAAATGACACTGTTTCCCCTACTACTTAATATATAGGAGGTTCCCCATGCACATTCTTGACGTTTTGAAAGAACGCGGCTTCATCGCCCAGACCACCTTTGAGGACGAACTGTACAAGCAGCTCGAAGAACCGACCACCTTCTACGTCGGCTTCGATCCGACCGCTGATTCCCTCCACATCGGGCATTACATCCCGATTATGGCGATGGCGCACATGCAGCGCGCGGGGCATCGCCCGATTGCGCTGATGGGCGGCGGCACGGCGATGATCGGCGACCCGTCCGGCAAGACCGACATGCGCAAGATGATGACCGTCGAGACGATTGACCACAACGTCGAGTGCATCAAGCAGCAGATGAGCCGTTTCCTTGATTTCTCCGACGACAAGGCGATTATCGTCAACAACGCGGACTGGCTGCGCAACCTGAACTTCATCGAATTCATGCGCGACATCGGCGCGATGTTCTCCGTCAACAAGATGCTGACTGCCGACTGCTACAAGACGCGCATGGCGACCGACAACGGTCTGTCCTTCCTCGAATTCACCTACATGCTCATGCAGTCCTACGACTTCCTGGAGCTGTTCCACCGCTACGGCTGCCGGCTGGAAATGGGCGGCAACGACCAGTGGAGCAACATGCTTGGCGGCGCAGACCTGGTTCGCCGCAAGGACAGTGAAAAGGCGTTCGCCTGCACGTTCCAGCTGCTGCTGACCCACGACGGCAAGAAGATGGGCAAGACCGAGAAGGGCGCGCTGTGGCTTGACCCGAACAAGACCTCCCCGTTCGACTTCTACCAGTACTGGCGCAACGTTGATGACGCGGACGTGGAAAAGTGCCTTGGCTTGCTGACCTTCCTGCCGATGGACGAAGTGCGCCGTCTGGGCGCGCTGCAAGGCAGCGAAATCAACGAGGCGAAGAAGGTGCTGGCATTCGAGGTGACGAAGCTGGTGCACGGCGAAGAAGAGGCGCAGAAGGCCGCCGATGCCGCTGCCGCACTGTTCGCGGGCGGCGCGTCTGCCGCGAATGTCCCCTCCTTCACGCTGACGAAGGACGAATTCGCCGCCGACAGCCGCGTGACGACCATGCTGGTCAAGTCCGGGCTGTGCAAGAGCCAGAGCGACGCGCGCAATCAGGTGAAGGCGGGTGCAGTGCTGGTGGCGGACAAGAAGGTGGATGACCTGAACGCCACGCTGGCGGAGAGCGACGTCCCCGCAGATGGTCTGCTGATTCAGAAGGGCAAGAAGAACTTCCGCCGCCTGTTCCTCGCATGAGTGCCATGAACCCCTATCGGACGCTCCGGCAGTCCGCCAGCGACGAGTTCATCATCAACAAAAGCCGCTTCATTGGCTATGCCGCGCCGTGCGAAACGGAAGCGGAGGCGCTTGCCTTTCTGCAATCCATCCGCACAAAGCACAAGGACGCCACGCACAACTGCTATGCCTACATCATCGGGCAGAACGCGGGCATCATGCGCTATTCAGACGACGGCGAACCGGGCGGCACGGCAGGGCTGCCGATGATGGAGGTATTGAAGCATCAGGGCGTAGTCAACTGCTGCTGCGTGGTCACGCGCTATTTCGGCGGCGTGCTGCTGGGCGCGGGCGGGCTGGTGCGCGCGTACACGCAGGGGGCAGTCGTCGCGCTCAAGGCGGCGCAGGTCGTCGAGATGCTTCCCTCCTGCCAATACCTGTGCGAAGTCGCCTATCCGCTGTGGGACAAGGTGCAGTACGCGCTGAAAAGCCTGCCGGTGCAATTGCTGAGCAGCGAGTTCACGACCGCCGTCGGCTTCACGCTGCTGATTCGCCAGACGGACGCGCAATCTGTCCTGGACACGCTGACCCGCGTCACCGACGGACGCATTGAGACGCTGCTGGAGGAAGAATCCTACCGTGCGTGGGACAGCGAAAGCAAATAACCGATTTTACCCGGAAATCGTTCTGATTCAGAACAGTTTTCGGGTTTTTGCTTGACCTTTATCAGCTTTCCTGCTATGATGCTTTCATAAATACCGGGACAAGGAGAAAGGCATATGACAAGGAAACATCCAGCACAGGAGCTTGAGGAAGATGTGCTGGTTCGCACAAGCAACATGGGGCAAGGGCGCTCGGATTATGAAGCGTTTCACACGCTGTCGCCCGCCATCCACCTGCGCGAAATCCATACGCATGATTTCTTTGAGCTGTATATTCACCTAAACGGCTTTCCCCGCCTGTATGTGGACAACAAAATCGTCACGCTCCAGCGCGGCAGCCTGATGATTTTCCCGCCATTCGTCATGCACGGCATAATCTCGCAGGACGCCATCCGCAACTACGAGCGAGTGGTGCTGTTCATCTCCTCCGGGATGCTGCACCAGCTGGGGCAGGGGCTTCTGCCGCTGGAGCAGCGCCTTTTGGACTGCACGCGCCGCACCGGGTATCATTATCAGCTGGATGAAGCGGCGCTTTCGCTGTGTACAACGTGCATTGACCGTGTGGCGCAGAACACAGGCGATGAGCGTCCCGAATCGCGCTTGGCGGATTATGCCGCGATGACCGAGTTTCTGCTGCAAATCCTCCGCGTGACGCAGGAAGCGCCAATGCTGCAGAGTGCCCAGCCCTCGCCAGACACCATCCAGCGCGTGATGGCGTACATCAACGAGCATTACGCCCAGCCGCTGACGCTGGAGGAAATTGCGGACGCGTTCTTCATCAGCAAATCGTACCTGTCACACGAGTTTGTCCGTTACACGAACACGTCGGTGTACGAGTACATCCAGTTCCGGCGCATCTGCGGCGCGAAGCTGCTGATTGCCTCCGGCGTATCGCTGACGGATGCTGCATTCCAGAGCGGGTTCAATTCATACTCCTCCTTTCTGCGCACTTTTCGCAAAACAGCAGGCATTTCGCCGACGGATTTCCAGCGAAATCTTGGCAAATAGCTTTTGCATTGTCGAATACGGATAATTTTTTCCCAGATATATCTGCACGATTTGCATAGTAGTGTGGACAATTTGCATAGACGCGCCGCCTTTTCTCCGCTATAATGAGGGTAACTTCCGGATGAGGTAATGCAGCCGTCGCCTCCCGGACAATATGCAAAGGTTCGGCTGAAAGAGAAAAGGAGGATCTCTATGAAACGGTTTTTCCTGCTGCTGCTCGCTGCTATCATCGGGCTGCTGCCGCTGATGAGCGCCTGCGCTGAAGCGCCGCTGGACGGGTATCCCGGCATTGATGAGCTGCCCGCCATCGACACAATCAACAATCCATTTGAGTTTTTCGACGTGAAGAATGACCCGAACGGCGACGGCATTGTGACCGACATCACCGAATGGGAAGCGCGCCGCACCGAAATCCGCAATTTGATCCAGCACTACTGGCTGGGCTACCGCTGGGAAACCGCGGCGGAGGACGTGTCTGGCAAGTACGAGATTGTCTACGAGGACAACACCGCGTCCTACGGCGGCTTCTATGGAATTTGGGGCGCTTGCATCTTCAACCTCGGCGACGAGTTCCGCAAGTTGTCCGCTGCGCTGCTGGAAGGTGAAGTGACGGTGGGCGACAAGACGTTCGGCCCTGCATCCACCAAGGCGGAAGCCAAGCAGCTTGCCATCGAGGCGTGGAACGCCGGCTACTCCGTCCACTACATCGGCGAACCGCCGTGGGGCACGGAAGGCGACGCGGTGTTCGTGAACACCACCGGCGCGATTACCGAGGAAACCATCCCCGCCCGTGTGCGCCCCGTGTATCAGGCGGTCATTACCATCACGAATCCAGAAACGGGCGCAAAGGCGAGCTTCGCTGCGAAGCTGAATGTGCCCACGGATGCGCAGATTCTGGCGGCTTGGGGTGAAGAGAAGGAGCAAGTGCCGTTCGTGATTGATATCGGCGGTACCTCCGCATTCTCTGCTGCAAACTTGAACGGACAGGGCTACGGTCTGGTGACGTTCAAAGCCACTGACATTTACCCCGATGACTCCAATGCGGATGACGGCATTGACCGTGCTGGCGTGTACACCGCGCTCTACCCCTACGACGCGAACGACTACAAGCACGCATCCGGCGCACTGATGGCGTGGAGCTGGGCGGCCAGTCAGATTGTGACCGCCTTGGAAAACCCGGCAGAGGGCACGAGCCTGACACTGGGCGAGCTGGTTCGCCTTGACCCGGCGAAGACCGTCATCACGGGCCATTCCCGCTACGGCAAGGCCGCCATGTTCACCGCGGCGTTTGACGACCGCATCAGCATCTGCGTGCCGAGCGAATGCGGCGGTTCGGGCATCCAGAGCTACCGCTACAAGGTGGAAGGCAAGATTTTCAACTTCAACACCTCCGCCTACGCCAAGGCTGACCGTGTCTACGGCAAGACCGAAGTGCCGACCGTGTCCTACGGCAAGGGCAACAGTTGGTTCCCGGAGACGGCTGCTATGTTCGTCGCCCGCGATAACCAGATTCCGTTTGACCCGGTGGAAATCATCGCGCTGGTTGCACCGCGCCCCTTCTTCACCGTGTCAGGCATTGACACCCACTGGCTGGGCAATGAAGGCGCTGTCGCCAGCATGGTTGCAGCAGAAGAGGTTTACGATTTCGTCGGCGCAACGGAAATCGAGAAAAACAACATTGCTGTTCGTGCCCGCCAGAGTGACCACGTCTTCTACCCGCGTGACTTCTGCTTTGCGCTGGCGATTATGGATCGCGAATTTAAGCAGACGGACGACAAGCTGCTGCATGTGAAGGATCTGTTCCCGGAAGGCACTGGCATTTCCGGCATGTCCTACCCGGCGGCGGATTACGCAACCATCAGCGAACTGAACGACTACCCGTTTGACATCAACTCTTCCTACATCCCGTGGTCTGCCGAAAGCAAGTACACACTGTGGACGGCGCAGGAGACCTTCCTGACGAACCACAATGTTACCATTACCGCGCATTCCGACGCGCCGGACGTGATGTTGGTGCTGCCGGATGGCACGGAAATCGCCGCTGCTTCGCACGAGGGTGACGTGTTCACCTTCACCTTGACTGCCGAACAGTCCGTCTACGGGCGCTACGAACTGCGCACCGTCGGCACGGACAAGGCGGCGCACAGCGTCTACTTCTCCGCCGTTTCGCTGGCGGATGCGCTCCGTCACGGCACGACGAAGGGTGACGAGGGCGAAGAAAACCGCGTGCTGGGCTTCGCGTCCCGTCTGGCGAACACGAAGGAGAATCCCCCGCTGGTCTACATCGGCAGCGAAACCGAACCCGCTTCCATGATTTTCACACCCGAACGTGTGGTGCCGGAAGACACGAGCCTGCTGGAATACGGCATTCTGTTCCACGACGCGCTGTTTATCCGCATTGCAAACGCTGGCTGGGACGCTTCGCAGACCTTCAAGGTGAAGAACCTGAAGTTTGTCTCCATGCCGGAATACACCTTCGAGTTCTCGATGGCGGACATTGCCGCTTCCGCTGAAAACAACGGCAAGCAGGATGCTGCGCTGTTCACCAAGCCGATTTCTTGGAACGCTGAGCGCTACAACAACGGTTTCTCGCAGGTGTGGCCCGCGATTCCGGATACGCTGGAAGAGCGGCAGGCGCTTGAACGCGGCGAGACCATCACCCGCCCCGAAGCGCCCGAAAAGACCGTGACCGCCTTTGACGCGACCGTCTCCGGCGAAGCGGCACTGTCGGACACCGCGCTGACCATCACGCTGACCTTCTCCGAAGCGCTGCGCACGGGTGAATACGCTGTCGGCATGGACATTGCCGAAGCCTGGGAAACCGCGTGGAATGCGGACGGCACGCAGATGACGCTGACCGTCCCCGCGGACGCGCTGAATGGACAGCACACCGTGAACCTCATCATCTTCCGCCTGATGGATACCGATGGCAACCTCATCGGCGGTCCGGTGGAACTGCATTTGGACTTCTAATCCTCGAATCCCCTGCCCGTGGCGACGTAAAATCGTCACGGGCTTTTTTTGTTCCCGGTAAACTTCATTTTCGCTTCCTTGTGACTTCACATTGGCTTCATCCAATTGTGTCATAATTGCTTCCGGAACATCCATGAGATGGAAGGAGTCAGAGGAACTATGAAGAAGACCGTGAAAATCATTGCCATCATCGTCGTGCTTGCGCTCGTTGTGGGCGGCGTTTCCCTCTTTGCGGGCGGACGGAAAAACACAGCTTACAGCGAGGAAATCGCCCGCACGCAGGACATCAGCACCTATTACACCTTTTCCGGCAACCTGTCGACAAAGGACAGCCAA
>OLXD01000754.1_pt1 | contig 13587 bp, 18 predicted proteins | sample 1673881 | NCBI WGS metagenome assembly OLXD01 (sample SAMEA103958131, study PRJEB25191) | human gut metagenome
CGGGAACCAGTCTGCCGTTTCTTTTCATAAACAGATTGCCGTCTGATCTCGGCAGCGGGAATTGTCCGTTGACATTTGAAAACAGCGTGATCTCGTCGTCTATCACATGAGTGTCATCGGCAAACACAAACCGCTCTGCGGACAGAAGCGTTCTGTCCATTCCCGCATAAAAAGGGATACCAATGACTTTGACATAGTGCTCTTCCAATGCCTGCGGGCGAAGATAAATTTTCGCTTTCTGGTTCTTTTCCAGGAAGTATTTCAGTCCGCCGCAGTGATCGACATGACCATGCGAGATCACCGCAATATCAATATCGGCAATATCCACTCCGAGCGTTTCGGCATTTCTCAAAAAGAAATCATTCGGGCCCATGTCAAACAGGATTTTATGCTTTTCCGTTTCCGCGTACAGAGATAGCCCGTGCTTACATTTTAGTTTTGACGACTCCGTGGTGTTTTCCAGCAGTACTACGATTTTTACCATCATTTTTACCATCATTGCTGCCTCTCAATTTGTTTCGTTCTGCTTTGCCTCACGGAGTCGGTTCAGGTTTTCCAGCACAAACGGGCTGTTTACGGCGATTTGTCCCAGCGTCGGACATCCATCCATCTGTCTGCAGTCGGCACAGGTATCAAGGCTCTTTTCCCGGACGCATTTATGTACGGGGCAGAGCTTGTCACAGAACGGCGTTTTTGCTCCGTCTATGCGGCATCCGGTGCAGTTGATCATGTCCGGCGTGATTGTTACCCCGTTGAGCTTTGTCTACAGGGCGGCAGTTTTTTCACGCAGGGCGTTGTCGTTTGTAAGCGTTGCGATTCTGGCGTCGCAGGTTTCACAGTCCAGCCCGCAGCAGCCGATCAGTTGGTTTGTGTTTTTCATAATCTCCTCCGTAAATAGTAATTTATTTGGATGATTTTATTATCCATTCATCAAGAAATTTCATTTGTTCATCCGTATGAAACCAATGCTCTCCATTTTTCATAATAGAAAGTGTTGAATTCGTTCTCTGTGCAAATTCAAATATCGTTCCATAAGCGGTAAGATTATCTTTTTCACCATACAAAATGTGCGTCGGGATTTTCCATATAATAGGATTTTCTCTTACATAGCAAAGATAATCCCATGAAAGAGTCTCTCCAAAGGTTGTCTGAATTTCTTTTTTCTCTTTGAGTTCATCCTCTGTAACATTTGCCCAAATCATCATATCAGCAATAAGCCTTTCCATATCTACAACGGGCGAAATAAAATATGCTTTCTCTATTTGCTGATTTGATAAGGCATTGATAGCAAAATACGCTCCAATGCTATTGGCAATTACTTCAACAGTCTTGTAGTTTCTATAAATTGAATTAAAAAGTAATGGAAATTCTTCTTTTGCTTCCCATGGAAACTGTGCAGTATAGTCAAGACCAATCACATCACAATCACTAAAGAGCGGCTTGTAATGAATAGCTTCTTCAGCATTTCCACCTTTTCCGTGTATATAAATAACTGCTTTATCCACAATAGTTATCCTCCACAAATTCATGGTTGTCAGATAAAATGTCTAATGGCCTCTGTGCTTTTCTTTCCGCTTTTGCTGTTCCAAATCGAACTGACGCTGTTTCTCTGCCTCACGCTGCTGCCTGCTGATTTGTTTTCGTTCCATTTTGATTTCCTCCCGCTGCATCTGCAACGCTTGTTGGGACTTCGTTCCGATGCCGGAAACGCGCATCTGTTTCTTCACTTCACGCTGCCTTCTTTTGGGGTTATCTGCGGTCTTTTTCATTTCAGATGCAATCGCAGCGCTGAACACCAACCTGTCATAGTGCTTGAGAACGAACTCCCAGACTTCATAATCTTTTGGCTCTGCGCCAAAGGTAACCTTACATACAGACAGCTTGCCGTTTTCCATCCGCTCAAAAACGCCGACCCAGAACGGCTCTTCAAAATACACCGTCAGTTTACTGACTGTGTCCATAAGAATCCCTCCTAAAATAATTGTTGAACAAAGAATGGACAACCCGGAGGGGCAGGTTACTTACCCTATTTACATAGGACGGCCGGGCTACCTACCGGCTCTGGTACACCTCGTTGGTGTACGTTGCGTTTTTATCTTTGTCAGTAACATGATAAAGTTCTGCGGTAGAATACACAGATTGATAGACCCCGATCCGTGCCTCGCCTCCATAGAATTTAATTTTTCCTGACCGCAAGGCAGTAATTGACATGCTCAAAGGCTTTCATATCGGCCCCGGCCTTGTCGATCACGTCCCTTTGAATATCATCCGGTGTCAGCAGCTCATAGATCAGAAACCCGTGCTTCTCCAGCAGTTTTTCAAGCTCTGAATAGGAAAACGCCGATTGCATCGGTTCACCGCCTGCTATTGCCATCATAATGGTGTTTTGCACACGCTTTTCGGGCGCGTCAAAGAAGTTCTCGTCCGGATAATCGAACGCAAGGGTGCTGCCGTCCGCGCAGAGCGAGGACAGTGCAGAGAGCATCGTGTCGATTGCTTCTGCCGAAAGGTAGTAGGTCACACCGAGCCATGAGAAAAAGGATTTTACAGACGGGTCAAAACCGGCAGTAATCAGCCGTTCCGCCAAGCTGTCCTTTGTAAAATCCACGGGGACAAAGGTGAGATTGTTCGGTGCTGTCCAACCGGCACGGGTGATCCGTTCCCGCTTGTCCGCCTGCGTCAGAGGATGATCGACCTCAAATACCCGGTACTTCGCTAAAAACTCCGGCTCCCGAAAGGCGAAGGTGTCCATACCTGCGCCGAGGATAACATATTGCTTTGTGCCGGTCAGAACGGCGGTTTTCAAAGCCTTCTCCGTGTAGGCTGCACGGCAGAGCGGCGACGGCGCGATGTGCGTATTTATGAGCTGGCGCAGCAGCTCCTTCGGTGTTTGTTCAGCAGGGGCGATCTCCGGTTCAAAGAACTGCGCTCCGCCGAGAAGATAGCCCTGAACGGCGGCATATTCTTCTGCTGTCATCAGCTCTTTGGCAAGGAAATCCCCGAAAACCGGATGCTCTTCATTTTCTGCATGAAACGCCCGTCCGAAGGAACTCATCAGGGCGGTAATGCTGGCTTTGTTATTCGTTCCGTTGACCTCCATATTTTTCTTCCATTTCTCTCGTATGCGCATGAAGCAGCGTTAGCGCCTGCGTCTGGACACAGGGCAGTGACCTTTGATCCGTGTCTGCAAACTCGCGCTTAATTCGCACAGAGGCAATCGCGTGAGCGTCGTCTGTTTTGTTCTCATCCGCTTCCGATAAGAACTTTTGCAGCAGGCTCAAATCGCTGGAATAGTGAAGCTCCACCAGCTTTGCCCGGTATTCCAGCTCTGCGGGGGTGATCTCCGGGAATCGTTTCATATCTACGGTGTGCTGCGCTTCATGCTTCAGAAGCGAAACAAGAAACCGTTCGCTCTCAAAATCATACGCCTGCTCGATGCAGTTGATCGTTCCATCGGGCGAAGCCCAGCCGCCCGTACCATATCGGCCGAAGGTCAGATAATCCATCCAGCTCCGAAATACAAAACCTTTAAGGATGTTGACCGTATATTCTGCCGTTCCGTCCGGAAGTTCAACGCGGTAGGTAGTTGGAACCGTATTCCGCCAGACATAAGGGCCGTAATATCCCTGCGTTTTTCCGAAAAGAGCATGATAGCCCTCCGACCCAAACATCGATTGAAGCTGCTCTGTCAGGAGTCCGTCGCCTGCATCCGGTGTATTTAGAAGTGCTTTCAGCCCTGTCCGCAGTTTGTCTGCGGCCTCCGCCTCCGGTGAGCCGCAATAAAAGGTGTTCCGAAAATAAATCTGATACAGACGCAGGATGTCGTTGAGATTGTCAGGTATTTCGTATGTACGGTACTTCTGATCTTCAAAAATCGCCACATATGCAGGAAGAATGTCCTTGAATTCCTCGTGATTGCGCATATAGGCAATCGCGCCTTTTATATCTCCGTTCACAAAAAACTGACTGATTTGCATATCGTTCTCCCTTATCCACGTCAATTCCTTTTTTCCTGCTGAGCTTTCGGGAGCGTCCGTGTCAGGATCAGCGTATAGGCGACCGTAATGACAATCAGAGTGGCGAGATGGAGCAGGTGCGTTTCCGTGGTAAGATTCATATCATTCGCAAAGGTGCCGAGCGTGTTGATGGCGGAATGGACGAGGATGCAGGGAAGCAAGCTGCCGCCGCGATAAAAGACTGTGACCAGCAGGAATCCAACCGCGATGGCAAAAACGATCTGGCACAGGTTATTGACAAGATCCATGCCGCTGCCGTTGAACAGGTTGATGATATGTCCGATGCCGAAAGTCATACTGGAGATAATAACGGCGGATTTGATATTATCCTTTGCAATGGCCTTAAACAACAGACCCCGGAAGATCACTTCCTCCAAGAAACCAACACATAGCATACACACGATCCGACAGGCCGTTTCAGCCGGTGAATAATTGAGGGCGAAGCCGTTCCAAAGGTTTCCCGATGCCAGAATTACAAGCGGCACATAGTAGAGAAACCGCCGTGCAGGAACGGGCGATTTGCAAAGGCCATACCGTTTCAGCAGGTTATTCTTTCGGATGAAGGTGAAAAGAACGACCGTCTGCAAAACGCAGAAAGCGGCGCTTGCCGCGTATGCGACCCCGATGGCATTGTTCAGCGGATTCGCCAGCGATTGCAGAACGCAGTAAACCACGATCCATACAATCGCAAAGGTCAGCTCGTTTTTCTCATATAGCTTTTTCATGTCATTTCCTCCTGCACCGCATATAGCTCAAGCGCTGCTTCATCTATTGCCCCGGATTTTCGTCCCGTCCATCTGCTGAATGTAAACTGTTCCTTTCGCGTGATGTGCTTCCACATAGATGGAATATGTCCCGCTCTCAAGGATATTTACGGTAAACTCTCTCACGCCCTTGCCGTTACCGGCATATATGGAGCTTTCGTCCGGTTCCTTGATCTCCATGTAGATAGAGCCTTTTACGGTTTCAAATTGAACCGCAAGCGTATCGCCTGCGCGGAGTTCCATCGTGAACCGGTCGGTTCCGGTCATGCGGTCAATGTCCAATTGGTAGGAGCCTGCCTCTGCTGTGCGGCTGCCAACAAAGCAGTCTCGGCCGCAAGCAGTCAAAGAGACAGCAAGCCCTAAAATGCAAAGGGTGAAAAGTGTGATGGTCAATGATTTCTGTTTCATTTATTTACCTATCGGAATATACTAAATGATCTTTACCTTTTGACGGCATTGGAAAGCGCTAAGACCTCGCAGCCCTTGCTCTCATAATAGGTCAGCAGTTCCGGCAGTTTCTTTTTATCGTAACTCGTGATGCAGTCAGACAAAACATGAACGGTATAGCCGCTTTTTGCCATATTGTAGCAGGTGGATTTGATGCAGGCCGCGGCGTCCGCACCGATGACGTAAAACTCGGAAATCTCATGCTCCTGAATAAAGGCGGTAAACGCCTCGCTGGTCAGGGCGTTGCTTTTTACCTTCGTAAAAATATGGTCGGATACGATGTTCAGCTCCGGCACCAGCTCTGCACCGCGGGTGCCGGGCTTGAAGGTTCTCGTTCCCGCAGAAAGGCTGTTGTGCTGAATGTAAACGATCCAAAGGCCCTTTTGTTCTGCCCAGTCGATCGCCGCATTGACTTTTTCAATGATTTCCTTATAGTTTTTCGTGATGTCATTTTGCAGGTCGATCACGACCAATGCACTGTTTTTCATATTGTAGTCCTCCATAAATTTCGTGTTCCGCTGTACGGCGGCGTTTACATCAGGGAAGCGGATTCTTCCGAGCCTCGCTGCTTATGACAGCAGTTTAAACGCCTGCTCCAGCAACCAGTCTCGGCCTTCCAGAAAATCGTATCCCAGCAGCGCCTCTATCTCTGTCGGTTGACCGTATAGCCAGTCGCAAATATCGACATTCTGCAAATAAAGTGGCAAGAGAAAGCACAACAATCATTCCTCCCAATCGTTTTCTATCTATTTATAAGTTCTATTTCGATTGATCCGCTTGAAAAAGAGAAAATAAATCAGCAAACCATCAATGGCAAAATCATAAATGCGCAGACGGTCAAAGAGCAAAACACTGGACAAAATCGAAACAAGTACGATTCCAGCGCCAATGATTTTAGGAAACAATCCCCACTCTTTTGTCATCCATGCGAAATACGCCATGACCGGCGACAGAAAGGCGAATATCGTCCAGCCGATAACAAACGTCCAGCCGTAGACACCTTGGGTAAGCATGGCTGTCGCATAATAGGTGAGCAACATCCCGATGCAAAACGGAAGGATGTTCCGCATTGCGGCTTTCTTTGTCGGGCTGTAAATAGCGATCAGCGTCCCCAACAGAATCCAAACCGACATCTGAGAAAAGATTTCTCCCAAATTCGGATAATACATATCGAATAATCTTGACAGCGCGCCGAGGAAAAGGCCGACGAAGAACAGAGAGAGCGGGTTCAGAAGTTTATTTGTTTTCATTAATTCTCACATTTCCAAAGTGATATAAATATTGTCAGGAAGCAATGTTCCTGTTTTCCACACAGCTTCAAAATCTTCCGTTGGCAGTACCCGGTTGTATTGCGTATCCGATGCGTTGGCATTTTCCGCGAGAGAATCCACCAGATAAATGTGCTGCTCGTCATAGCCGACAACGACAGCGTAGTGCGTATCTCCCGGAATCCGGATGAAAACGATGATCGGATTTCCCTCCGTCAGCCGCTGCTTCAACGTGTCAACGCTCCCGTGACAAGCCTTTGCCTGATACCCATGCCGCTCAAAAACATCCACGATGCTGTTTGCGGAAACGAAGCCAAGCGTTCGTTTTAATTCCGGAAACAGGGCCTCTCCGTCCGTATCTTCCCCAAAGTGCCGTAGGAGATAGGCAGCAGCATAAGCTGCGCATTTCCCATCCGTCTGGTAGTCGATACGATTTTCTGAACTTGCGCAGAAGAACTCTGGCGGATAATCAAAGGCTTCCATCTCGTCCCTCGACGGACTTATGGATGCGAGGAAACTGATAGTTGTAGCAATAGATACGACGATTGCAACCATAGCGGCGGTCAGACGTATTTTTCGTATCTGCATTGTTCCTGTACCTGATCTCCCAGCAAAGTGATTGCTTTTTGGGGACATAATACTAATGTCTTTTTAAAAAGGTTGATAATTTATCACTGTTGATGTATAATGAAGATGGTGATGAGAAATGAAAAGATACACTTTCACGCTTGAGGAAACGCAAGAAATCAAGGCTGCGAGGAAAAAGAATCGAGACAAGAATGTTGAAAAAAGACTGGCAGCACTTGAGATGCGAGCAGAAGGGAAGCAGAACAAAGAAATTCGTGAAAAAACCGGCTTCCACACGCAATATATTACCGTGCTGGTTTCCCGATATAAAGCCAACGGTCTTGCAAGTATCACAGAAAGCCACTATCACGGAAACCACCGGAACCTGAGTTATGCAGAAGAGGAAGCGCTTCTGGAACCGTTTCGTCAGGCTTCAAATGCAGGAAAAACGGTATCGGTGCATGATATTGAGACTGCATATCGGGAAGCTGTAGGCCATTCCATAGGGACATCACAGATCTATTACGTCCTCCACCGCCACGGTTGGAGGAAAGTCATGCCAAGGAGCAAGCATCCGAAGAAAGCCAGTGATGAGGTCATCGAGACCTCAAAAAAATTAACAAGCGAATCGGCGAACTAAAGAATTATGTAAACAAGTCTGGTCATCCACATCAAGAAGTACGACTTATGTTCCAGGATGAAGCAGGATTCGGACGAATCAATAAGCCCAAATACTGCTGGTGTGAAAAGGGCATTCGTCCATCGGTACCTTGCCATCACATTCGTGAATATCGGTATGCATACGGAGCTGTTGAACCAGTAACGGGAAGCTCCTGTTTTCTTGTTATGCCGTATTGCAAACATCGGTGTACAAGGGGTACAAACAAGATAAAATAGAAATGAGGGGCGATAGAGCGGAAATGTCAGATTTTCCACTCTATCTGAACACGGTCGCTGGTGGCCTTGATCGTAGAGATCAAACCATCGGCGGCTTTTCTTTTGTCGTCAAAATCTATGCTGTCCCAGTTGTCGAGATAATAGGATAACTTCTTTATCTGCTGGGGAGATATGGTTTCAACGCTCAATTCGGCGATTGCCTTTGAAATGGTCTGGCGTCGGGTGTCCAGTTCTTCAATTTTTTTGTTGGCGTAGGCAAGCAAGGTCGCATTGGCTCCGGTCAGCGTATCCAGCAGCTTTTCAATTTCTGCCTCCACCTGTGCCAGCTCCACTTGATAGGCAGTCAGTTTCGGATTGACTTTTTCCTCTCTGCCGTGGAGTATCTGAAAGTCTTTGAATTTTTCCTGCATGGCCGAGAAAATGAATTGCTCAAATTCTTCTTTGCGGATTTTCCCGCAGCCCGGACAGCCTTTGTTTTCCGTCCGTTTGGTACAGCGGAAATATCCGGTGCTGTTTGGTACATGGGTGGCTTTCAGAGCATACCCACAATGCCCGCATTTGATTTTTCCGGCCAGCCAAGTGTTCTTCGGTTTCCGTCCCTGCTGGAAGGTGGTATTTGCCATAAGTTTTTTCCGGCATTTCAGCCATGTGTCAGAGGAAATGAGTGCTTCATGGGGAGCGATAACAAGTATCTGGTCTTTTAAGCACCTGTCCTTGTCCTCCTTCACATCCCGCCCCTGATAGAGATAGCAGCCGTTTGTTCCGGCAAAGTCGGAAGCGTCATTGACAATCGCTGCACCCTGGCTCTTGAAAAATTCGTACAGCTCCAAATCGGCCTGTGCGTAAACGGGGTTTCTTAAAAGCTGGGAAAGAAATGTACGGAACATGGATTTGCCATAAATTTTTATGTCATGTTCCTCGAAGTATCGGGTAATATCTCCGAAGGAGGTTTCCGGTTCAGCGTACATTTCAAACATCAGCCGAACATGGTCGGCGGCTACGGGGTCGGCAACCATTTTCTTTGTGCGGATACCCTCTACCACAGTAGGCTCTAACTGATAACCGTATGGTGCCTGCCCGCTCATGTGGAAGCCTTTCAGGCACCGGGAATAGTAGGCGTCTGTGACACGCTTCTGAATTGTCTCACGTTCAAGCTGGGCGAATACAATGCAGATATTCAGCATGGCCCGGCCCATCGGGGTCGAAGTATCAAACTTTTCCGTGGAGGATACAAACTCCACATCGTACTCTTGAAACAGCTCCATCATCGTTGCAAAGTCCAGAATAGAGCGGCTTATACGGTCCAGCTTGTACACGATGACCCGCCGGACCTTTCCCTTGCGGATCTCGCCCAGCAGCTTTTGAAACTCCGGCCTGTCCGTATTTTTACCGGAATAGCCTTTGTCCTTGAATACCCGGCAGCTCCCACCTTTCAATTCATACTTGCAAAAGTCGATCTGACTTTCAATGCTGATACTGTCCTTGCGGTCTACTGACTGTCTTGCGTAAATACAATCTTCTCTGATAAATTCCATATTGGGCTCCTTTCCTTGTTGGAATGGAGCTACCAACCTTACAACTATATTATACCATCAGCAGCCCCGGACAACAATGTTGCGAATGATTAGGGAAATCTGTCCCCATATTTTCTGAACACCTCATAAAGACAACGCTCAATTTCTTTTTTGCGCTGTGCTTTCTCCTTCGGGGGAAGTACCGGCGTGAGGCTTTCCAGCACAATGATCTTCCCTTGAAATGCGACAGACTTTGTTTCTCGTTCATAAGTGACAGCTTGCGTCATTGAAAACCTCCTTTGCGAAAGTGCGTGTATATGCCTGCCTTTCCCGCTTGTCCTGTGGGGAAATGTCAAAAGACGGCACCCAGCAGGTGCCGCCCTTTGAGCTTTCTCCACTTCGGGTCAATGTGGCCCGAGGTCAGTAAGGACTGGAAAGGTACTTTTCTTTGGCGTCCTCCACGCTGTTGAGGTCGAATACTTCATAAAGCTGCCCCACAACACGCCGTATATCCTTCTTTGAAAATCCGCAGTCCTCCATTGCCATAATGACATAACCACGGCAGGCGTCATTGCTCCATTCGTCCGGTTCCAAGCCGGGGATCATTCCAAACGCATTTCCCATAAAGTGCTCCTTTTTTGAAAAGATGGGGAGCCACGCCGGATCGGTTGGCCTATCATCAGACAGCATTGCCGGGGGCTCCCCATAGGTTTTCACTTCATTTCAGACACACCGGACGGGCATAGGCTTCATGCCCCATAGTATTTCAACTCTCCCCATTCTGATGGCAAGGCGTTCTCATTGCCTGCGACGGCTCACGGCTTGCAAGGCCGCTTCAACGCTCGGACTGTGACTAAACGCAAGTATCCGGGTTCTGCGCCTGTTCCGGTGGAGCCAGCCTTGCCCCACCTATGGCATGGACCTGTTCGCTCGCTCAGTTTTACAAAGACTGTATTCTCTGAAATCCGAGGTCATGGCGGGTCTGTCACACAGCGCGTTCCCCTTCGTATCCGGGTGTCTTTTTATTCAATTTTCAATCTGCATGAGGCTTGTCTGAACCTCGGGCCATTGTGACCCGAAGTGTTTTGCCTCTCATAAGCCATTTCATTTTCCGGCCTAAATCGGTACGCCTTACAAAGAATTTTTCAAAATTTTTTCTAAGCGCCGCAGACCTCGCTCGATTGCGACACGAACCACTTTTTCATGGACGCCCTCTGCCCGGGCAATGTCCTGTTTGGTCATGCCGAGAATGAAATGAGCATAAATCCGTTTTGCCTGTTTGTTCGGCAGACTGGCAATCGCCGCATGAAGCTCCTGCATGGTCACTTTCCGCTCATACAGTTCATGGGGAGATAAGGCAACAAAGACAGCTTCATGCTCCAGCCCGTCATCCCGATCAAGGGAATAGTAGGCTTTGTGGCGGTATGTACGCAGCCGGTAGGCAGCCTCTTTACGATCAAACTCTTTGAACATTTCTGCAACTTCTTCCGATACTTCCATGAAGCAATCCGATGTATAGAATGGGTAATAGTCCCGCAAATTGATAATAGCCATATTGACCTCCGTTTCGGTTGTTGGTTGACGAGTGACCGAAACGAAGGCGGCGGGGAGCGGCACCGGGGAATGACTTCGGGCCAACATGACCCGAAGCAGCCCCATAAGAACACAAAAGCGCCCGGGCGGCATGAAGCCACACGGACGCATGAAATGACATAACAATTAAGGTTCCAACAAATTTCGCATACATAGCCGGAATAACCCGGAGGCGGAGCTATGCTTTTTTTAACTGATGTAGGTCATGGGTACTATGAAAAAAGGCAAAAATAGACACGGCGGCAATCCTCCTATATGCCGCCGTGGATTTACACGGTGTTAGGTCGTCGTTGGTTTAGGATAAACGAAAAGAAACGGCGGCTCTGAAATCAAAGCCACCGCTTCATAGGCGCGTGGAAATGTGTCTGCTTTACGACGGCTTTTTTTCTTTTGCCGTCGTCCGGCAGAATGTTACTCCATATTCAATTCAATGCTTCCAGTGAAATTTTCACATTCAATGCCGATATAGTTTCCACCTTCAGGGAGTGTAATTGTATCACTATATGTTCCGGTTGTTTCAAGCAAAGTGACTTCTTCATCAGCTCCAGAAATCCAAAATACTTTTGCAGTTCCATCCGTAACCTCCAGCGCGCAGTCAATAGACAGATCCTTACCCGCTTCACGCTTTATGGAAGTTCCGCCGAACAAATACTCTGTATCTGAAAAATCCTCATAGTTGGCTGTATAGCTTCCTGTATAATCATCAATTCCTTTTTCTTTCGTACCTTGTAAGGATGAATTTCCGGTAAGTGCTATGGAACCAGCAGACTGAACAATATTGTTATACTGATCGAGAACTTCATCTTTTGTACAACCGGAAAGCACAGAAGCGCCCAACAGTATCAAGCATAATGATAGAACTATTTTCTTCACAGGTATCACCTTCCTTTCCTGCGTACAGCACGCTTTCCTTTTCCCTTGGAATTTGCCTGTTTACGGGATTTTATTTCTTTTTTGTTACTGGACATCAGTAACAACAGCACCGCCCAGAGAACCATGATGCCAACCCCAATGACTGCCAGCAAAGGATTCGGGGCTGTGGTTGTTCCGGCATATCCACTCATGTCAAAGCCCACTAAAATCAGCGCAGCAGAAAACGGATAGATGCTGGCAAGGATACCGCCTTTGAAGAACAGCATGCTATATCCAAGGAAAAACGCCAGAATGGAACCTCCCAGATATGCCCCTCGGATCTGCCCAAAAATCAAGATCAGCGGCATACAGACCAAATAGGTCGTCAGAGCTGCCAACACGATCTGTGTACCTCCATGAAAAAACACTTCCACTGTCAGTCCCGATAATCCAACCGTCAATCCAGTAATCAAGGTAACGCCAACGCTGTATATTCCCAGCAGGACTGCAAAAATCCCGACCCAAAAGAGCTTAGCTCCCAGCATTTTCGGCATGGAAACAGGAATTGTCATGATGTTTTTCAGCGTATCATGGGTGGATTCTCTGTCAATCAGCCAGCTGCCAATCATCACCAGTGAAATCGGAAAAAACATCTGCGTATTGCCCCAGACAACATTCTCAAACAGAGTGGAAAAATCATAGTTTGGATTTCGGTACTCCGCCTCCACAATCAGCTGGCTCCCATATTGCACCAACGGACAGAGTGCAAGCGCCACCAGCCCCACCCAAAGTATTTGGCACCGGCGTAGCTTGAGCAATTCTGCTTTTAATAAATTCCACATAATTACACCCCCTTAGATTTCCTGGCGCCGGTAAACCAACGCAATCAGCGCAAGAAATACAACGGCTTCCCCAACAATCACACCGAACACCTGAACACCATTCAGAAAATACGGACTGATCCGTTCCAACAAGTCTGCCAATTCCGCACTGGTCTGGCTTTGGTCATAAAATTGGAAGGTCCAGCGGAAAGCCAGCGGTCCCGGAAACAGGGTTCCGATATTCAAACCAAAAGGCTGTGTGAGGAACGCATCGCTCATCGAAAGGATATAATTTGCAGTCGTATAGAAAAAGGTAATCACGACCGACACGATATAGTTTTTATTAAGAAGAACAACGAGCAGGATACATGGAAGTGCGCCTACCCACATAATCAGCCCTTCTTCTATCCCAACGCCAAACAAGGTCCAAAACCCAACCGGCTCCCAGCCCTGAAACAGCAAAACCGCAAGATTTACCAATCCTCCAACTGCCATAAAGCCAACGGCAAACAATAGCAAAACCAGCATCTTGGACAGCACCAACTTGGTTCTGTTTATCGGTATGGTAACAAGGTTTTTTAGTGTGTCATTGTCCAGCTCCTCAAACAGCAGATTGGAAGCCAGTATCACAAGGAGCGGCATCAAAAGCAAATAAGCACTGAGCTGGAACAGGCTGGACATCACTCCATTTACAGCATCCACATCAGTGTTTACATCTGCCAGAAAGAAAGCATAAGCCAATGGCATGAAAACAGAAAGCAGCAGAGAAATAAATACCAAGGGCTTCCGTTTTAATTTCAAAAATTCGCATTTGATTAGTTTAAGCAATTCCTTCGCCCCCTGTCACA
>OLXD01000772.1_pt1 | contig 13392 bp, 13 predicted proteins | sample 1673881 | NCBI WGS metagenome assembly OLXD01 (sample SAMEA103958131, study PRJEB25191) | human gut metagenome
CGAACCGCAGGTTCGCCGGATAAACACGCGGGCATAGCCTGAAAGTGTCACCAACTGAATCGCGCGAAAGGGTCAAGGGAGGAACTCCCTTGTGGGGTCAAGGGGCAACGCCCCTTGGGGCTCCTCCAAAATAAAGGAGAAGTTATGTTTTTAGCGAATACATGGGAAGATTATGAGGTGCTGGATACGGGCGACGGGGAGAAGCTCGAACGGTGGGGGAATGTCATCTTGCGGCGGCCTGATCCGCAGACGATTTGGCCCAAGGCAGACCCGGCGCTGTGGAAACAGGCGCAGGCGCATTATCACCGCTCAGAAAAGGGCGGCGGCGAGTGGGAGTTTTTGACCCGCCTGCCGGAGCGCTGGACGATACAGCACCAAGATTTGCGGTTCTATGTCCGCCCGACGGGATTCAAGCACACGGGGCTTTTCCCGGAACAGGCGGCGAACTGGGTGTGGATGGGCGACCTCATCCGCAATAGCGGGCGCAAGGACATCCGCGTGCTGAACCTGTTCGGCTACACCGGCGGCGCGACGCTGGCCTGCATGGCGGCGGGCGCGCACGTCACCCACGTCGATGCCGCGAAGGGCATGATTCAGTGGGGCAAGGAGAACCGCGAGTTATCGAAGCTGCCGGAGGAAAGGAGCCGCTGGATTGTCGAGGACGCGCTGCGGTTTGTGCAGCGGGAAATCCGCCGCGGCAACACCTACGACGGCATCCTGATGGATCCGCCGAGCTACGGGCGCGGGCCGTCGGGCGAGGTGTGGAAGCTGGAAAACGAACTGTTCGGGCTGGTCGATACGAGCGCGAAGGTACTCTCCGACAAGCCGCTGTTCTTCCTCATCAACAGTTACACGACGGGCTTTCAGGCCAGCGTCCTCAGCAATATGCTGCTGAAGTGCGTCAGCAGCCGCCATGGGGGCATCATCGACGCGCAGGAGCTTTGCCTGCCGGTGACGACGGGCGGCGTGCTGCCCTGCGGCGCAAGCGGAAGGTGGTCGGCCAAATGAACGAATTCCCGCTGCATCAGCTGGCGAATATCGACGTGCAGTATGAAGATAACCACGTCATCGTCGCTGTCAAGCCGCCGAATATGCTCTCGCAGGCGGACAAGACGGGCGATACCGATATCCTCACGCAGATCAAAGAGTACATCAAAATTAAGTACAACAAGCCCGGCGCGGTGTATCTGGGGCTGGTGCATCGGCTGGATCGCCCGGTTGGCGGGCTGATGGTCTTTGCGCGCACGAGCAAGGCGGCGTCCCGGCTGTCTGCGCAGATGCGTGAGCACGAGATGGGGCGCGAGTACCTCTGCGTCGTCGAGGGGCGCGTCAAAGACCGCTTCACCTGCATCGACTACCTGAAAAAGAACGAGTACCTCAACAAGGTCGAAATCTGCGACGCGGACGAGAAGGGCGCGCAGCTGGCGATGCTGTCCGGCGAGTGCCTTGCGCGCAAGAACGGCACGGCGCTGTGTGCCATCCGCCTGCAAACGGGGCGGAATCACCAAATCCGCGTGCAGATGGCGAACATGGGCGCGCCGCTGTGGGGCGACAATAAGTACGGGCGCGGCATTGCGGGGCAGCAGATTGCCCTGTGGGGCTACCGGCTGGTGTTCGAGCATCCGACGCGCAAGGAAATTATGACCTTCCAGAACCTTCCGTGCGGCTCCATCTGGAACTGCTACGCCGAAGAACTGACCGACATGGCCATCCGCTTCAACAACTCTGCCGAAGCGATTTTGAACCCCGACATCCCGGACAACGGAGGAATTGAGCCGTGACACAACCTTTTTCCTATGAACTCAAGCACATTTGCAAGCAGTCTGGCGCGCGACTGGGCGTGCTGCATACGCCGCACGGCGACATTCAAACGCCGATTTACATGCCCGTCGGCACGGCAGCGTGCGTGAAAGCCATGACGCCCCGCGAGATGGAGGAAATCGGCACGCAGATTCTGCTGTCGAACACCTACCACCTGCACCTGCGCCCCGGCGAAGACCTCGTGCAGGAGGCGGGCGGCCTGCACAACTTCATGGACTGGCACAAGCCGATTCTGACCGACAGCGGCGGATTCCAAGTGTTTTCGCTCGCGGGTATCCGCACGATTAAGGAGGAAGGCGTGACGTTCCAGAGCCATCTGGACGGTTCGCGCCACTTCATCGGGCCGGAAGAGTCGATGGATATCCAGCAGAAGTTAGGGTCGGATATTTGCATGGCGTTTGACGTGTGCAGCCCGTACCCCTGCGATTACAACACCGCGAAAATCAACATGGAGCGCACCCACCGCTGGGCGGAGCGCTGCAAGAAGCACCACACGAAGGAAGATCAGGCGCTGTTTGGCATCGTGCAGGGCGCGTTCTACAAGGATCTGCGCATCGAGAGCGCCAAGACGCTGGCGGATATGGACTTCATCGGCTACGGCATCGGCGGATTGTCTGTCGGTGAGCCGAAGCCCGTGATGTACGAGATGCTGGATGAAATCGCGCCGTATATGCCGGTCAACAAGCCGCGATACCTGATGGGCGTCGGTACGCCGGATTGCCTGCTGGAAGGCGTGCTGCGCGGCGTGGATATGTTCGACTGCGTGCTGGCGACGCGAATCGCCCGCAATGGCACGGTGCTGACGAGCAAGGGACGCGTCGTCGTCAAGAACGCGCAGTACGCGCACGATTTCGGCCCGATTGACGCCGAATGCGACTGCTACGCCTGCCAGCATTTCTCCCGCGCGTATGTGCGCCACCTGCTCAAGGCGGGCGAAATCACCGGCGGACGGCTTGCGTCAATTCACAACCTGCGCTTCCTGATCCACCTGATGGAGCAGATTCGCGAAGCCATCGCCAACGACTGCTTCCTTGATTTCCGCAAAGAGTTTTATTCCAAGTACGATATGTCCCGTAATTTCTGATGTTTCTTTGCACTCCCGCGCCGAACGTGGTGCGGGGGTGTTTGTCGTTTTTGGAAAAGTGGCGGAAAATCGCGAAAAAGTGGACTACCATGCAACCGCGCTTCGTGGTATGCTAAAAATGCCGAAGAAATTCGGGACAGGCATCGAATACACCGGTTACACGACGCCTGCCGCGGAAAGCCCGCCCCCCTTCCACTTATTGCGGTTTGCTTTCCGCCCCACAAAAGATACGCTCCGGACGCAGCCTGCACCGCTATGCGTCCGGAGGGCAGTCTGTGGGAAGCAGACCACGGCAGAGAAAAAATCGCAAAATGAGCGGGAAGAAGTAGGAGGAAAAGAACGTGAAAAGATTCTCACGCTTGGTAGCGGCTATGGTGGCGCTGGCTTTGGTGCTGACGGGCGTCGTCTTTGCGGAAACGCAGGGGACGATTGCCGAGCGGTATCAGGACGCGCTTTCGCGGCTGGAACGTTACTTGATGAACCTGCAGGATGATTCGGTGAACATCACGACGCTGGCGGAAGATTTCCAGAAACTTGGAAATTACGAGGGCAGCAACGCCTTCTATTACTACACGCTGGGGCTTGCGGATGCGGCGGCCAATAATTACACGCTGATTCCGATGTATATCGACGCGCTTGTCATCAACACGAGCTTTGATGAGCGCCTGACGAACCTCCGCGAGAACGGCGTCAACATTCCCAGCGTTGCGGAATGGGCGGCGTACATGAAGGGACGCATTGCGGAAAATGAAGGAAACTATGCGGAAGCAGCGGCACAGTACCAGCAGTGCCTGAACTTCATGGACGCGCAGAACCGCATTCTGTACGCGCTGGCGTGGAGTCGGCAGACCTCCGCGGCGGCGACACCTGCCCCGACAGCGGCGCCTACGTCTGCGCCGAATAACGCGAACACGACCGTGACGGTCTATCCGCCGACGCTGTATGCCAACGTCAGCGGCAAGGCGGTTAGCTTGGAGTGGACGACTGTCAGCGGTGCGACGAATTACAGCCTCTATCGCCGCCGCACCAATTACGACAAGAACTTCCAGCTGATTTACAGCGGTTCGGCGCTGTCCTACAAGGACACGTCGGCAAACGCGAACTACAATTATACCTACTATGTTGCCGCGACGACCAAGGAAGGGCGGCAGCTGTCCTCGAATGAGAAAACAGCGCTCATCAGCAGCAATTCCGCCTCGAACAACACAAGCACCACGACGACGAAGCCGCCCGTCACGAAGCGGCCGGTGACGAAACCGCCTGTGACGACGCCGCCGATTACGAAAGGACCTACGCCTACGATTACAACGACGCCGACCCCGCCGCCGCAGTGGTCTGCATGGACGCAATGGTCTACCACCCCGGTCAGCAGCAGTTCTACCCGTCAGGTGGAAACGAAGGTGGAGACGGAAACGTACTCGATTCCTGTGTACCATTACTCCCGTTGGCACTACTATAACACAGGTTACAACAAATGGTACTATTCCTATGCTGAGTATACGGGTTCCAACTATAAGCCGGGTACTGGAAATTGGGAATACATGAGCAGCTATGAGCCACTTTCTAAGAACGGAACGGCGGATGGACATCAGCGCTATGAAAACTACTGGTGGAACGAAACGGTCAGCTATGAGCAGGACAGCTACGAAGTGACGTACTACCGTTACCGCGACCTGCAATAAAATTCCGCATACCAAAGACAACGCTCCGGGTGCAAGGCAGCACGTTTTGCCCCCGGAGCGAATTTATTAGGCGGATAGGGGAGGAAAGTGAGGATGTACATTCTGATTGAACTGGTGCCGGCAGCGTGTGGAACGGGGTTTGGCGTTTTCTGCTGCGTTTTGCTGGGACTGGCATTTCTGTACCTTATGGCACAATACGCCATGACGTGGCTGCTTGCACCTGCAGCAATTGCCATGAGCTTGATGCAAAATGAGGGGCTTTGGTGGATTCTACCGACGTTGTTTGTCATTGGGGCGATTGTGAATTGGATTTTCGCAAAGAAAATGGGCAATGCGTGGTGCCCACTTATGCCTATATTACTGACGCTGACACTTGAATCAATTTTTTGGGTTGGCGGAATGATTATTGGTCTGATTATTGAACTCATTAGCAAACACTTTCCGGCAGAGGAACTTTGGACATTGCTGGGTCTGCCGATTGCCATTGCGTTTTATGCGCTTCTGTTCTACCCGCTATTCAATATGCTCATTGCAGCTTCATCTGTTACAACTTTGCTATGCGGCTATAAACCTTGCTTAGGTGCACTTGCTTCATTTGTGGGCATGGTGGGTGGTGCGCTGTGCATTCAAGGGCTGGTGGAGGTTGTCGGCGGCTGGTTTGGTGAATCAAGCTATCTGGAGAACATTCATTTTCAGTTGGATGCGAATTTGATAAAACTGTCAGTGCTATATACTGTAGATATTGATGAGGAAACCATATTTCCGAGGCTGCAAGGCATCATAGATACGGTGAAAGTCATTCCCGCCGGTCTGCGCTTCCTGCTGGGGTTGGCGGCAGTTATCGGCGGCGGGTTCTGCGAACATCAATGTTCCGGCGGCAATTCGCTGTTCAGCTAAAAATTTAGCAATCCCCCCCTTGCCAATCCCTCGAAAATGCGCTACAATGAGTTTGACATAACAAACTCATTCGCGAAAGCAAGGGGAGGCAAGCTCATGAAGTATGCAGGAATGCCGATGGGCATGTGGATGCTGTTCCATCGCTCGTTTACGCATCAACTGACGGCGGTGCTGGGGCAGTCGGCGGAATCCGCCAGGGCAACGGAGAAGGCGGCGAAGCAGGAGTATCGGCGGATTATCGCGCGTGTGCCGGATTTTGAGCCGGGCGACCGCTTCCAGATGAACCTCGTCAACTGCGCGATGCTCTGCGCGTATGTGCTGCATATGCCCAAACGTCCGACCGTGCAGACGCTGACGGATTACTACGCGAAGTCCATGATGACGCCCGCGATGCGCTGGTTCTGCCGCAAGAGCGGGAAGAACAAGTTCTCCGAAAAGGACATTGCGGGGATGAAACAGGCGGAGAAGCTCCGCGCTGCCGACCGCAACCCCTACTCGTGGAACATGGACTATCTGCCCTATGCGGATGGCAGCGGCTACGAGGCGCGGTTCTATAAGTGCGGCATCTGTGTGCTGACAAATGAGCTGGGGCTGTACGACCTCACGCCCGCCATGTGCCGACTGGATTACACGATGGCGGAAGCGGGCGAAGCGTCGGACTTCGTGCGCGAATACACGCTTGCGTCCGGCGGACCGTACTGCGACTGCGGGTATCATAAGAAACAGAAATAAAGCAAAACGTCCCGTTCCATTGCCGGAAGGGGACGTTTTCGTTTGCTTATCCGCGCACAAGCGCCTTATCAGTGAATTTGGGGAATACCATATGCACCAGCGAGAACACCCCGCCGCCGAGCATTCCGCCCGCGAAATTCAGCAGCAGGTCATCCACATCCGTCATGCGGCGGATGAACAACTGGCACGTTTCGATGCTCAAGGGCAGCAGCAGGCACATCAGCGAAAGTCGCAGCGGATGGCGATACCGCTTCCACAGCAGCGGCAGGAAGAAGCCGTAGGGGATGAAGAGCAGGATGTTTCCCCAGATGTTAATGAGCATTTCCTCCCGCCGGGCGTACCACAGCTGCCGCGTAATGGTGTGGAACAGCCGCAGCTGAATGCCCTCGCCCGTCCGCAGCCGATGCAGCGCCGACGCCAGCATATCCCCCGGCGCAGCCCATGTGCCGCGCAGCACCAGGCACAGCAGCGAAAACAACAGCGCCGCGAACGCCATCAGGCAGCCTTCGTGCAGGCTCCAGCGCTTCCATGGGCGGCGAATGATGCACCATAGGGGCAAAAACACCGCCATCAGCAGGAAATATCGGTTGATGTACGCGCTCATGCTTCGATGCCGGACAACGCCTGCGCAAGGTCGGCAATCAGGTCGTTCTTGCTCTCCAGTCCGACGCTGATGCGTACCATGCCCGCCGGAATGCCCGCAACTGCCAGCTGCTCCTCGGTCATCTGCCGATGGGTGGAGGTCGCCGGATTCAGGCAGCACGTCCGCGCGTCGGCGACGTGCGTCTCAATCGCCGCCAAAGTCAGCCGTTTCATGAATGCCTCCGCAGCGGGACGTCCACCCTTCAAGACGAACGACACCACCCCGCAGCCGCCGTTCGGCATGTACTTCATCGCGCGGGCGTAGTACGGGCTGGACGGCAGGTGCGGATAGCTGACAGACGCCACCTGCGGCTGTTTTTCGAGGAACTGCGCGACCGCCATTGCGTTCTCGCAGTGGCGCGGCATCCGCACATGCAGGCTCTCCAACCCCAGATTGAGGATGAAGGCATTCTGCGGGGACTGCACGCAGCCCAAATCGCGCATGAGCTGGCTGGTGCATTTGGTGATATATGCCCCTGCATTGCCGAATTTCTCGGCGTAGGTGATGCCGTGGTAGCTTTCGTCGGGCGTGCAGAGCCCCGGATACTTCTCCGCGTGCGCCATCCAGTCGAAATTGCCGCTGTCCACGATGACACCGCCGAGCGCAGCACCGTGACCGTCCATGTACTTTGTCGTCGAGTGGGTCACAATGTCCGCGCCCCAGCGAATCGGCTGGCAGTTGACGGGCGTGGGGAAGGTGTTGTCCACAATCAGCGGAACGCCGTGCCGATGCGCCGCCTGAGCGAATTTCTCAATGTCCAGCACGGTCAGCGCGGGATTGGCAATCGTTTCGCCGAACATTGCGCGCGTGTTCGGGCGGAAGGCGCGGTCAAGCTCGTCGTCCGTCGCATTGGGGGAGACGAAGGTGGACGCAATCCCCATCTTCTTCAGCGTCACGGCAATCAGGTTGAACGTGCCGCCGTAGATGGAGGACGACGCGACGATGTGGCTGCCTGCCTCGCAGATATTGAACAGCGCCATAAAGTTCGCCGCCTGACCGGAACCGGTCAGCATAGCTGCACTGCCGCCTTCCAGCGCCGCGATTTTCGCCGCAACGTGGTCGCACGTCGGGTTTTGCAGGCGGGAATAGAAATAGCCGGACGCTTCGAGGTCAAAGAGCTTGCCCATGTCCTCGCTCGTGGCGTATTTGAAGGTGGTGGACTGGATAATCGGAATCTGGCGCGGCTCGCCGTTGCCGGGCGTGTAGCCTGCCTGAACACACTTGGTTTCAATGCGGTAATCGGACATGGGAAAAGCCTCTTTTCTTATGATTGTGGGTTATCGAAGTTCAATGTCTTCCACCGGGTAGATCTTCTCGTTAGGCTGCACCGTTCCCGCCGTCAGCAGGGGCAGGTGATGGCGCGTGTCGCCGCCCGGACGCGGGTCACGCCGCGTAATCGGCAGGTGCTTGCGCCGGTCGGGCTTTTGCAGGCGGCGGGTGTACAGCCCCGGCATGTCCTGTGTCACCATGTCATGCGGCAGCTGCTCCACGGTCATGCGACGTGGCGGATCGCCCGAACGCCAGATGAACGGCACAAAATCCTGAATCCCGTTCATGACGATATAGAAATATGTGCCGATGTACCCCTCTTCGGGATGCGCCATCATGTAGTGCGGGCAGGTCATCAGCGCTTTTGCCGCGTCGATGAACGAAAGCAGCCCGAAGTGGTCGATGATGCGCTGCATGGCGTTCGCCTCGTCCGACACCTGCCCCATGTCAATCGGATGCCCGGTCACGGACTCGTATGCCGCTGCTGCCTTCTGGTTCAGCCCGCGGACAAAATCCTCCGCATCCGCCTTTTCCAGCGCGCGGTCAAGCGGCAGGAAGCCGCCCAGTCCCAGCATTTTGAGGAAGTCCGCCCCGCTGACGCGCCCCAGCGCCATCAGCAGCGCCATGCCGCCGATGATGCACGTCGGCGTATCGACCATCTTCCAGAGAACGGGGCGGATTGCCAGCCGTGCCTGCACGGATTTCTCGTCGCGCTTCCAGTTGTAGCAGCTTTTGCGCAGATTCTCCGTCGCCTGATATTTCAGGCACATGCCGAGGTGCACCGCCGCGCCGCAGTGGGGGACAAGGTCGTCGCTGTTGAGGATGTTATACAGCGGATAGGCGGATGGGTCGCGAACCGCTTTGCCCGCCATCACCGTGGGGGACGCGAAGCCGTAGCCGATAAGGTTGCGCGCGGAGATGCCCGTCTCGTTCATCTTCAGGTGCGCGTACACCTGCATCATTGCCGCGCCCTGGCTGTGCCCACAGACCCAGAGGACGAAGCGGCTGTTCGGGCTGCGCATGTTCTGCAGAATGTCGCGCAAGGTGAGCTTTTCCAGCCCCAGCTCTTCCGCTGTTTCCGGAAAGGAAATTTTCTCCTCATTCGCCTCGAACTGCCGCGCGAGCTCCAGAAAACCGCGGTGCATCCCGTCCTGCGTTGTCATGCGGAAATTGCTGAACCAGTCGTAGAAGCGCGAGCCCGTGCCCATGAACCCAATCGCGACGACATAGCGGCCGTCCAGCGCGGGATGGAGCATCACGACCGCCTTGCCGGTGGTGTTATTGCTGCTGCTCAATCGCAGCGCGCCCAGCATCTGTCCCAGCGCGCTGACGGGTTTCAGGCGCGCGCGCACCCAGTATTTCCGCCACTCGGCGCTCAAGGGGTTGTTCGGCGGCAGGGCAGTCAGTTCGCCATCCACCTGAATGGTCACGTCGCGCCAGCCGGCTTCGACCCACGGCTCAATCGCCATGCCGTACGCGGCGCTGGCGAGTTCGGCGCTCATGCACAGCGCTTCCTCGGACAGCGGCGGGCGCAGCTTGCCCCACGGGTCATGCGTCCATGGAAGCAGCAGCGATGCTGTCTGGGACAAATCGACGCCGGTCAATGTCGAGGACTTCTTTTCCTCTTGCTCCATCCTTCGCTCCTTTCCTTGCCGCTGTGCGGCGTACGTTTTGTTTGTTGGCAAGCAGGCAGGGATTACACCACCTGCCCATCATCCCCGCGGCGGAAATCCACCGCAAGCAGCTCCTCGCGGCTGATGACCTGCGTCCGCGGCGAACGGGTCGTCACGAACGACACCTGCTTGTCGTCGTAGCTCACAATGTGCGCATTGACTTGAAACAGCCGCCCGTCCCGCATGAACATCAGGCGTATCACCCGGTCATGCTCCACCGCGAAGCGCAGCAGACGCTCCATTGCCCATGTCCTCCGTTTCCGATGAGGGATGCACGGCGTAAATCGTCGCTTCCCAGTTGCTGAATACGCGCGCGAACAGGCGGTCGAGCGTATCCGTATCCACCGCATAGCTGCTCCGCTCGTAGCTGCTGACGTAGATGTAGTCCACGTCGTACTTCTCCAGCAGGTCGAGGTTTTCCTCAGGGTCGGTGTAGAAGCTCGCAATGTCCATCTTGCGCTCACTCGTGTCCAGCCCGTGGTAGTACAGCCACAAATCCGGCCCGCAGACGATGTTCTGCCCGGCGATGGACGCAATCGGGTTCAGGTGCTGCGTCCCGGTCATGTAGGTGGAATGCTCCGGCGTGTTATCGCGGGCAAATTCTCCCGCTTCCACCGCCGACGCGGAAAACGCCTGATAGTTGCTGACGCACTCGCGCCAGAGCGTCAGCCCCGCGGACAGGAATACCGCAATCGCCGTCACAACCGCCAGCGCCCCGCGCCCGCGCATCCCTTTCAGCCGATGCCAGACCTCCCGGCACCAGTCCGCCACAATCATGCAGCAAAGCAGCCACGCCAGATACATCAGCTTGTTGTTGTCGTAGATGTTTGGCTGAAAGCGCACCAGCTCCACGGCAAGGATAATCGGCAGCGCGCCCGCGAACAGCCGCCGATGCTTCGGATTTCGCTCGAACAGCGCCAGAATCAGCATCAGGAACGGCAAGCCGATGTTCTTCAGGTAGAACCAGAAGTACAGGTCGCGGAACGCAAATTCACCGTTTGATTCATACCCGTTGACCCAGTTGAGCCAAATTTGCAGGAAGCTGTTCCCGCTGCCCGTGCCTTGGAACACCTGCTCGAACGTGAAGCAAATCAGCTGCGGCGCGCTCAGCACCACGGCGATTACGCCATACGCCAGATACCACTGCAATTGCGTCCAGCGCTCTTTGTCGTGAATCAGGTCGTACACCATCATGCCCAGCGAGCAAAGCCCCAGCGCGAGGAACGAATGCGTGTGAATCAGCGGCAGCGCGCCTGCCCAGACCGACAGCAGCCCCGTTTGCCGAATGCGCTGCGCAAATGCCGGGCGCTTTTCCGGCGCAAAGGACGTAAACAGCAGATAAAAGCACGGCAGCGCCATGCACCACCCGCCGAGGAGCGTCCGCTGCGGAACCATCAGGTCGGCAATCACGTTTGACCAGCGCAGGTTGTACGGCGTGGGCTGATTCGTCGGCGTGGCGTAGTACCCGTCAAGAATTTCGCGGATTCGCTCGATGACCGTGCTGAACGGATTGTTCAGTGTGCCACCCGCAAGGTCAAAGTTGTATAGGAAGCCCAGACCGCCGTTCAAGAAAAACAGCAGCGTCGCGAGGATAATTGTCTTTTTCCCGGCGGTCATCTCCCGCGCCAGCACCATCACGCCCATGAAGCACAGTGCCATCATCAATGTACCCGGCACGACAATCGCCCATTCCAGCGAGAAGCCCATTAGGTACAGCGACGTAGACAGGCTGTCCGTCAGGAAGGGATATGACAGCCGCTGACCGGGGAAAAGCGCGTAATCCGGCGGAAAAGCAGCGTTTTTCAGCGACGTGATGAACGACATGTGCATCGGCAAATCGCCGTAAGTGCTCTGCCCGACCCACCAGCCGCCGTCACTTCCGACGCGCAGGCAGTGCGTGTATTGCAGATAGGCGGAAAGGAGCGTCAGCGGCAGCACAACCATCAGCATCTGCCCGGCCAGCTGCTTTTCCCGCGCATCCCACTTTTTCACCGGCGAAGGGTCGCGCAAAAAGAAGCATCCCACTGTCAGCCCCGCCAGCGGAATCAGCGCCAGCAAATGCGCCGTCCATGTGAAATCCACCGCGAACGCAATCAGCGCCGGCAGCCACATCATCATCAGCAGCCCCAAGCTGACACCGAGCCACACGCGCGTGAGCAGCGACTTCTGCGGCAGCAGGAATCGCACGCATGTGCACCCCGCCGCGAGAAACACAAGCAGATACAAAACGCCAAGGAATGCGGTCATGAAGGAACTCCCTTCCAACGTGATGCAACAATTAGTCCACAAACTAAAAAAGCTGCTTTAACGCCCAAGAAACATGGGTGGCGAAACCGAAGGAATCCAGAGGGCAATCGCAGACTTCATCTGTTTTCACTGCCCTCTGGTCGCGTCCGCAGACGCGAAATCCCCTGCGGATTCAGAAGCAATTACGCTTCAAAATACTTCTTCAACAGAGCAACGCCACCCTCGACATCGCGAAGGTCAACCACTTCGCACGCCGAATGCACATACCGGCACGGAATCGATAGCGTACACACCGGAATCCCGCCGCGGCTGGTCTGCATCGCCGACGCATCCGTCCCGCCGAACGGCAGCACCTCGCGCTGGGTCTTCACACCCGCCTGCGCACCCGCCGCCAGCAGCGCTTCCCGCAAATCCGGATTCGAGATGCTCCCGTGATCCATCACCTTTACGGCAATGCCCTCGCCGAGCTTAATGTCCGGCTGCTTCGTGCCGGGCGTGTCGCCCCACGCGGTCACGTCAATGGCGATGCCCTTGTCCGGCGCTTTCGCGAACGACGCCACCTTCGCGCCGCGGCAGCCGACTTCCTCCTGCACGGAGAAAACGGCAATGATGGTTTGCTTCGTCGCGCCAGGAAGCGAATCAGCAGTGCGCACGCCGCACGGTCGTCCATTGCGGGGCTTGCGACGCGGTTCGCGCCCAGCTGGAAGCAGTCGTTCGCGTACACGCACACGTCGCCAATCTGCACCATCGTCTCGGCGTCTGCCTTGTCCTGTGCGCCGATGTCCACAAACAAGTCCTTCATCGCCGTGTCCTTGCTCACTTCGGACACCACAACACCCTGCACGCCATTCGGGAACGACACATGCCGCGTCAGGCTCATGGTCGGGCTGATGCCGCCGACGTTCGTCACGCGCAGGAAGCCCTCTTTCTCAATGCCCGTGACGATGTAACCGATGTGATCCATGTGCGCGGACAGCATGATTTTCTCCGGATTCGCCTCCGTGCCGTTCTTCACGCAAATCAGATTGCCCAGCGCATCCGTCTCGATGCTGTCCACATACGGCGCAACCTCTTCCCGGATGACCGCCGCTACCGGCTCTTCCAGTCCCGACGGCGCGACCGGTTTGAGCACCTTCTTCAACAATTCCAACATCATTATTCTCCTTTACTTGAGGGAGGCGCAAGGGGCGTTGCCCCTTGACCCCACAAGGGACGCTGTCCCTTGACCCTGCAAGGGTCTTCGACCCTTGACCCATCTTCGCGATTGAGTTGCTGACACTTTCAAACAGTTTGCGCGTGCTGCTCCAACCTCATCCGTCGCTGCGGCGACACCTTCCCCAAGGG
>OLXD01000785.1_pt1 | contig 13273 bp, 8 predicted proteins | sample 1673881 | NCBI WGS metagenome assembly OLXD01 (sample SAMEA103958131, study PRJEB25191) | human gut metagenome
TGCAGCCCATCTGCTCGGAGATGAACACCCGGTCAAAATATTTCGCCATGCCGCTGTCGGCGATGCGGCGGGTCTGGATGTCGGTACTGCCGTTCGTCACGATGCAGATCTGATACCGCTCGTGCAGCTGCCGCAGGACCTGCTCGCAGTGCGGCATGAGATCGTGCTGCAGGCGGAGCGCGTTGTGATACGCCTCGTTGCATGCCGCGGGTGAGGCGTCGATGCCGCAGCGCTCAAACAGCTGCCGGAAGCGCTCGTCGTACAGCGCATCCTTCGCGATCTCGCCGCGCTCAAAGCGCTCCCACAGGCGGTCGTTGATCGACCCGTAGAGCTCCAGCAGCTGCGGCGTGCATTCCACGCCGAACTGCGCGAGCGCGGCGCGCAGCGCCCGCTTGTAGCCTGTCTGAAAGTCAAACAGCGTATCGTCGATATCCATCAGCAGAATGCGCACTGGCATAAGAGGATCCTCCGGGAAAGTTTTTTTGTATTGTAGCATGGTTTATGCTATAATACAAAGAGTTTTTGAAAAGGAGCCCCTTCATGCAGACCATTACCGAACTTCTGGCGCAGGAACTCAACTGCAGACAGGAATATATCGCAAACGTCATCGCCCTTCTCGACGAGGGCAACACCATTCCCTTCATCGCCCGCTACCGCAAGGAGCAGCACGGCGCCATGGACGACACGACGCTCCGCACGCTTGAGACGCGGCTGCAGTATCTGCGCAATCTCGCCCAGCGGCGCGAGGAGGTCAAGGCCTCCATCGCCGCGCAGGAAAAGCTGACGGACGAGCTGGCAAAGGCCATCGACGAGGCCGCGACGCTCGCGGAGGTCGAGGACCTCTACCGCCCCTACAAGCCCAAGCGCCGCACGCGCGCGACGATCGCCCGGGAAAAGGGCCTCGAGCCGCTGGCGGACGCTATCTTTGCCCAGACGCTGCGCATGGACCCGCCCGAGGCGCTGGCCGCGGCGTATATCGACCCGGACAAGGGCGTCGGGACGCTGGAAGATGCGCTGACCGGCGCGTCCGACATCCTCGCCGAGCGCATCTCCGACGACGCGGAGGTGCGCAAGAGCCTGCGTGCGCTCATGCACTGCCGCGGCACGGCGCAGTCGGCCGCGGCAAAGGAGGAGGACGAGAAGACCGCCGTCTACCGGCAGTATTTTGATTTCTCGCAGCCCATCTCCCGCCTGCAGAGCCATCAGATCCTGGCCCTCAACCGCGGCGAGCGCGAGGGCGCGCTGAAGGTCAGCCTGACGGTCGACCGCGACGAGGCGCTGCAGTGCATCCGCCGCGGCGTGGTAAAGCCCGGGAGCCCCGCGATGGACTTCATGAAGGCTGTCTGCGACGACAGCTATGACCGGCTGCTGGAGCCCAGCATGGAGCGCGAGCTGCGCACCGCCCTGACTGACACGGCTAACGAGCAGGCCATCCACAATTTTGCGCTCAACCTCCGCCCGCTGCTCATGCAGCCGCCGGTCAAGGGCGCGGTCACGATGGGCCTCGACCCCGGCTACAGCCACGGCTGCAAGGTCGCGGTCGTCGACGAGACGGGCAAGGTGCTCGACACCACGGTCGTCTATCCCACCTTCGGCGAAAAGCAGAAGCAGGACGCCATCACGAAGCTCTCTCAGCTCATCAAAAAGGACAACGTGCGCCATCTTGCCATCGGCAACGGTACCGCCTCGCGCGAGACGGAGGCGATGGCCGTCGAGATGATCCGCAGGCTGGGCGGCGGCGTGTCGTATATGATCGTCAATGAGGCGGGCGCGTCGGTCTATTCCGCTTCGAAGCTGGCGGCGGAGGAATTCCCGCAGTACGACGTGAATCTGCGCTCGGCCGTGTCGATCGCGCGGCGGCTGCAGGACCCGCTGGCCGAGCTCGTGAAGATCGACCCGAAGGCCATCGGCGTCGGCCAATATCAGCACGACATGCCGGAGAAGGAGCTCGACGCGGCGCTCGGCGGCGTGGTCGAGGCGTGCGTCAACGCAGTCGGCGTGGACCTCAATACGGCTTCCGCTCCGCTGCTGCGGCAGGTCGCGGGCCTGAACGCGACGACAGCCAAAAACATCGTCGCCTACCGTGAGGAAAACGGCGCGTTCACCTCGCGCGCGCAGATCAAGAAGGTCCCGAAGCTGGGGCCGAAGGCGTTTGAACAGTGCGCAGGCTTTTTGCGCGTGCCGGAGAGCCGGCAGGTGCTCGACCATACGGGCGTGCATCCGGAGTCCTACGCGGCTGCGGAGGCGCTTTTGAGCCTCTGCGGATATTCGCTTGCGGATGTCGGAACAGGCGCGCCGGCGGAGCTTCCGAAGCGCGTGGAGAAGATCGGCTGGAAGCAGGCGGCGGAGCGGTGCGGCTGCGGAGAAATGACGCTCCGCGACATCGTCAAGGAGCTGCTGAAGCCCGGACGCGACCCGCGCGATGAGCTGCCCGCGCCGATCCTGCGGACGGATGTGCTGGACATCAAGGATCTGAAGCCGGGGATGGTGCTGACCGGAACGGTGCGAAACGTGATTGATTTCGGCGTTTTTGTGGACATCGGCGTCCATCAGGACGGACTGGTCCACATTTCGAAGGTCTGCGACAAATTCATCAAGCACCCCTCCGAGGCGGTCAGCGTCGGAGATGTGGTCAAGGTCACGGTGCTGGAGGTCGATGAAAAGCGCAAACGCATCAGTCTGAGCATGCGCGACGTGCCGAAGGAGGCGCGCTGAGGGGAAGCCTCAAAAATTCTCCCTTTTTCTTGACTTTGATTGTTAGTCTGGGTATAATTCAACTGTAATATCGATCACTATGGGCATACGACGCCTGTGGTTTTGAGAAATTTTCTCTGAAAGGAAAGACTCTTATGATTTATACTGCGGAAGTTAAGCATATGTGCCCGGTCGCAAAGGGCGCGTATCACGGCCCGGCTCCCATTCCTGAAGAAGGCAAGTGGGTCCAGGCGAAGGAAATCAAGGACATCTCCGGCTTTACCCATGGTGTGGGCTGGTGCGCACCGCAGCAGGGCGCCTGCAAGCTGACCCTGAACATCAAGAACGGTGTCATCGAGGAGGCTCTGGTGGAGACCATCGGCTGCTCCGGCATGACCCACTCTGCTGCTATGGCAGGCGAGATCCTGCCCGGCAAGACCATTCTGGAAGCTCTGAACACCGACCTGGTGTGCGATGCCATCAACGTGGCTATGCGCGAGCTGTTCCTGCAGATCGTCTACGGCCGTAGCCAGACCGCTTTCTCTGAGGACGGTCTGCCCATCGGCGCAGGTCTGGACGACCTGGGCAAGGGTCTGCGCTCCATGACCGGCACCATCTTCTCCACCAAGGAGAAGGGCGTGCGCTATCTGGAGCTGACCGAGGGCTACATCAACAAGCTGGCAGTGGACGCTAACGATGAGGTCATCGGCTATCAGTTCGTCAAGCTGGGCAAGATGATGGAGGATATCCGTCACGGCAAGACCCCCAACGAGGCTTACGAGAAGAACGTGGGTACTTACGGCCGCTTCAGCAAGGAGCAGGGCGCTGTGAAGTACATCGACCCGCGTGAGGAATAAGAGAGGAGGAACAACTCATGGCAACTTTTGAATCTATGGATCGCCGCATGCCGAAGATCGAGGCATGCCTGAAGGCCAACGGCCTGGAGTCTCTGGACGCTTGCAACGAGATGCTCCTCGCTAAGGGCATCGACTGCGACAAGATCGTCCGCGGCGTGCAGCCTATCTGCTTTGATAACGCTGTCTGGGCTTACACTCTGGGCACCGCTATCGCTGTGAAGCGCGGCCTGACCGACGCTGCCGAGTGCGCAGCTGCTATCGGTGAAGGCCTGGAAGCTTTCACCATCCCCGGCTCTGTTGCTGAGCAGCGTCAGGTCGGTCTGGGCCACGGCAACCTGGGCGCTCGTCTGCTGAGCGAGGACACCACCTGCTTCGCTTTCCTGGCAGGCCACGAGTCCTTTGCTGCTGCTGAGGGTGCTATCGGCATCGCCCGCACCGCAAACAAGGTCCGCAAGACCCCCCTGCGCGTCATCCTGAACGGCCTGGGCAAGGACGCAGCTTACATCATTTCCCGTATCAACGGCTTCACCTATGTGCAGACCGAGTACGATATCCCCACCCAGACCCTGACTGTGGTCAAGGAGATCCCCTTCTCCGAGGGTGAGCGCGCAGCCGTTAAGTGCTACGGCGCTAACGACGTTATGGAAGGCGTTGCCATCATGAAGAAGGAGGACGTGCAGTGCTCCATCACCGGCAACTCCACCAACCCCGTCCGCTTCCAGCATCTGGTTGCCGGTACCTACAAGAAGTGGGCTATCGAGAACGGCAAGAAGTACTTCTCCGTTGCTTCCGGCGGCGGCACCGGCCGTACCCTGCACCCCGATAACGTGGCTGCAGGCCCCGCAAGCTACGGCCTGACCGACTCTCTGGGCCGCGTGCACGGCGATGCTCAGTTCGCAGGCTCCTCTTCTGTGCCCGCACACGTTGAGATGATGGGTCTGATCGGCATGGGCAACAACCCCATGGTCGGCGCTACCGTTGCCTGCGCTGTTGCTGCAGCTCAGGCCAACGCCTAAGTCTTTCCTAAGTTTCAGCGAGGGGGAGCTGCTTTCCGAATGAGCAGCTTCCCCTTTTTTGCTGATAGATATCCGAACACAAGCAACCCAAAACAAGAAGGATGAAACAATGAAAAAGAATCAGATCCGCAAGAGCGTGGCTGCGCTGGCCATGGCGGCTGTTGTAAGCGTCAGCCTGCTGGGCTACGGCTGCGGCAGCAAGTCTGCCTCCTCCACCGCAGGCGTGTCCGGCGAGTTCACCGGTACAGCCAAGGGTATGGGCGGCGATGTTACCGTCACGCTGACTTTGACCGACGGCAAGATCACCGGCTGTACTGCCGAGGGCAAGGACGAGACCCCCGGTATCGGCACCATGGCTCTGGAGCAGCTGCCCGGCGCGATTGCCGAGAGCGGCAGCATTGCCGTGGACGGCGTGGCCACTGCAACTATCACCTCCGACGCCATCAAGGAAGCTGCTGCTGCCGCTTTGGTCGCAGCCGGCCTGAACGCTGACGACTACAAGACCGAGGTCAAGGCTGAGGAGAACAAGGCCGAGGACTCCACCATTGACGCAGACATTGCCATCGTGGGTGCAGGCGGTGCAGGTATGACTGCTGCCATCACGGCTGCTGCCGAGGGCAAGAGCGTGGTCATTCTGGAGAGCCAGCCCATGGTGGGCGGCAACTCCGTGCGCGCTACCGGCGGCATGAACGCCGGCAAGACCGTGTATCAGGATGAGAACGAGTTCGGCGAGTCCGCAGGCGTGGAAAAGACCCTGAAGACCGCTGCTGAAAAGTACGCCGACAACGCTACCATCACCGCTCTGGCAAAGACCGTCTCTGAGCAGTGGGCAGCTTATCAGGCAGACCCCAAGGGCTACTTCGACTCTGTGGAGCTGATGGAGCTGGACACCATGATCGGCGGCAAGGGCATCAACGACCCCGCACTGGTGGAGACTCTGTGCTCCAACAGCGCTGACGCTATCGACTGGCTGGACGAGCACGGCATCACCCTGCACAGCGTTTCCAGCTTCGGCGGCGCATCCGTCAAGCGTATCCATCGCCCCGTGGATGCTGAGGGCAAGACCCTTTCTGTGGGCTCCTACATGATCCCCCTGCTGCAGGAGAACTGCGACAAGGCCGGCGTGCAGACCCTGCTGAACACCACTGCTACCGAGCTGCTGACCGATGCAAACGGCGCTGTTGTGGGCGTGAAGGCTACCGGTTCCACCGGCGAGACCATCACCGTGAATGCCAAGGCTGTGGTGCTGACCACCGGCGGCTTCGGCGCAAATCTGGACATGGTCACCGAGTACAAGCCCGAGCTGAAGGGCTTTATGACCACCAATGCCGCAGGCGCACAGGGTCAGGGCATTGAGATGGCTACCGCTGTGGGCGCTGACACTGTGGACATGGATCAGATCCAGATCCACCCCACCGTGGAGGCTAACACCGCTGCTCTGATCACCGAGGGTCTGCGCGGCGACGGCGCTGTGCTGATCAACGCCGAGGGCAAGCGCTTCATCGATGAAGTGGGCACCCGTGACGTGGTTTCCGCTGCCGAAATCGCTCAGACCGGCAGCTACAGCTGGCTGGTGGTGGATCAGGCTATGGTCGATGCTTCCAGCGTCATTCAGGGCTACATCAAAAAGGGCTACACCGTGACCGGCCAGACCTACGAGGAGCTGGCAAAGGCCATGGGCGTGGACGAGGCTGCTTTTGCCGAGACCATGAAGACCTGGAACGGCTACGTTGCCGCCAAGAACGACCCCGACTTTGGCCGCACCAGCTTTGCAAAGGCTCTGGATACCGCTCCTTACTACGCCATCAAGGTTACCGCAGGTGTGCACCACACCATGGGCGGCCTGAAGATCAACACCAACACCGAGGTGCTGAAGGCTGACGGCTCTGTGATCCCCGGCCTGTTTGCAGCAGGTGAGGTGACCGGCGGTGTGCACGGTGCAAACCGTCTGGGCGGCAACGCTGTGGCCGACTTTACCGTCTTTGGCCGCATTGCCGGTGCAGCTGCCAGCAAGTACGCTGCATGAGCATAAAGCCAAAAAACTCTGACACCGCCGCCCCCAAGGGCAGCGCGTGGAAGAAAAATGTGATCTTTGCACTGGTGGTGCTGGCACTGGCCGCAGGTGTTTTTCTTGTGGTGCGGGCGCAGCACCCCGCCAAGGGCAGCGGCTTACAGGCCGTTGTGGATTTCGGTGACGGCGTTACCGAGACTTTGCCCCTTGCGCAGGATCACGATTACCTGTACGAGGTAGGGGACTACATCGTGCATCTGCAGGTGAAGGATGGCGCCATTGCGTTTTTGGACAGTCAGTGCCCGGACCATGTCTGTGAGCAATTCGGCTGGCTGGACAAGGACGGCGCATGGGCCGCCTGTGTGCCCGCAGGGGTGTATGTGGTGGTAGAGCCCATCACAGACGCAGGGTAAAAAAGAATAAATCAGCCGGGCCTTCGGGTCCGGCTGATTTTCTTTTTGAGGGAAAAACGGCAAAAGAACCCTCTCAGGCATCGCTGTGCGATGCCAACTCCCCCGAAGGGGGAGCTTTTTGGCGTGAGCCGATAGTTGCAGAGAATCTCCCCCATCTGAGATTCTGAAAAGCCTGCGGGCTTTTCAGAACCCTTTTTCACAGGAAGGAGAGCAGAGGAGAGGCAGTTTGAATCGTATTATATAAAGATAAGCAACTGCTCAGCGGCGCACAAAGAAAGCCATTCTTTGTTAAAAAAGTCTGAAACTTTGTGGAAATGCCGTGAAACGAAAATTGGACGCTTGTTTATCGGGGCAAAATGCGATACACTACAAATAAGAGTTTCTGACGGGTGCTTTTGCAAAAAGCACCTTGTCATAAAAGAACCTAGGAGGAACGGCAAGAATGATCTGGAACAAGTCTAAACAGCCCGCCGACCCGCAGCAGGACGCAGCGGCTGCACCCAAAAAAGGCGGTGCAGCAGCCTTTGCCCAAAAGAACTGGAAGTGGCTGGTGCCGGTGGCCATCGTGGTGCTGGCAGGCGGCTGGTGGCTGCTGAAGCCCAAGGGTGCAAAGCCCGCCAACGTGGATACTTCCTATACAGAAGCAGTGCCGGAGACCCGGGATGTCTCCAACACGCTCAGCGGCACTGGTACGCTGAAGCCTGCCAATACTTACAGCGTCAAATCGCTGGTGCCCGGCAAGGTGCTGACCGGCGGCTTTGAGGAGGGCGATATCGTGGAGGAGGGCACTGTGCTCTACACGGTGGATTCCTCCGATGCAACCACCAAGGTGGAGCAGGCAGCCATCACCCTGCAGCAGGCGCAGCGCAGCTACGACAAGACCGCCGACCATCAGTATGTGCGTGCCGAGGTGGCGGGCGTCGTCAGCAGCCTGAAGGTGAACAAGGGCGATGAGGTAAAGAGCGGTCAGGAGGTGGCCGTGGTGCGGGACAGCTCCAAGATGAATCTGGTGCTGGAGTTCCCGGCTGCGGATGCTGCTAACTTCTCGGCGGGGCAGACCGCCCAGGTGACGCTGGACGGTACTTTTGAGGTGCTGCCCGGCACTATTACCGCTGTGACCGGCACCGATGCCCTGAGCACGGGCAACCTGCTCACCCGCACTGTGACCCTCTCGGTGTCCAATGCGGGTGGTCTGACCACGGCACAGGCTGCAACGGCTACTATCAACGGGGTGAGCTCCATTGCAGCAGCCAACTTCCAGTATCAGGCCGAGCGTACCCTGACTGCGCTGGCTTCCGGTACCGTCACCGCCATCAATGTGCGGGAGGGCGGCAGCGTGAACAAGGACGATATCATCCTGACCCTCAGCGGTGAGGAACTGACAGAGTCCATCCAGTCTGCCTCCGAGACCCTGCGCGGCGCGGAACTGTCCATGCAAAATATGCAGGACGCCATGGATAACTACACCATCACCTCGCCCATCAGCGGCACCATCATCGAGAAAAATGCCAAGGTGGGCGATGCCCTGAGCACCGGCAGCGACCTGTGCACCATCTACGACCTGAGTTATCTGGAAATGACCATCAACGTGGACGAGCTGCAGGTCAGCAGCCTGAAGGTGGGGCAGTCCGTACAGGTGACCGCAGATGCCGTGAAGGATAAGACCTACGAGGGCTTGGTCACCCGTGTGTCCATGAAGGGTGATACCAGCGGCGGTACCACCACCTACCCGGTGACCGTGCGCATTGACGAGACCGATGGTCTGCGCCCGGGCATGAATGCCAACGCCGAGATCGTGGTGGCGCAGGCGAAAAATGCGCTCACCGTGCCCAATGCCGCCATTGTGCGGGGCGGTTATGTGCTGGTGCGGCAGGATTCTCCCAGCGCCGTGAACGCCGATGATTCCATGAGCGCACCGGAGGGCTATGTGTATGTCAAGGTCAAGACCGGTGTCAGCGACGACAACTATACGCAGGTGACCAGCGGCCTGTCCGAGAGTGATACCATCGCCTACGACCCCAGCTCCGTGAGCAGCGACAGCTACTATGACGACGGCGGCTATGACGATATGGACGGCGAAGTGATCGGCGGCGCCGGAAACAATGCAGACCTTGCCGAGGGCGGCGAGGAGACGCTGCCGGAGGAGACGGAAAACGGTGAAGCCCCCGCAGCGGACGCTGAAGAGCCCGCAGAGGGCATCGACCCCGCCGAGGCCGGCGCAGTCGTGGTGGATTGACGCAGGAGGGATGAATGAGCGCTCTGATCGAGTTTGATGAAGTCTGCAAATATTACCAGATGGGCGATACCACGGTAAAGGCTGCCGACCACATCACCATGAAAATCGAAAAAGGCGAGTTCGTGGCCATCGTGGGTCAGTCCGGTTCGGGCAAATCCACCTGCATGAACATCATCGGCTGTCTGGATGTGCCTACCTACGGCACCTACCGGCTCAATGGCCGGGATGTGGGCAAGATGAACCGCAACGAGCTGGCCGCTGTCCGCAACGAGATGCTGGGCTTTATCTTCCAGCAATACAATTTGCTGCCCAGGCTGAACCTGATGGAAAACGTGGAGGTGCCGCTGGTGTATGCGGGCATCTCCCGCGCCGAGCGCCACATCCGCGCCCGGGAGGTGCTGGAGCAGGTGGGGCTTGGCGACAAGCTGAAAAACCGCCCCAACCAGCTTTCCGGCGGCCAGCAGCAGCGCGTGTCCATTGCGCGGGCACTGGTGCGCAACCCGCCGGTCATTCTGGCGGACGAGCCCACCGGCGCGCTGGACTCCCATACCGGCCGCGAGGTGCTGGGGCTTTTGCAGCAGCTGCACAAGCAGGGACACACCGTAGTGCTGATCACCCACGACAATTCCATTGCCGTGCAGGCCGACCGCATCATCCGGCTGGAGGACGGTCAGGTGGTGTATGACGGCGACTCCCACGCACCGGAGGCCATGGTGCAGCCCACCCTGCTGCCCGAAACGCCGGAAAAGGAGGAACAGGCATGATCTTTGAAACCTTCCGGCAGGCCATCCAGAACGTGTGGAGCAACAAGCTGCGCACCTTTCTGACCATGCTGGGCATCATCATCGGCGTGATGGCGGTCATCGTCATCGTGGGTCTGGGCAACGGCATGACCAAGAGCATGCGGGACAGCTTTTCCGCACTGGGCACCAACACCCTCAGCATTCAGGTGTGGGGCTACGGCTCCCGTACCGTGCCGGTGGAGGAGATGTACGATATCTGCCAGCGGCATTCCAACCTGATCAAGGCGGTGTCGCCGCAGGTCAACTTCAGCGGCAAAGCCAGCGGTACGCTGAAGATCGGTACCACCAGCTACCGCTGGTCCAACATGAGCGGTGTGGACGAAAACTTTACCGAAATGAAGAATTACCAGATCGTTCAGGGGCGCGGCCTGCAATATATGGATATGCAGGACAACAAGCAGGTCTGCGTCATCGGCGATTACCTCAACCGCGTAGCCTTTGGCGGCAACGGTGTGGGGCAGACGCTCAAGATCGGTGCCAACAAGTTCCGCGTCGTAGGTGTGCTGTCTGCCAAAGTCAGCGACCCCACTATGCAGCAGGGCAGCGATGACGACTGCGTTTACCTGCCCTACACCACCGTGATGCGGCTCTCCAGCCAAAGCATGGTGGACTGCTACACCGCCATGATGGCCGACGAAAGCCTTGCCAACGAGGCCAAGAGCACGATGGAAGAGGAATTGATGTCGATCCTCAAGACCGAAAACGGCTACTATGTGTACAGCGCCAGCGAGTGGCTGGAGGAAATGAACAAGATGATCAACATGGTCATCGTGATACTTACCGGTATTGCCAGCATCTCGCTGCTGGTGGGCGGCATCGGCATTATGAACATCATGCTGGTGTCTGTGACCGAGCGCACCTGTGAGATCGGCATCCGCAAGGCGCTGGGAGCAAAGGAGCGCACCATTCTGGCGCAGTTTGTGGTGGAAGCAGCCACCACCTCCGCGCTGGGCGGCGTTTTAGGCATTGCGCTGGGCTATGCGGTGTCCATGGCGGCAAACAAGGTGCTGCCCATGTTCATGACCGATACCACCGTTACGGTAAGCCCCTCCTTCAACTCCATTGTGGTGGCCTTTGGCATCTCGGTGGGCATCGGCGTGCTGTTCGGCTACCTGCCGGCGCGGCGCGCAGCCCGGCTGAACCCCATTGAAGCATTGCGCTACGATTGATCGCGGCGGCGTGATAAACAAAGAACAAGAGGTACGACCAATGAAAAAACGGATTCTCGCATTTCTGCTGGCGGTCAGCATTGCGGTGTCGGTGCTGGTGCTGCCGGTCTCGGCGGCCAGCATCAACAACACGGCCCTGCAGACGGCTATTACTCTGGGCGCTGTGCCCACCGGTCAGGAGCTTAGCGCCAACATTACCCGCGGCGCTTTTGCCAAAATGCTGGTGTCCTTTTCCACCTACCGGGAGAGCGTAGGCGCGCAGGGCACGGTGGGCACCCTGTACCGGGATGTGCCCGGCAGCTCCCAGTGGGCACCCTACATCCGCATTGCGGTGCAGCAGGGCTGGATGAACGGTTACACCGACGGCTCCTTCCGCCCGGACAACACCGTCACGCTGGAGGAAGCCTGTGCGGCGGTGCTGAAGCTGCTGAGCTATAAGACCACCGACATGACCGGCTCCTTCCCGCAGGCACAGCTGAACAAGGCGCAGCAGATCGGTCTGCGGGATCAGCTGACCTGCACGCAGGGACAGGCCATGACCTACGAGCAGAGCACCCTGCTGCTGTACAACGCCCTGCGCGCCAACACCGCCAGCGGCAGCGCTTACGGCAGCTCGCTGGGCTTTACGGTGTCCAACGGTCAGGTGGATACCTCTTCGGTGCTGCTCAAGAGCCGCAAGGGTCCCTTTGTAGCAGAAGAGGGCACCCAGCTGCCCTTTACGCCGGTGAGCGTCTACCGCAACGATAAGGCCTCTGCTTCGGCAGAGCTGAACAAGTACGACGTGTACTATTACAGCGAGAGCCTGCAGACGGTGTGGATCTACACCCGCCGCGCCGCAGGCCGCATCACGGCAGTATCGCCCAGCGCCAGCGCGCCTACCGCGCTGACCGTGGCGGGCAGCAATTACACGCTGGGCAGCTCTGCCGTGGCGTCCAAGATCTCCTCCCTGAACGGCGGCGGCGTGGGCGAAGTGGTCACCCTGCTGCTGGGCATGGACAACGAGGTAGCCGATGTGATCACCGGCGAGGAAGCCGACAGCGTGTTCTATGGCGTGGTGCAGACCGCTACCCGCAGCCTTGTAGAGGATAACGGCGCAGACGTGCTGCAAAAGATCTCGGTGATGTGCACCGACGGCATTACCCGCACTGTGAATATCGACAAAAGCCTGAACTACCCCACCGGCTGGCTGGTGGAGATCAGCGTGACCCCCGAAGGGGAACAGGTGACCGCCATCGAGTCCAAATCGGTCAGCGGCACCATCAACGACACCGCCACCGCGCTGGGGGACTATGCTCTGGCCGATGACGTACAAATTCTGGATACGACATCGGAGGGGTTGGCTGGGACGGTTCGTCCCAGCCGAATAGCGGGGACAAAGCTGAACGCACTGGCCGTGCGTTACTATACGCTGAATGAGCAGGGACAAATCGACCGCCTGATCCTGAACGATGTCACCGGTGATCTGTGGAAATACGGCGTGCTGGACGATGTGAAGAATCTGGCCTTCAACGCCAGTTCCATTCTGGGCACCCTGACCGGCAGCGGCTCCTCCGGCTCGGGGGATAGCTCTTCCGGGAACAGTTCTTCCGGCTCCGGCAGCGGTTCCACCGGGGACGGCTCTTCCGGTTCCGGCTCTACCGGCGGCACCACCAACACCACCACGGTGGTGGACGATCTGCGCAGTGTGCTGGTGCCCACCACCAGCGAGATCCTGTGGGGCGTCATTGACGGCTCGTTGCTGAGCACGGTCTGGAACCGCATCACCAGCAGTTCCGGCTCACTGCTGAGTATCGGCCTCAAGCAGCTGGCCAACATTACCGGCCAGCCCATGAGCACCATCCTCAACTTTGTGGGCGGCGGCGCTACCTACATCTGCTACGTCAACGGCAGTCAGGCCAGCTTTTCCACCTCCATCAAGTATCCGGTGCTGGCGGGCGGTCTGGCAGTGCGGCAAAACGTGAACGGCACGGTAAAGGCCATGATCCAGCTGATGCCCATGAAGATCGACAAGGTGGGTGCAGCCTCAGTGATGAGCAACGGCACCCGCTACGAGACGGCTGACGATATGCAGGTG
>OLXD01000789.1_pt1 | contig 13202 bp, 8 predicted proteins | sample 1673881 | NCBI WGS metagenome assembly OLXD01 (sample SAMEA103958131, study PRJEB25191) | human gut metagenome
TCTTGTGCAGCCTTTAGCAGTTCTTTTCTCTGAGAATAAAATACGCCGTATTCCTTGCTCTTCGGAGAATATGAGAGAATCAAATCGAACAGATTCTTCTTGTATGCTGAATAATTCACAGAAGTTGCCACAACTGCCCGCAGGTAATTATTAGCTTCTGATGGGTTCAATTTGAGTTTGAGATATTCCCTCCAACTTGTGAGCTCATAAGAACCGGAAATGTCTGGATTCTCCAAAAACTCACTCCAATGCTCGTCATCCAAGCAATTTTCCGGAAGTTCAAAATGGAGATCTTGTTCACGTATTGCATCGTAAGCAGAGGAAATCTTCCTTGTCGGATCAACATTCAAGCTGGTTTTTACATATACATTGCCGTTAGCACCGTCCTCGAGCACAGCAATAAGATTCTTATACCCTTCGCACAATTGTGGTCCGATAGGAAATTCGACTGAAATTACAGAAAAGTCAAGCTCGGAATCCACGCAGCAGAAACGTCTTGCGTTGAATTTACGATCTGCATTGTTGAGTTTTGAAAGTTCCTGTTTTATTCCTCTGCATAATACAACGGTCTTAGGTGAGGGGAGATTTTTCAAACTGTATAGAATGTCAATATTGCCTCCGCAGGTAATATATTCTCCGATACCGAGAATCAGCTTTTCATTATGTTCTTCCTTAACCGCGTCAAGAAAACCGTCGAGATCCGGATATGCGTCTGCACTGCAAAATTCACTGACCTTGACCTTCTTTAATGATGCGAAACGATGCAGAAGAAGCCGATACTCATTGCTCCCGCTTACAGAGACAAAATACGGATATATGTTATCACTGCCTAAGTATTCGCTGATATTCTCTATGGCCTCATTAACGGCAATTGATTTCATATCAAATACCTTCCTTGCTGATAATTGATATACCTACTTCAACATCCTCCTGGACAAGTTTACGCAAGTATTTTTTTGCCTCTTCAGCATCCATTTTATCAATCCGTTGCATGACAACAGAGTTACCACCGGTTCTGTATTTGGAATTAGCAAGCTTTTCGATTTCGGTAGATACAGCGGGATCACCATACCATGAATAAGGTGCCTTCGGTATAACCTTTTCCAAATGGTCTCTTACTGCGTCCAAATCAGTCAGTATTGCATAGTACTTCTTTACGATTACGCGAATAAATGCTGTATCGATTTTGGATTTATCCGTAAGTGAAGCTATGAATCCCGGATTACTCTTCAGATAACTCAATGCGTCGGACACCTTAGAAGCTTCTGTGTTGGGGTAATTTATGGCATCAAACAGTTTAAATGCATTTACTTGCTCATCTACCGAAACCATGGCCTTTATAGGTGTACGGTTCTTTTCACTCCATTCATAGGCGTTCTTGGTGCCTGTTTTTTCTTCCCAAAGCTCAAGCAATCTGAATCGTTCCTGTTCGCTTCGAATTTCATCTGAAATTGCGGAAACATTCTTTTCAAATGTAGACTTGTCGTCGGTAAACGAAGAGGCAGGCAACGTATTGTATACTTTTCTAACTTCTGCATCGTTGAAGCCGACTAAGTACAGAGAATAAGTCTCTTTAAAAATTGCAATTTTTTCTTCCTTCAATGCGGAAATGATAGAAGCTTTTTCAGTGAGTTCTGCAAGGAATTTCTCATGTTTTTCATGAGAAATCTCTCCATTTTCGGCAATGTCTTTCAGACAGCCAATGAAATACATGAGCTCAGGACATTTGGCGGTGATCACACTCGCCGGAGACTTAATATAACGCGTATATTCCTTCCATGCCTGCATGCAAGAAAAGAAGGATGCCGACTTTATTCCCAACTGAGTGCTTTGGAGAATAATCTTGTAGTCGACGAGTAACTTCCGCAATTCCTCTAATCCGGTATCCATATTCCAAAGCCATGTTGCTTCGCCAGAACCTATTTGCTTTTTAACATCAGCCATAACATCGGGGATCCCTATGGCCTCTGCACAGGTTAATAGCTGGCCTTCTTCAAAATCATGAAGAAATTCTCCCATTGCTTTATATCCATTTTCGGATGTTAAGAGCTGAGCTAAATTGTCAATGGAAGAAGGTACTGCAAGAAGCATTTTACCCATTTGACCGGCAAGAGTAGGGACATTCCCGCCGTTTTGCGAATTCGATATTTCCGCAAGTTTGTCAATAAATCCTTCCAAGCTGTTTGTGTCAATAGCCTTGAAGCACCAGATGGGATAGCCGATATCTCTCAGCTTGATTCTGACTTTTGACGCGGCCTGTTCTACGGAAAGATTTTCCGCAATGCCGAACGCCTTGGCTGCAAAATCAACAAAGGCCTTCTGGTCGGGCGTCATTATTTCAATATACTTCTCTTTGTAGTTTTTAATCGGAGAAACCTTATTCTTAACATACTCTCCGATGTCATTCCCGAGTTCTTCGGCAGTCATTTTGCCACCGTCATCACCCGCAGAACCGACACCATATCTGTAGGGCTCATCGGAATAATCACTCAGAAGGAACCCCGCAAGGTATGCATACATTGAGCAAGGCATAAAGCCTTCCTTCATCAAATAATCAAAGATGTCACTGATAGCAATACGAACATCCTTCTCAAAAACTCCATTTATAAGGGTTTTTACCTTCAGTTTGAGCTTGGAAATGCTCAGATGCGGCTTGACTTCCTCAAAATGCTCAATTCCAAGCGCATCTCCGAGCATAGCCTTTACATACTTCTCTTGGAAAATGCCGGGTCTTGTGAAGTCGACGGTCTTTGCCATAGCAATGCCTTTTTTGGCAGCATCAGCATACTTTGCATCTGTAAAGAACTGATCAGAAACATTGCAATTGTCAAAAGACAGAGGGTAAACTTTTAGTACGACTGCTGCAAGCTTTTCTTTGAGAAGAGTCATACTGGAAGCATTTTCTTTAAAGTCAGTCCCAAAGTAAACTGTGAATTTTCCTCCCGTAATATCATTCTTCCAGTCTGCAAGAGTACGTTTAACATCTGTTTGTTTATTGTCGGCAAGACGGGGGTCTTTCGGCCTCCAGTACTCCGTTTGCGCGGCAACACTAATCCACTGTTCAAAACGATCTGCACCCATAATATTGGATGTGGCATCAATGAAAATGATATCCGCATAAGCAGAATCCCGTACCGCTTCGGCTATCTTTAGACGAAGGGTTGTTTGCTCTTCCTCGGTTCTGGCGATGCAAATTACCGCATTGAACTTGTAGGATTTCGGCATATTATTTATCCTGTTGACTGTAACTTTGAAATTATCTACCGTTGCATATTGGAAATTGTATCTTGCACGCAAAGCGGAATTAAAGGTAAACGCTGACATCAAATCGCCGTCATCGATGAGCTTTGCAGTTTTGGTTTCTTTACGCAAACGATCCTTAATTGCATCAATCTGCACCTGATCTCCGGCAATGGCAGAAGCGGCAAATTCTTCAACAGAGCCATTAGTGTCGATATAAAGAATCTTCTTCTGAACGAGCTGATTTCTCGCAATATTGATAGCACGGTTGTTCTCCATGGAATCGTCGCCTTCAAAAGCAAGTCCAAGGTTCTGCACTGTCGGACGCAACAGTTCCACACCGTTATTCATCTTTTTGCTGATTGCCTGCATCATAAGGACAGTTTTAAGAACACGCTGTTCTTCACGGTTCAGCTTGGCGGCGTTACTGGGGTATGTATCAAGGATTGTTGCAATAGCAATATCTAGGTTGCTCTTGCCCTGCGTATCGGAGTTTTCATCTCCGCCTTTTTCGTAGAAGAAATCCCAAAGGTAATCAATTGTAAGGATTTCGTTATCCTCAGGCGAATGGTTCTCAATGAACCACTGAAATGCGTGCAAATCATTAGACTGGCTATTCTTAATAAAGTTAAACATGCTTCTCTGGTTAGAAGCAAAGTTCTTTGCAAAATGCTTCAGCAAAAGAGCGGCCATGGGATGAATGGGGAAGATACCCTTCATCACATCGTCGTCTACCTTTACAGCTTCACATACCGCCTTTCTGGAGAAAGGCATGTAGCTTGTTAGCTCGTCGGCGAAATCTTCGTATTCATCTTTTGCGACATCTTTTATTTTCATTGCGTGTTTAATAAGCCTGAACGCAATGTTATCAGGCATTTCAATTGTTTTATGTACAAAACGGTCATAGACAATGTTGAAAGCATCTTTTGTCCTCTTGTCCGAATCCGAGAAGAAAGAGCCCGCCATATGCGTTACAATAACCATATAAAATGGCTTGTCGTTTGCAAGCTCTGCTAAAGACTGGAATACATCCAAAGCAGTCGGGTTATTCTTGAAAAAGGAAGAAAACTCGTCCCACAGAAAAACGATTGCTTTTAACTGGTTGCTCTCAATAATGTCTGTGAGCCAGTCCTTCAAATCCTGCATTTCAATATTGAACGGTTTAATACCTTTCTCTTCACCTATACGCAGAATATCAGTGAGGAGCGCATCCGAACTGGCAGAAGGATTGTTTAACTGTGCTATAATGTCATCAGCGTTTTTGCCGCTTAAGCTGCCCAGAGAGCGATACTGCGGCATCGAAATAATAGCGTTGAAATATGCTTTGTTAGCATCATCTGAAAGCCACTGGACAACTTTACCACGCAGTGTCTTGTTGCCGTTATATGCAATGCCTGCCTTATCAAGCGCATCGGAAACGCTGTCAAATACGGCAGTGATAAACTTCTTAATTGTGGTAATTTCACCGCTGTTGTAGCGGAACACAGTGACAATTTTCCCCGACCTTTGTGCGAAAAGTTTGTCCTCTAAGTCCGGGGCTTTTTTGAATTCATCGTGATTTTTTTCAAAGTAGTCACGAAACTCCTTTTCGGAGCATTCCAATAAATTCTTCAGTGCCCACACAACTCTGGACTTACCGGTGCCGTATGAGCCCTCAATCCAAATACCTTTTCTGAGCTCAGTGTTTTCCCTGCTGAGCATAAGCTCGACAGAAGAAAGCAGCTCGACAAAGGTTTCATGAGGATAGGTATATTGCCACTCATTGCCCGGATTTTTCACGGAGTCCGGGTTAATTTCCGGATAGTAGTTTTTGTCTATTTCAAAATATTCGCTATATTTCATTCTCCTTCACCTCTTAAAACAGATCGAGCACATCTGCGGATGTGTGATAGTCTCTCAGTGCTATCTTCTCCAAATCGTGTGTAAAGTCTGCATCAATGAAGTCATTGTATTTTGCGGAAAGGCCTCTGAGCATTGCTTCCATCTCATCTCGCTCAAAGCCGAATATCTTAACCGGGCTGATGCCGACGGAATCTATGGCTACATCCATCAGCGTGCTCAGGTTAAACTGATAGTATCCCTCGCAAGCCTCAGCATATCTATACAGAGCATAGAGAAGAACGAGCTTACTCGATAAGGTGCTCTTGCAGCGTCGCAAAGAGGATATTTGACGCCCAGAATTCTCCGTTATTCCAAAGTTGATGACATATCCTAATGGAATTTCAGTCAGTCTCTTAAATGCCTTGAGAATAGATTTTGCATCCTTCGAACTGATTTCAGCTTCAACAAGTTTATCCTCAAGGTACTGACGCGGAAATGTCTCGTTAATCGGCATATTATCAATATACCACTTTATTTGCGGATTTTGATAAGCCAGTTGGACAAGTATCAATCCCCACGCTTCCTCCGATTCCCACCCTAATCGCGTTACAACATCGTAAAACTGGGTTGTTTTGTTTTTCTCAGCCAGTTTTGCATCTGATAAAAACCGTTTAAACATGCTAATTTGCATAGGACCAAGTGTATTGTCTGTAAAAAACTCATTTCCTTTTTCAAAGAAATTTTGGATCCACTCAATTTTGGGGGCATGGTCTGCAAACGTGTTTATACTCTTCATTACTCTCCCTCCGTTTTTTGGTAACTGCATAGAGTGATAAGCTAAACAGCCATCATCTATATTATGACATTGCTTACAGTGCAAGCAATTGGTAATCACCAATCCATCTTTAAAGGAAATACACCCGTTTCTACAATTTGCTTCGCAAACCCCACACTTTACACAGTATGCTGCTTTGTGAAATACCTGTTTGAAGAGCTTGCATTCGCTACTTTTATCATATTGCTTTGGGACGGTAATTCTAAATCCGTTACTTATCTGCTCGACATCATATTCAAAGCTAACTTCGCCAAGCGTCTTTATCCATTCATGCCAATCAGTTGATGGATTCTTAATTGTGATAACAAGATTGTCTCCAATTATCTCTTCAGTGTACTTCGTTTCATTGCCAATAATATCTCTTCCGTTTTTACGTTCGATCCAGCCTCCATTTGTTATATATGTGTTTATATTTTTATCAGCAATGGTATCTCTAATAATATCAGTATACTTATCTATCTCATTCTTATAGCAAAGATATCTAAAGCTATCTGATTTACCGCCACCCATCGGGCAAAACAGGCAGCCTGCTCTGGAGTTTCCTTTTTTGTAGGTGTTATTAATCGGAAGGTTATGCGAAAAGATGTACAGCCAAATTTCCGCAGATGTCCATTCCAATATCGGGTTATGGGAATACTGTCCTTTTTGCTTCTTCCCGAAATTTTCCTCGTCATAAGTGGCACGAGTGGCACTTTCATGCGCTCTTACTCCGACAAAGTCCATCCCCACATAGTCGTTCTTTCCCAAAACCTCACGGATTTTCAGCGTCTGAGGTGCGGCCTTGTGAACAGTACAGCACCAGCGAAGAACCCTGGAGGGAGGTCCGAACAGACGCCAACTTTCTTCCGGTTCGAAATGCGATGCCGCACGGTAGAAGTTTATACCCTCCTCTTTGCATTGCTTCTCGACAATATCAACCAGTTCATATGTATCCGGAAATTCCATCTTTGTATCACCGAATACAACCATATAGCTGCTTCTCGGCAATGCTTTTTTCACAAGCTCAAGAAGTACTATGCTGTCTTTGCCGCCGGAAAAGGCAACATGGAAACAATCAAGTGATTTCTGCCGACGCTTATACACATCATAGATTTTTTTGACTGTTATCTGTTCTATAATTGCAAGCGAGTCTCTGTTCGCTTCTACCATAGCGGAGATGTCGATTTTCTCAAGAACTGTACCGTTTGGAATTACACGAACCTTCTCACCGTTTTCTTCTTTCATTGCGAATTCCAGCGTAGGCTTTTCGTAAAGCGAGCCGCCCTTTGTATTGAAAATGACTTCTCCCTTGTAGATATACCGCGCGGCCTCAGCCCACATATAAGGGACATCCTGCTGCTTCTCGTATATCAGATAATCATCAACGCCCAGATAATCAAGCTCCTGAGCATAGACCGGTCTCGGCTCTTTTGATACAAGTGAAGTAGTATCTGTAAGTATTATGCCGCCAGTTTCGGCATCGTATTTATATTCGTACAAGGGATTATTCCTCCTTGAGTCTCATTTCCTGAGCTGCCGCTAAAACCTCATTGAGCTTACTCCTTCTCAACCAGTATTTATGGGCAGAAAAGAAGTCTCCAATCGTTTTCTCCGTCAGCTCCAATCCGCTACCTGCGGCGGCTTTTGCCAGAAGAGATGTGTAGTTGTCAAAAGTCATATGAATCGGGTATATTGCGCCGATAATATCCTGCTTTGCAGGACCGCCCATTGAACGAAATTCTTTGCTGTAATGACTGCAAAAACTGTCTAGTAGAAAAGAGTTCCATGGGAAGTCCTCAACATATGATTACTTCCTATTAGGAACACTGTAAATACAAGGCTTTTCGGAGCCTACAAACCAGAAAAAATAATATTTGATCTATCACATTACGCAAAAAGCCGTCCGGCATGAAAAACGGGCGGCTTTTTTGCGTGGATAGACGGAAAGGAGGCACAAAAATAACTACAAAATTTTAGCGTTCAAATTTGTGCAACTTTAACGAAAAGGAGGATCGTAAATGGCCGATGAAAAACTGAACACAGGCCCTGCGGAGAATACTTCCCCGGAGGCCGCCGAGCCTATCACCACACCTGAACAGGCCGCAGCGTCTGAGCCCCAGCAGGAACAGACCGGGCCTGCTATACCTGAGCCCGGCGATGTGGTTGTGTCCTTTGACAAAATCAATGAACTTATGGCAGAAAAGAGACAGAACGCCCGCGCCGAAGTCGAAAAGGCGGCAGCCCCCGGAGAAACACCGCAGCCCGCCAATACGGAGGAACCTAAAAAGCCGCGCCGTGGCCGTCCGCCGAAAGCAGAAAAGGCCGCGACTGAAAATCAAAAATCGGAGAAATCGGCTGGGGCCCGCAAGGGCCGCCCACCCAAGGCGGATAAGACGGCCCCTGACAAGCCCAAGCCGTCCAAACGAGACAAAGTGTCCCGAAGTGACGGAAAGGCCCCGGATGCCAAGGAGCCCATTAAGCCCGCACAGGATACGGCACCGAAGGAAACTGCTACTACGGAACAGACGGCTCCCGAGCCGACCACACCGCCCCGCCCGGTTGAGGAAGGCAAGCTGGTTTATCTGAAACTTTCCGAGGTTCATCCGTTTCACACATTCCGTCCGCACCCCTTTAAGGTACGGGACGATGCGAAGATGCAGGAAATCGTTGCTTCTATCCGCGTAAACGGTGTAATGGTTCCCGGTCTTGCCCGCCCGGAGAAAGACGGAAACGGCTATGAAATTGTAGCGGGCCATCGCCGTACACACGGCAGTGAATTGGCGGGGCTGGAGGAAATGCCCTTTATTGTCCGTGAAATGACCGACCACGAAGCGGTACAGGCCATGAAGGACAGCAACAAGCAGCGTGACGGGATGCTCCCCAGCGAATTGGCCGCGCTGCTGGAACTCGAAGTTGAGGACATCAAGCATCAGGGCGGACGGCTGAAAGGCGTTGCGGAAGGCGATGTCGGGAAACGCTCGGTTGAGATTGTAGGCGAGGCGCATGAAATGAACTATAAAAAGGTCATGCGCTACTTGCGGCTCAACTCCCTTGTGCCGGAGCTTCTGGATAAGGTAGACGATAAAAAGATGGGCTTCATGCCTGCCGTGGAGCTTTCCTACATCAAACCGAAAAATCAGAGGCTTATTGCTGTTTCCATTGACGGGGAGCAGGCTTCGCCCTCGCTGGCCCAAGCTAAACGGCTCCGGGAGCTGGATAAGGAAGGCAAGCTCAACGGCGATGTCATTGACGGTATCTTATCAGAACAGAAAAAGGAGGATCGAGGCGTGATTATTTCTACTGCGGAACTGGAAAAGTATTTTGGCAAGGAGGTCACTCCCGCCAAAATGAAAGAACAGATTATGTCCCTGCTGGATGACTGGAAAGAAAAACAGCCGCCGGAGCTGGCAAAAGCCCCGAAAAAGCAGGAACTTGACAAGTAACAACTTCGAGACACTTTGTCCCGAGGGTTCCGCCCTCGCGCAGAGGCTCTGGTGGTATATATCCCCCGTCGCCGCCTGTTTTTTAGTACAGCCGGGAGTGGGCCGTCAAGGGTGCAGCGCACCGCCGTTTTCGGCGGCTCGCCCTTGACGGTCTGCCCCGACTGTGCTATTTCCCCGGCAAGCGGCGGGGGTATATCCTTCAGAGCCGCCCCCTTTCCCAAGACTGGGAAAGGGCGTGGGGTTTGGGTTGAACTTTCTTATTAAAATATCGGAGGTATGAACGATGAAACGACCCCTTGCTTATATCACCGCTGCATGGCTCGGCGGCGATAGCGAAAACGCAGAACTGGCGGCGCAGTATTGCCGCACCGTGTATGAGGCAGGCTTTTCTCCTATTTGTCCGCCTTTGTACTTGCCCCTGTTTCTCAACGATGCTGTTCCCGAGGAGCATAAAAGCGGCATCGACATGAGCCGTGACCTGCTCCGCCGTTCTCATGTGCTGGTTGTCTGCGGGCACAGTATGACCGAATCCATGAAAAATGATATTGCCGTGGCCCAGCGGCTGGGAATTACGGCAACAACCCTTGAGGGTATCCTGACCGTCAAGGGGCAGGGCCGTCGCTGATGGCGACCCTGTTTGAAGCCTACGTTACCAACGCCGGAAAGTACAGCGAGGGCCAGCTTGTGGGTGAAACACTGAAATTTCCCACAACCGCCCAGGAGGTGGAGGCTCTCTTGAAACGGATCGGCGTGGATGGCGTCCGCTATCAGGAAATTTTTATTACCTCTTTCGATGGGGATGTGCTGGGGCTCTATGACCATTTGAGCGAGTATGAAAATCTGGACGAGCTTAATCATCTGGCCTGCCTGCTTTCCGAGCTTACCTCATCGGAGCTGGAAACACTGGAGGCCGTCCTCGACAGTGGCGATCACTGTTCTTCGGTGCGGGACATCATCAATCTGACACAAAATCTGGACTGTTACGGCTTTTACCCCGGCGTATCCGATGAGGAAACGCTGGGGCGTATTTATGTGGACGATCTGGAAATGTTGGATGTGCCGGATCAGGTAAAACCGTATTTCGATTATGAGGCGTATGGTCGGGATGCCTGCATCCACGAAAACGGCCATTTTGCCCCGGGCGGCTATGTTGTCAAAGAAAGCGATCATTTCGTGGAAGTGTATCACGGCTTGCAGGATATTCCCAAGGAGCATAAGGTGTTCTCTTTCCCGAAGCTCTCTATCCGGGAGCAAATGGCCGCTTATCAGGAAATCATAGACGGTTCTTCTTTGGAGGGCTACCGTCAAATGCAGAAAAAAGACCGTGGGGATCGGTGACAGTACTTCGAGACAAATTGTCCCAAGGAAGGAGGCGGTGTAACTGATTGATGAAGATATTTCCCGGCGCACGATAGCCATATCTGTAAAAACGACCAAGCTGACAGCGCGGGGACTGGCGTATGTGCTGGGCATGGTGGGCCGGAAGATCCGCAAGGCATACCGTGGACGGCAAGTGCCGCACGGCAAACAAAGTGTGCGAAAGCTCATGGCCCACGGCACAGCCACAAACAGCATTGAGCTTTCCGGGGATGCCAAGTCCTTTGACCGCGTGGCCCGGAAATGGAATGTAGACTATGCGTTCTATAAAACCGGGCCGGACAAATACCTGCTGTTTTTCAAGGCTGGACAGGCAGACGCGATGACCGCCTGCTTTTCCGAGTACTCCCGGAAGGTGTTAAGCAAAGCAAAATCGAACCGTGTTCCCATCCGGGAACAACTGAAACAGGCGGCAGATCAGCTTTCCAAAGAAAAGCCGAAACAAAAAGAACGTGCAAAGGAGGTGGCCCATGAGGACAGATAAGATCAGAAAATATCTCATTCCGAACATTCCCTATCTGTTCATCCTGTGGGCATTCCTCAAGCTGGGAACGGCCTACCGGCTGGCGGAGGGTAACGATTTTGCACATAAGCTCATCGGGCTGGGCCAGACGATTGGCCCGGCCTTTGCTGACTTTGCACCCGGTCTTGCTCCGCTGGATTGGCTTGTCGGTATTGTAGGCGCAGTTGGTTTCCGGCTGCTGATCTATTTCAAAAGCAAGAACGCTAAGAAGTTTCGGAGGGATGCAGAATACGGCAGTGCTCGATGGGGAACGGAAAAAGACATCAAACCGTTTGTCGATCCGAAGTTTGAAAACAACGTGATTTTGACCGGGACGGAGTTTCTCACGATGAACACCCGCCCTAAAATCCCCGCAAATGCCCGAAACCTGAACTGCTGTATTATCGGCTCATCCGGCTCCGGCAAAACCCGCTTCTGGCTTACGCCCCAGCTTTTACAGGCCCATTCCTCTTATGTGGTGGTCGATCCCAAAGGCGGTGTGCTGGGGCAGGTCGGGGGTTTCCTGCAAAAACGCGGGTACAAAATCAAGGTATTCAACAGCATAGATTTTTCAAAATCCATGCACTATAACCCGCTGGCGTATATCCGCAACGAGGCCGATATTCTGAAATTCGTGGATGCTCTGATTTCCAACACCAAGGGCGAAGGCAAGGAAGGCGATCCATTCTGGACAAAATCGGAAACGCTTTTGTACTGCGCCCTGATTGCCTACATCATTTTCGAGGGGCCTGCCGAGGATCGGAACATGAATACCCTTGTGGATATGATTTCCGGCATGGAGGTCAAGGAGGATGACGAGGATTTTATGAACGCGGTGGACTATATGTTTGCCGGGCTCGAAAAGCGTAAGCCGGATTGCTTCGCGGTCAAACAGTATAAAAAGTACAAATTGGCCAGCGGCAAGACGGCAAAAAGCATTTTGATTTCCTGCGGTGCGCGACTGGCTCCCTTTGACATCCCGCAGCTTCGTGAAGTCATGGCCTATGACGAATTGGAGCTTGACCGCATTGGAGATCGGAAAACGGCGGTATTCTTCATCATTTCCGATACCACGCAGACCTACAACTTTTTAGTGGCACTTGCATTTTCGCAGATGTTCAACCTCCTGTGTGAACGGGCGGACAATGTTCACGGTGGCCGCCTGCCGCACCATGTACGGGTGCTGTGGGACGAGGCAGCCAACACGGGACAGGTGCCCCAGCTCGAAAAGCTGGTCGCGGTCATCCGCTCCCGTGAGGTGAGTTTGTGCTTGTTGTATCAGCAGTTGGCACAATGCAAGGCCATTTACGATAAGCACGCCGAAACAATCCTCGGCAACATGGACAGCGTGGTGTTCCTTGGTGGCCGCGAAGCCAGCACCATCAAGGAAATATCCGAGAACTGGCTGGGAAAAGCCACAATCAGTATGCAGACCGACAGCCGCTCCCGTGGCCAGTCGGAAAGCTACAGTCAAAATACCCAGCGGCTGGGCCGGGAACTGATGACCCCAGCCGAACTTGCAACCATGCCGGGAGACAAATGTATTTTGCAGCTTCGGGGCCTGCCCCCGTTCTTCTCTCCCAAGTATGATCTGAAACGGCATCCGAACTACCGTTATACGGCGGAGGCCGATAAACAGAAAAACGCTTTTGACCTCGACAGGCTCATTAACCGCCGCAGGCGGCCCGGGCTGAACGAGGTGTGTACGATGTATGAGGTGGCTGTGCCGGACGATGCGCTCACGGAAGAGGACGAGGACATCCTCAACTATGATGACATCGACGATCCAGACGCCTTTGCATAAAGGCTTCGGGACAAAGTGTCCCGAAGTTTGTAACCTGCCGCCTGCATGGGCGGCTTTTTTGTTACCGGGAAAACCCCGGAGAAATGGAGGCTTATATGGCATTTTTCTCATCTGCAATCGACACTTTACAGACCCTCGTTATCGCGCTCGGCGCTGGCCTTGGCGTGTGGGGCGTGGTCAATCTGCTGGAGGGCTATGGCT
>OLXD01000793.1_pt1 | contig 13126 bp, 10 predicted proteins | sample 1673881 | NCBI WGS metagenome assembly OLXD01 (sample SAMEA103958131, study PRJEB25191) | human gut metagenome
GTTAACAAAAGATTGGCTGTCTGGGATAGATAGCCTTTTTTTATGCCCGCACCATTCGATTCATCCAATTAGTATCAATTCACTTTATACAACTTTTTAACCCACCAAAAGTGTTTTTAAACCCCAAAAGTTGTAGATTATAAATACTATGTTTATATTTGCAACATGAAAAAAGCGCTCGAGAAAATGTAGTATCTACAACTCGTCTGTGAAGTGGGTGGCGGTTGTGATATAGACAGCGTTCATAAGACAAACAAGCAAGCAATCTACAACAATAAAAATATGAAAGTTAGACTTATGACGAAAGTTAGTGCTGCAACCCTCATTTCAGCAATTGCCTGCAGCATATTCACGGGATGTACCGAAAAAGACCTATACAATCCCGAACGTGGAAAAACAGAACTAAAGCCGGAGAGCGAATACTTTGACTTTGCAACAACAGCCCAGGTAGCTTTTGACGTGAATTATGGAAAAATCGCAGGAGGCGCATTAATAGAGGTGTTTACAGAAGACCCCATCACCTATCAGACAAACAACCTCTACTCCATCAACGGCGAAGCGGTTTTTAAAATCTTTGCAGATGCAGACGGACGCTTCACCGGCAACGTAGAACTGCCCAAAGCGACAGAAAAGGTATATATCATCTCACAAAGCTGGGGAGCCCCCATGTATGTGGAAGCGGATGTGGAAAACGGCAAAGTGGTGGTAGATATGACCGAGGACAATGCCAACACCCGCTCAACTGCCATGACACGTGCAAAATCCAACCTGACTATCGACCTAAAGGATAGGAAGGAACGGGTATACTCCATCGTTGGATGGGGACAATCTCACGGTGAGATTATTGATAATAATGACATTGTAACTACGGGAAATTTCAATGACGGAACTTTAAAGCAGTTACAACACACACTGTGGAAAGGTTATGACAGCAAACCCAGCAATCTGGACAACAGAGCTTTGGTGAGCGATACAAAGCATGTGAACACCACCATTGCCCAAGCATATATCAACAACCAGGGACAACACGTAACGATTACCGATGCAGAACTGTATCTGACCTTCCTGACCGAACGTGCCGGTTACCTGACTTCCATCGGCTATTATTACTACAAGACCAATGAAATTCCCAACAGCCCTGACAAGGTAGACAAATTCATTATCATTCCCAATGCATCCATTGCAGGAGACGACCCGTATACCGGATGGTCTGGAAGTGGTAACAAATATTCCCGATATGACGCTCCCATACAGAAGAATACAAAAATACAACTTCTGTATCAGGACGAAAACGGTAATGTCTCCACCAAATTCCCGGCAGGATATACCATAGGATATTTCATCATCCCCAATGGATATACCCCCAATAAAGGTATCGACTACTCTATAAATTATATATATTCCAATAAAGAATGGAACAAGATATATGCAGGCCAACAAGCTCGCTTTATCTCCCTCTCCACCAGCAACGGCACGGTAGTCTACGGAGTAGAAGATGGCGATGATACCAGCTACGAAGACATACTGTTCTGTATCGATGCCAACCCCAATGAAGCCATTCAAGACCCGGACCGTCCGGTCATAGACCCGGAAGAGCCTACGGTGACGAGCTCCGAAACAACCTACCGCACGTATGCCTACGAAGACATCTGGCCCAATGGCGGTGACTATGACTTGAACGACGTGATTATCGAACACAAACGGGCCATTTCATTCAACAGCAACAATTATGTGCTGAAGGTGGAAGACACCTTTGTACCCGTACAGAAAAGTGGTGCCGCCACATACTCCAACGCATTTGCCGTGCAATATGTGGCCAGCCAGCGAGGCAGCATAGAACTGCCTGCCGGAGCAGTCGATGAAACAGAGACCTCTTCTGTCATCCTATTCCCCGATGCAAAGTCTGTGCAGGGCAACGAATTTACCGTAACCCGTACATTTGCAGACAACACATTGCCTAAGAAGAATCTGGAGAGCGACTTGAACCCGTTCATCATTGCCCAGTATACAGCCGGAGCCGACAACCGGACAGAAGTGCATCTGCCCAAGAAGAAAGCGACCGGTAAAGCCAACGCAGAGCAAATCGGAGCCGAAGACGATGCCTACTACATCAACAAGGACGGCAAATATCCCTTCGCCATCATGCTGCCGGCCACAACCAGCACAGAAGGTCCCATCCGGTTCACTCCGGCAAAGGAAACCGTACGCATCGACCTGGAGTATCCCGATTTCGCCAAATGGGTAGAGTCCAATGGCGCCACCAATAATGACTGGTATCTCTACTACCAGTCGTCCAAAGAGTGAAATCCTACGACATTCTTTAAAGAAGAGCCGCGCAATAGTTGCATTTGCACGGCTTTTTTCATGCATGAGCATTACCGTTATGAAATTATTTTTTCTACATTTGCATCCGTTAAAAGGAAACAAAACCGTATCAGGCTGAAAAACATGAGGAATACATCACCCGCCGCACCTACCATCCGCTTTCGCCGCTGGAGCAGAAAAGCCTACGCTGCATTTGCCAGCATAGGGCGGTGTGTCACCATCGGTTGCCTGCGCAAAAACGTGGCAGACAGCTCTCTGTCCAAACAGAAGGCTGCGGGAACCGCAGGACATGCCGGATGCGGGGAAGAGAGTGCCTGGAAAGGGGAAACGGAAGGAAGAGAAACCGACACCGGCATTCCGCTGGGTAGCAGCAGCGCCCTGACAAGTATCCTCACGGAGCTGGGAACGAACCGGCACATTCTTTTTGAAACACAAGTCATCCGCCCCTGCGGGAATACGGGCGGACAAGACACATATAGCCTGAAACAAAAGAGAACAAGAGGTACGGATTACCGGAAGCCATGCAGCAGAATGACAAGCTGCACCGCCCCGGCAATCCGTACCTCTGTCTTTATCCACGAACTTAACCCAAGAAAGATATGACCCTACAGAAGTTGAAGGAACAAGTGCTGCGCGGCAGCCACATCAGTAAGGAAGAAGCCGAATGGCTGGCTGTGCAACCCGACAAGGAAGCGCTATACGAAGCTGCCCACGAGATAACCCGGGGCCTGGCCTCGGAGGAGTTTGACATGTGCTCCATCATTAATGCCAAGTCCGGACGATGCCCGGAAAACTGCAAGTGGTGTGCACAGTCGTCGCACTACAAAACCCAGGCAGACGTGTACGACCTGGTGGACAAAGAAGAATGCCTGCGGCATGCCCGGCATAATGAAGCCCAGGGCGTGGCACGTTTCTCGCTGGTGACCAGTGGACGGAAGCCCTCCTCCAGAAACATGGAGAAACTGTGCGAAGCCGCCCGGCACATGCGCCGGCACTCGTCCATCCAGTTGTGCGCATCACTGGGACTGCTCAACGAAGACGAAATGCGGGCACTGCACGACGCAGGCATCACCCGCTATCACTGCAACCTGGAGACAGCCCCCTCCTACTTTCCCCAACTGTGCAGCACGCACACGCAGGAAGAGAAGCTGCGCACCCTGCAAGCCGCCCGCAATGTAGGCATGGACATCTGCAGCGGCGGCATCATCGGCATGGGCGAGAGCATGGAGCAACGCATCGAATTCGCCTTCACACTGCGCGAGCTGGAAGTACAGTCCATCCCCATCAACCTCCTGAGCCCCATCCCCGGCACACCGCTGGAACGGCAGGCACCACTCAGCGAGGAGGAAATACTGACCACCATCGCCCTCTTCCGCTTCATCAACCCGACAGCTTTCCTCCGCTTTGCCGGAGGACGCTCGCAACTGAGCAAGGAGGCCGTAAAGCAAGCGCTACACATCGGCATCAACTCCGCCATCGTGGGCGACCTGCTGACAACGCTCGGCTCGAAAGTGTCAGAAGACAAGGTACTGATAGAAGATGCCGGATACCGGTTCTGCGGCTCGCAGTTCGACAGAGAGCACCTATGGCACCCCTATACCTCCACCACCAACCCGCTACCGGTGTATAAGGTGAAGCATGCCGAAGGCGCCACCATCACCCTGGAAAGCGGAGAAACACTCGTAGAGGGAATGTCGTCGTGGTGGTGCGCCGTCCACGGGTACAACCACCCTACACTGAACCGGGCGGCAGAGAAACAGCTGGGCAAGATGTCGCATGTGATGTTCGGAGGGCTGACACACGACCCTGCCATTGAACTGGGCCAGTTGCTGCTACCGCTTGTCCCGCCGTCCATGCAGAAGATATTCTATGCCGACTCGGGCTCGGTGGCAGTAGAGGTGGCCTTGAAAATGGCCGTGCAGTACTGGTATGGCAAGGGAAAGGCGAAGAAGAACAATTTTGTGACTATCCGTTCGGGCTATCACGGGGATACATGGAATGCCATGTCTGTCTGCGACCCGGTGACGGGCATGCATTCGCTGTTCGGGGCATCATTGCCGGTGCGCTATTTCGTGCCGCAGCCGCGCTCGCGCTTCCACGGCGAATGGGATGAACGGGATACGGTGGAACTGCGGAAACTGGTAGAGGAGCATCACGAGGAACTGGCAGCGCTTATCCTCGAACCTGTGGTGCAGGGCGCTGGCGGCATGTGGTTCTACCACCCCCAGTACCTGCGCGAAGCGGCACAGATATGCAAGGAACATGGCCTGCTGCTGATATTCGATGAGATAGCCACGGGCTTCGGACGGACGGGAAAACTCTTTGCCTGGGAGCACGCGGGTGTAGAACCGGACATCATGTGCATAGGAAAGGCCATAACGGGCGGATACATGACGCTGTCTGCCGTACTGACGACGAATGAAGTGGCGGATACCATCTCCAACCATACACCGGAGGTGTTTATGCACGGACCCACCTTTATGGGGAATCCACTGGCATGCGCCGTAGCGTGCGCTTCGGTGAAGCTGCTGACCTCGCCCGAATACGACTGGCAAGGCAAGGTGACTCGCATCAGCCGGCAACTGCAAGAAGAGCTTGAACCGGCACGCCGATTACCGCAAGTGACGGATGTACGTGTGCTGGGAGCCATCGGGGTGATTGAGACAAAAAAGCCCGTAGACATGGCGTGGATGCAAAAACGCTTCGTTGAGGAGGGAATCTGGGTACGCCCGTTCGGAAGATTGGTATACCTGATGCCTCCGTTCATTATAGAGCCGGAACAGTTGAGGAAGCTGACGGGAGGGTTGATGAAAATTATAAGAATGTGCTAATATGCTAATGTGCCAATTGGCTGCGCAATGTTTACGCTGCGCTATCACGCCGCAGGTCATTGGCATATTAGCACATTGGCACATTAGCACATTAAAACCACATTGGCACATTTTAAAAGAATTATGAATGCAATAGAATATATGCAGCAAGAGCTGCAAACATTGAAAGAACACAGCAACCTGCGCCGCCTGCCGCAACTGACACACGAGGGACGCACGGTTATAGCCGATGGCCGGCATATGCTGAACCTTTCGTCCAACGACTACCTGGGCCTGGCTGCCGACCGCCAGCTAAAGGAAGAATTCCTGCAGACACTGACACCGGACACCTTCCTGCCGACTTCCTCCTCCTCCCGCCTGCTGACGGGGAACTTCGGGATTTACGAAGAACTGGAGACGGAACTCGCCACACTTTTCGGCACAGAGACAGCACTGGTGCTCAATAGCGGCTATCATGCCAATATGGGGATTCTGCCCGCCGTGAGCGATGCACAAACCCTAATACTGGCAGACAAGCTGGTGCATGCCAGCATCATCGACGGCATCCGCCTATCCACCGCACGCTGCATCCGCTTCCGCCACAACGACCTGGTGCAACTGGAACGCCTGCTGGAACAACACCATGCAACATTCCGGCAATTGATTATCGTCACAGAAAGCATCTTCAGCATGGACGGTGACCAAGCCGACCTCACGGCATTGGTGCGTTTGAAAAAAAGATACTCCAACGTACTGCTCTATGTGGACGAAGCCCATGCATTCGGCGTAAGGGGACTGCGCGGCCTGGGCTGCGCCGAAGAAACCGGATGTATCCGGGATATAGATTTCCTCGTGGGCACCTTCGGCAAGGCGGCTGCGTCTGCCGGTGCATACATCGCCTGCTGCCGGACGATACGCGAGTATCTCGTCAACCGGATGCGAACCCTTATCTTCACCACGGCATTGCCTCCGACAAGTATTGCCTGGACACTGTTTATCGTACGGAAACTTGCCGGAATGCAGGACCACCGCGAGCATCTGGCAAGAATCAGTCGGACACTGCGCGAAGCATTACAAGCCAAGGGGTACGGATGCCCCAGCGCAAGCCATATCGTCCCACTGATTATTGGCCCCAGTGCCGACACCGTGCTGTGCGCAGAGCTGCTGCAGAGGCATGGCTTTTATGCACTGCCGGTACGCCCGCCCACGGTGCCCGAAGGGACATCACGCATCCGCTTCTCGCTGACGGCAGACATACGGGAAGATGAGATTGGAGAACTTATACCCCTTATTCCCCTAAAGGAAGAGAGGAATACTAACGCTATACGATTCTAAAAACAGATGAAACAAAGTTACATTATACACGAGCATCATCCCCGGCTATTGCTGTTCTTTGCCGGCTGGGGAGCCGATGAGACGCCTTTCAAAATGTATCGTCCGGTAGCCAGCGACTTCATGGTGTGCTATGACTACCGCACACTGGATTTTGACGCCTCCGGACTGGAAGAATACCGCGAAATCAACCTCATCGGCTGGTCTATGGGGGTATGGGCGGCTTCGCAGACCGTGCCACAGCTCTCATCGCCAGGTACGTCCGGCGAAGGTATCCATATGGCAAACAGCATCGCCATCAACGGAACGCCCTACCCCATAGACCAGCATATGGGCATTCCACCCGCCATCTACCACGGGACATTGGACGGACTGACCGGGGCTTCACTGCACAAATTCCTCCGCCGCATGTGCGCCAACGGAGCAGCCTTCAAAGCTTTCCTGGAAATCACCCCCCGCCGTCCGCTGGAAGAGTTGAGAGATGAGTTGACGGAGATTGAGAAGATGTACCACACACTGCCTGCTGCCACCTTCCATTGGCAGCAGGCAGTAACGGGAGGCAACGACCGCATCATTCCACCAGCCAACCAGCTGCAAGCCTGGGAAATACTCGGCACCCCCGTACTGCAAACGGAGGATGCCCACTACCAGGAAGAGTTATTCAGACATTACCTGCAAGACCTATGGACAAGCCACTGAACCCGATGGACAAACAACTGATAGCCGCCCGCTTTGCCAAAGCCCGGAATACCTATACCCGGGAGGCCCGCGTGCAGCAACAAGTCGCCGAGAAGATGATGCAGCTCATAAAGGAACCATACACACGTTTCCGCCGTGTCGTAGAGTTTGGCTGCGGAACGGGAAGCTACTCACGTATCCTCCTCCACACCTTGCAACCGGAAGCTCTGCTGCTGAACGACTTGTGCCGGGAAATGGAGGAGTGCGTCAAGGAACTTTGCGACGGCACTACCGTGCAGTTCGTCCCCGGTGATGCCGAAGCCATCGACTTCCCCGGAGAAACCGACCTGATAACCTCGTGCTCCACCCTGCAATGGTTCAACGACCCAGGTGCTTTCTTCACCCGCTGCCACCAAGCACTGGTGGCAGACGGCCTGCTTGCCTTCAGCACCTTCGGCGCCACAAACATGCACGAAATACGCCAACTGACTGGGCACGGGCTGGACTATCTCTCCGTTGAGGAGCTGCAAGCCCTGCTGTCTCCCGGTTTCGATATTCTTCATGCCGAAGAAGAGGTGATATCCTTGCCCTTCCCCACTCCCCAGGCAGTGCTGAAGCATCTGAAGCAAACCGGAGTCACGGGTACGGAAAAAAGGATGTGGACGCGTAGTCGCCTGCAATCCTTCTGCAAAGAATACACAACCCGGTTCAGTGATGCCGCAGGCAACGTAAACCTGACCTATCACCCCATTTATATCATCGCACGAAAAAAAACAAAATAATGGAAACAAAAAACATCTACTTCATCAGCGGCATTGATACAGATGCCGGAAAAAGCTATTGCACCGCCTGGTACGCCCGTGAGCTTATGCAACGCGGCCTGCGCGTCATCACCCAAAAATTCATCCAGACCGGCAACACCGGTCATTCCGAGGACATCGACCTGCACCGCCGCCTCACCGGAACCGGCTACCTGCCGGAAGACAAAGAGGGGCTGACCATGCCCGAGATATTCTCCTATCCCTGCTCTCCCCACCTCGCCGCCCGCATAGACAAGCGCCCGATAGACTTCGGAAAAATAGAGCGTGCCACCAGGGAACTTTCCCATCGCTATGATACCGTGCTCGTAGAAGGCGCCGGCGGTCTGATGGTTCCCCTTACCGAAGATTTCCTGACGATAGACTACATTGCGGAGAAGCAGTACCCGCTTATCTTTGTCACCTCCGGAAAGCTGGGCAGCATCAACCACACCCTGCTGAGCTTCGAAGCCATCAAGAACCGGGACATCGCGCTCGATACGGTACTCTACAACCTCTATCCCACGGTAGAGGACAAGACTATCCAGGAAGACACGATGAAATACATCAAGCAGTATTTGTCCAAGCACTTTCCCGGAACAAAGTTTGAGGTAGTGCCGGAAATTGTGTAAATTTGCAGCACATAAACGTCCTACTGCACATGGAAGCATTTACATTAGATTCAACTGAAATTATCGTACTCGCTACGGCGGGTGGTCTGTTCCTTATTCAAATTATCTACTACCTCTGTCTCTACAACCGTATTCATGCGCGCAGCCGTGCCGTGAAGCAGGGAGACACGCACTTCACCCAGGAACTGCCCCCCATATCCGTCATTATCTGCGCCCGCGAGGAATCCGAGAATCTGCGCCGCAACCTGGGCGCCGTGCTGGAGCAGGACTATCCCCTATTTGAAGTCATCGTCATTAACGACGGCAACACTGATGAGAGCGAAGATTACCTGACCATCCTCGAGGAGAAATACCCCCATCTCTACCACAGCTTCGTGCCCGATTCCTCCCGCTACATCAGCCGTAAGAAGCTGGCTGTGACGCTTGGAATCAAGGCCAGCAAATATGAATGGCTGGTGTTTACCAATGCCAACTGCATGCCCCAAAGCAACCAATGGCTGCGACTGATGGCACGCAACTTCACATCACGTACCCAAGTGGTGCTGGGATACAGCGGCTACGAACGCGGCAAAGGCTGGCTGCACAAACGGGTGGCATTCGACAATCTGTTCACTTCCATGCGCTATCTGGGATTTGCCCTGGCAGGCAGCCCCTACATGGGCATCGGGCGTAACCTGGCCTACCGGAAGGAACTCTTCTACCAACAGAAAGGATTCTCCGCACACCTCAACCTGCAACGGGGAGACGACGATTTGTTCATCAACCACGTGGCTACCCCGGAGAACACGCGGGTAGAAACGGATGCCAATGCCATTGTGCGCATGCAGCCGCTTCTGCGTACCAAGGACTGGAAAGAAGAGAAAATAGGCTACGCCTCCACAGCACGGCTGTATCATGGAATGCAACGCTGGCTGGCCGGTTTTGAGACCCTGACCCGCCTGGCATTCCACGCATCCTGGATAGCCGCGATGGTCATCGGCATTCTGCACTTCCACTGGCTGGCAGCAGGCGTCGCTTTTCTTTTGTTCCTGTTCCGTTTCACCATGCAGGCAGTCATTGTCAACAAGACTGCCCACGACCTGGAAGAACAGCGCAGATATTACTTCACACTACCGGCTTTCGACCTATTGCAGCCGATACAGTCTTTACGTTGGAAATGGTACTGTCTGTTCCGCAAGAAAAGCGGTTTTCTGAGAAAGTGATTCTCTTATTCGTAACGGATGGAAGTTGCCGGATGGATGCGTGTAATCAGGAATGATGGGCCCAGCAACATCAGGACCGAAGCCAGCAATGTGCCGGCATTCAGCAGCAGGAACAGCCAGATATTGAAAGATACCGGAACAGTAGCCATGTAATAGGTTTCAGGGTCGAGCTTGAACAAGCCGGACCAGCGCTGCACGAAATAGAACGCAAGGCCGATTATGTTCCCCCAAAGCATGCCTTTCCCAATGAGGAAGACCGAAAACCAAAGGAAGACTTTACGGATGGTAAAGTTATTGGCTCCCAAAGACTTCAGCACGCCTATCATGGAGGTACGCTCTATGATGATAATCAGCAGGCCGGATACCATGGTGAACCCCGCCACTCCAATCATCAGAATGAGAATGACCCAGATGTTGACATCCAAGATGCCCAGCCAGGCAAAGATTTGGGGATTGAGCTGCTCTACATTGCGGACGCAATACTCGGCACCATAGCGGTCGGGATTCTCGTCCGTATCGACAGCTATCTCATAGGTGGTTTCTTCCAGCTTGTCATAATCGCGTATTTCCAGCTCCACACCGCTCACCTGGTCCGGCTCCCAGTTGTTCAGGCGATTCACCAAATAGAGGTCGGTAAGCAGGAATAGGTTGTCGTATTCGGAGAAGTTGGTTTGGTAGATACCTACAATCTTCAGGCGGCGAGCACGCACATCGTCCTGGATGAAGTAGGTGTCTATCTTGTCACCGAGTTTCAATTGCAGCTTGTTGGCAAGAGACTTTGAGATGACTACGCGGTTGGACGAAGCGGAATCGCTGAATTGCGGAAACTCCCCCTCCAGCAGATGGCGGTGGAAAAAGGTGCTGTCATACTCCTGCCCCACACCTTTCAGCACCATTCCCTGAAAGCTGTCGCTTGTCATTATCATTCCCGGCTTGGTGGAATAGCGCTGCACGTGCTTTACTCCTTCCAGTGTTTTCAACAGATGGAGCAAACTGTCGTTGGCTACAATGGGAACCGTCTGATAAGATTGCTGGGAGTCGAAGTTAGTTATTACGATATCGGCCCCCAAGCCTACCACCTTGTCGCGTACCTCATGTTTGAAACCGATCACCACCGCTACCGACACAATCATGACGGCCAGCCCGATAGCTATGCCCAGCATAGCAATGCGGACGGCAGGCTTGGACACCTCTTTTCCACCCTCATTGCTGCGATAGATGCGTCTGGCAATAAAGAGCTTCCAGTCCATATCAGTCTTCTACCCTTCCGGGATATGCTTCCAATGCCTTACGCAGTACGAACAACGCACGGACCAGATCCTCTTTCTTCAACACGTAGGCAATACGCACCTCATTACGGCCTGCACCCGGAGTAGTATAGAATCCGGCAGCCGGAGCCATCATGACCGTCTCGCCTTCATAGTTGAATTCCGACAGACACCATGCACAGAACTTTTCACTGTCGTCCACCGGCAATTTGGCAACCGTATAGAATGCACCCATCGGTATAGGTGAATAAACACCCGGAATACGGTTCAGCCCGTCAATCAAGCACTTACGGCGCTCCACGTATTCGTCATACGTCTCGCGTGTGTACTCTTCGGGGGCATCCAATGAAGCTTCGGCAGCAATCTGACCGATCAAAGGAGGACTCAGACGTGCCTGGCAGAATTTCATGACGGCATTTCTCACTTCCTTATTCTTGGTAATCAACGCACCGATACGGATGCCGCATTCGGAATAACGCTTGGACACCGAGTCAATCAGCACCACATTTTCTTCAATGCCTTCCAAGTGACAGGCAGAAATATAAGGAGAACCGGTATAAATAAACTCGCGGTACACTTCATCCGAGAACAGGTAAAGATCATACTTCTTCACCATGTCACGAATCTGGTTCATCTCGCGGCGGGTATACAAATAGCCGGTCGGATTATTCGGGTTACAGATCAGAATAGCTTTTGTGCGTTCGTTTATCAACTCCTCGAACTTCTCCACTTTCGGCAGGGAGAACCCTTCCTCAATGGTAGTCGTCACCGTGCGGATCACGGCACCCGCCGAAATGGCAAACGCCATATAATTGGCATAGGCAGGTTCCGGCACAATGATCTCATCTCCCGGATTCAAGCAACTCAGAAAAGCAAACAGCACCGCTTCCGAACCTCCGGTAGTGATGATGATATCATCGGCAGACAAGTTGATGTCATATTTCTTATAATAACCCACCAGCTTCTCGCGATAGCTGCGGTATCCCTGGCTGGGACTATATTCCAAAACGGTACGGTCAATATTACGAATCGCATCAAGGGCCGCTCGCGGAGTAGGCAGGTCGGGCTGACCGATATTCAGGTGATACACATGAACTCCTCTCTGTTTTGCAGCATCGGCCAGCGGTGCCAATTTGCGAATTGGCGATGCGGGCATCTCGTTTCCTCTGATGGATATTATTGGCATAATGTTATAAAAATTATTTAATCGAAGTGCAAAGATAGACTTTCGCAACCAACCGAGCAAACAATTAATTAAGAATTTAAATCTTTGTTATCTTAATGCGCATTTTTTAGGGTTATTAAAAAAAAACATGTAAGTTTGTTCCAGTAAAACAAAGCAAAATATCAAATGAATCTATACCTGATAACCTTCCAGTCCTCCTTGAACAGAATTGAGTCTGTATATGATTGCCATAAAGATTTATTTGTGGAAATCGAGAAGTTTTTCACGCTTCATCTGGTACCTTATACAGAGGCTGCAAGTATTCCGGCAGATGCCTACCGGATGGCTTTCATCGCTTCGGGCGGGGTAGAAAAAATGGTCACCCAACACTTCGAACTACTTCCCTATCCTATCCATCTGCTGACCGACGGACAACAGAACTCACTGGCTGCTTCCCTGGAAATAGCTACATGGATACGCAGCAAAGGAATGAAAGTACATATTATTCATGGCACTATCCCCAATATGGTGAGACAACTGATAGATCATCACAAGGCTTTCGCCGCCCAGCGCGAGGTAAGAGGAAAACGAATCGGAGTTGTGGGATATTCTTCTCCGTGGCTGGTGGCCAGCAATGTAGATTACCTGCTTGCCAGACGCCGCTGGGGAATAGAGTTCATTGATATCCCCATGGAGGAAGTGTATTGTCTTTTTTATCAGATAAAGGATGATGATATAGGATATGAGGCGTCCGTATTTGCCAACCGTGCCATTGCCTGCCGGGAAGGGACTCCGGAAGATTTGCTGAAAGCCATGCGTCTTTATCAGGCCGTGAAAATAATCTGCGAAAAGAAAAAGCTGGATGCGGTAACCCTCTCCTGCTTCTCGTTGATTGAGAAATTAGGAACTACCGGATG
>OLXD01000797.1_pt1 | contig 13065 bp, 7 predicted proteins | sample 1673881 | NCBI WGS metagenome assembly OLXD01 (sample SAMEA103958131, study PRJEB25191) | human gut metagenome
TGAATATGGAACTTGTTTCTGAATTTCTGGATTGGTTAGAAACATCCCGCCATATTGCGGTTACAACAAGAAACCAGCGACTTGCCGCCATAAAGGCCTTTGCTCATTTTGTACAGTACAAGTTTCCGGAAAACATAGAAAACTGCGTTGACATTATTAATCTGCGACCCAAAAAGTACGAAAAGGCATTGATACCGTTTTTGACGGAGGATGATCTGTCACTTCTTCTGTCCCAACCAGATGCATCTACCCGACAAGGGCTCCGAGATTTGACACTTCTTGCACTACTGTATGACTCTGGCGCACGGGTACAGGAATTGGTGGATCTTAGGCTGAAAGATGTCCGTCTAACACACCCCCCAATGGTTATTCTAACTGGAAAAGGACGAAAAGTTCGTCAGGTTCCCCTGATGAAGGATACCTGCAAACTGTTGGACAGATATATCCGCAGCTTTCATTCCGATTCTCAGTCTCAGATGATTCCGCTATTTTATAATGCAAAAAAGCAGGCTTTATCTCGCTATGGAGTCACCTATATTCTGAAGAAGTATGCGGCAAAGGCATCTCCGGTACTTGAACCACAGAATATATCTCCTCATGTATTACGCCACACCAAAGCCATGCACTTGCTGCGAGCTGGTGTTAACATGATATATATTCGAGATTTTCTTGGGCATGCAGACATCTCTACAACAGAGGTTTACGCTCGCATCGATGCAGAGATGAAGCGAAAAGTATTTGAGGAGAAAGTGCCGAATTACACACCCAATACCACAATGCCTTGGGAGGAGGATGAAGATTTATTGCAATGGTTAACACAATTTGGAAAGAAAACTTTCTGATTATGTGTAGTAAATTATGCTTAAACGCCCGGGATTCTGGGCATTTTGCTCAATTACTACTCATTTGTAGGAACTACTCATTACAGACGATACAGGCGCTATCCCGCCAAGGGTACACGGCCTCGATGGTGCCGCCGACAACTGCCTGCTCGGCTTCAAGGGTGTGTTCAATGTCGGCTTCGCGGGGGTATTTTCCGGGTTCAACGATCAGAACATTCATCGGCGTCCTCCTCATCAGAAGTTTCTTTCAGCGCATTTTTCTGCTTAACGGTCAGCAGCACGATACCTGTCGCAGACGCAAGGGACACGACCACAATAGCCAGCAGCGGGAAACTATCTCCTGTCTGCGGGAGGGTCTGCACCTTGTGCGGCGTAATAACCGGCGTGGGAACAGGAGTTGGCACCGGGGTTGCAGCAGGCGTCGGCTGCGGTGTGGGAGCCGGAGTCGGTGTGGGCGTGTCCTCACGGGGTGTAGCTTCGTCAATCATCTGAATCAGGCGTTTGTCGGCGCGCACCCATTCGGCATCGGCATTTTTGCGGACGAACAGACAAACACTTTCGTCTGCCTTCTGTACTTTGAACTGTACTGATTCGGCAATTTCAAAGCCAGCCGGGGCGGCATCTTCGGTCAGGGTGTAGATGTACTCCTTGCTGTCGTCCGACAGTTTGAGGGAATCATCCGAAATGGGAACACGATGCGTTTTGTAATCTGTCACCCAAGTGTCAATAGCTTCGCTGTCTGCATCACGGATCGTCAGCGTAGCACCCGGCAGCAGATTACCCGCAATGTCCGTTTTGTCGATATCCAACACAGGCGCATCCTGCATGATGATTGTGGCATTGTCGAGTTTTGCCCAATCATCGTCGGATTTTACATATACCTCATTGACCTGCTCTGTACCTTCCTGCACCAGCTTGAACACGATGCTTTCGGCTTCGGTGTAACCATCCGGGGCGCGAGTTTCGGTCAGGGTGTACGCTTTTTCCAGCTCCAGACCTCGCACGGTGTGCGGCACTTTGCCGGAGGTCCAGCCCTCGACCAGACTGCCGTCTGCATCGCGGATTTCCAGCTTTGCACCGGGTAGTTCCTTGCCGTTGGTGATGTCCTGCTTGGAAATGTCCACACTGGTGCGCAGGTTGGTGTTCGTAGCGTCCACGACCTGCCACGCGATTTGCTGACCTTCATAGGTGAAGGAAACTTCCATAGGGGTGCTGTCCAGCAGGTAACCCGCAGGGGCGGTGATTTCCACAATGCGGTATCTGCCGCTGTTCTCGCGGCTGGTGCTTCGCGGACCTGCAGGGTCAATGTAATATTCGCCGCGAATCGGCACGTCCACATCAAACCAAGTAAAGCCTCTGGCGTTGGTTGTGCTACTGGTGGCCAGCTTTGTACCGGCGTCCAGCAGCTTTGTACCGTCCGCGGAATAAATGTCATCCACGGTGTAGAGTTCATACACCGCACCGGGCAGATAGGTCAGCGCCTCTCGGTCCTGCTTGTAAATGCCTACACCGATTTTGCTGACCTTATCGCCGGGCTTTTCGGGAACAGGCAGCACACGGGCATTTTCAAACACAAGTGTCTGCCCATTCTTGTGGGCATCCGAGGCATCCTTGACATTCACAATGCTGTACGAACATTCCTTGTCGCCGTCCTGCTCGTGGCCGACAATAGTTTTTGCCAGCACAATGTCATTTTTCTGGTTATCCCAGCCGAATTCCACGGTGTAGCTCTGCTGGGTCAGCACAAAACCATACGGCGCTTGAACCTCGGTAATGGTGTACTTGCCCAGCGGCAGGGTCACGGTTACTTCGCCTTTGGTGCCATCATGGGTGATTTTCAAGAAATCATAAGTAGCCTGTGTGCGGGTGGGGCTGAATTTTACTTCGTCCACCTGACCCTCCGCACCAGTGGTAACGGTGGCAACGAGGTCACCGTCTTTGTACCAGTAGGTGCCTTGGCGGTCGGGTGTGGCAATGTCGGCTGCAGCGTGAATTTCGTACACCGCGCCTGCGAGATTGTCCTGCGTGTAGATGAACTGTCCATCTTGGTAGTCGGTCAGCACATTGCCCAGCTTACGAATGGTAAGCTGACCGAGCGTTTCGTGGTTGCAGTATTTCTCCGTGACGATGTACTCATCCATGTCGTTGGTGGCATTGCCCACAACCTGCCAGACGCGGTCGGACTTGATTTCAAATTCTACCGAGTAGGCAGGATCGTTATAGTACCCTTCCGGGCCTTGCAGTTCCTCAATCAGGTATCTGCCCAGCGGCAGTTTTTCGGGTGTTTTCATAAGACCGTCTGCATCGGTGTAGAACACATCCGTTTTCTTGGTGGCGCTGCCACTGGCGGGGTCGATCATGGAAATGCGGGTCTTGCGGTCTTTCTCATCCAGCCGATACAGCGCAAAGGCTGTGTTGGCGATTTTGACCGCCCTGCCGGTTTCTGTATCGGTCTTGATGAGCTGCAAATAGCCTTCCAGTTCCTCGTCCAGCACGTTAAAAGTCATATAATTGTTGCTGGGGGTGGTGACGCTGCCCGCAGGAACTGTAAATCGGCTTTGCGGGCTGTTGGCGTCCACTGTCACGATGAACGGATCACACTGGAACACATCCTTGGGGATGGTGGTTTCGACGACAAGGTACTGCCCATAGGGCAGCCCTTCTACGCGGAAGATGCCCTCATCGTTCGTGAACATTTCTCCCAGCCTATACTCGGCGGGCTGATCCGTGGGCATCCAGCCGTTGCCCCTGCCGTTGGCGTGGTCACCGTCTGCGGTCAAGGTCGCGTTATAGACGTTGACCGTATCGGTGCTGCTCTCGAACATATTGGCGACGGCCTGTCCCTCATGGGTGAAATCGTACTTTAGTGTGGCGTTATCGTAATTGTCTTTGCGGTAGGCGGACAGGATGCTGACGGCATCATAGCTGCCATCCGGGTTTTGCTTGAACTGCGCCGCCTTGCTCAGTTTGGAGATGCGATAAACGGTAAAGCCCGCACCTTCCAATTTCAAAGCAGGACTAGGCTGTCCAGTGGTGGAAACAAGTTTTTGCAAACTAAAGCCGGATTTGAGGACTTCGTCTTGGCTCTCCTGCTCGGCGTGAATGTGGTAGGTCGATTCATCCGCATAGGACAGGGTTTTGTAATGGTTGACCTCATCGCAGAGGTAGCCCTTGGCATAGGACAGATAGTAGCCATCCCACGCCTTGCTGCCGTCCAGCTTGCGGCTTTCGGAAACAGCGGAATACTGGTTTTTGTAGATGTAGTCGGTGTACTCGCCGCCCTTGGTGGCAAGGCTGCTGTACTTGCCGGTGCGTTCCAGCTTCTTATTTAGCTGCGGATACTTCCCGGTAACATACAGCTTGCCGTTTCCGTCAATGGGCAGCACCAGCCCTGTGGCGCGTTCCACAAGGTAATATCTGCCCATATACAGGTTGGCAAAAGCCAGCTTTCCGTCTGTGATTTTGGCAGACGCTACCAGCCGGTCTTTCTGCAAAATGGGCAGGTAATCGGTATCCCAGCCGCCGTTGGTGAGGACAGTGGTGTGCCAGATAGGTTGTCCGTTGGCATCGGTGATTTTCGAATAATCTACGACACCCGAAACGCCGTCCGGGTGTTCAATGGTGTCAGCGGCGTACAGATCGTACACAGCACCCTCCAGCGTAGTATCTCCGTTGCTGCCCGCAGCCAGATACCGCGCGGCGTCCAAGTCCACTTTTGTCAGCAGAATATTGCCGAGGACACGGTCATTCTGCATCTTGTCGGAGTCGGCGTGCATGGTGTAGGAATCTTCGTTGTTGGCAATGCCGGTGGGGTCTGTGGCGTAGGTCTTGTCTGCATTGCGGATGCCAAAGGTGATAGTTACGATGCCCTCGCCGGTGTCGATGAGGGTACCGCCGCTGTTGGCCGTGGTGATGTCGGCGTTATAATCGGCGTTGCCCAGCCAAATCGTCTGGGCGTCCAATGATTTGGTAATTTCAAAGGCATACGCCCGCTTGCCCAGCACAGAGCCTGCCGTGCCGGGTTTGGTCACATCCGTCCAATCGCCGTAATATCCGCTGGGCGCACGGCTTTCCACGATGACAAACTTGCCCTCATTGCGCTGGGCGTAATAGATATTGTCAGAACCATTGGCATAATTGCTGTGGTTGATGACTTTATAGGTGCCGTCACTCTGGCGCTCAACTTTGTACCGATTGTACCCGCCAAACGGAATATAGCACTGCCGAACCACATCCCACTCAAAAATTTCAAACTCGGCATCGCCCTTGATGCGCTGCTTGGTTTCACTGTCGATTTTATCGATGCTGACTTTTACCGACCACTCATCGTTCTGCATTTTATAGTCATTGGAACTATTAGCCGGAACAGTAATGGTCTGGTGGCTGCCCAGCGCACCGGGCGTGGAATCAAAGCCATGCGGGATAGTGATCTCATCGTAGCTGAATGTAATATTGGCAAGCTGCGCCCGCGCCGAGGCAATAGCGGCATCTACCATGCCCTGCGCTTCGTTCTGCAGCTGCCCGATGGCTGCATTCTTGGCGGCTTCGGCAGCGGCATCCGCTTCGGCTTGGCTGGTGAACGGTCCTTCCTGCCCGCTGAGCGTACTGGTGCTGGTCTTGGACACCTCGTAGTGAACTGTCCATGTGGCAGAACCATCGCCGCCGTTGAGGTGAAAACTGTCATCCTGTGTGTGACCGCTTGTGGTAATGGTCTGCGCTGCGGCAGGGATCATCTGCCAATTGCCGCCGTCCACGCTGCCGCCGGTCCGGCTGGGCGTGACGGTAATGACCGCCCCGTCCACCTTTTCCAGCGTGTTCAGCTGAACCTTGTCGGTGTTGACAGTGAATGTCAGATCAAAGCTGCCGCCGGCAGTCTGGGCGGGAGCTGTCCATGCAGCGGAATAATACTTTGGTTCCGGAACACTCGGCACATCCGGAATCTCAGTGCCGCCTGCGATTTCCTCACCAACCAGCGCCACAACCTGCCACGCATACCCTGCGGGCGGGTTATAGATGTAGGTGTAGTAGCCGTTTTCCCCGGACTGCGCATCTGTACCGTTTACCAGTTCTTCTGCAGCAGCAATATAGGTCTGCGCCGCGTAGCTGTCGGGATAGTTTTCCATGATCCACTGCTGGGTTTCATCGTAAAGGCTGCCAAGGATGTCCGGCTGTTCTTCACAGCCTTCAGGATCATCTTCAAGGCTTGCCACAACAGGACGATCATCCAGCATATCCAGACTCAGCTGACCAAGACCGCCCCAGATGTTGACCTGATTTGCATAGTGGTTGCCGGGGGTATACTGGCCGGGTTCAAGGCGGGACACATGAGAGAAGTTGTAGGTGGGGCAGCCCTTGGGCTGGCCGTTCAGGCCGTGGCTGCAGCAGTAGGCTTCCTGACCGTTGAACCAAATCAGCCATGTGCCGCCCTCCTTGGCAATACTGGTGATTTTGCCGGTGGCATACGGCGGAGTCGGGCCTGCAGCATAGGCGGCAATGCCGTCATCGCCGGTGTCGGCATACATCTGTGTGGGTGCAGCATCCTCGCTGATCTGTACATGGATAGATTTTGACTGCGAGTTGCCGTCCGAATCCGTATAGACCAGCTGCGCCGTAAAATCTGCATAGGCTTTTACATACAAGCCGGTTGCTGCTGCCGACTGCTCCGAGTATGTCTGGTGCAGGATTTCAGCCTGCTCCTGCTCGTCTGCCGGGATAGGCTCATAATCGGTGGAGCGGTAGCTTAAAAGCTCTACATCATCCGGCAGTATGATTTCAGATACCGCACCGTCTGCCGGGTATTCGACCTGCGCCAGCAGCGGAACAATGGCATAGTCTGTACCGGGAGTTTTGCCGATTGTGACCGTGTTCTCATCTGCGTTCAGCGCATCGGCATCCATATGGGCATCTACGCCGTCATACAGGTCAGAAACCCACGCGGAGATACCGATTTTTGTCTCGCCGGTTGCCACGGGCAGACCCATGCTGCCAAGGTAACTGCCGGTAGGCGCGTCCGGCAGATCGTTGTAAAGATTCTCGGTAATCTGCACAAGGTTTGGTGCTGTGGTGTCCGCTTCGGCAGTTTCGGGGGTGACCGCTTCGGCTGTCTCCGGCGTGGCTGCGGCATCCTCCGCAAAAGCGGGCAGCGCTGCGCCCAGATTTGTGAGCGCAATTCCACCCGCCAACAGCAGCGACAAGCCCTGCTTTATTCTGTGTTTGTTTTTCATACTGGTTCTCCTTTTGTTGCAAAAGAAAAAGCCCGCTGCGGGTTGCAGCGGGCTTGGTTAGCGTTCGGGATCGTGTTTCTTAGGGACCGGCGCGGCTCTGGCCTTGTAGGCTTTGCGGTATTTTTCGTCAGCATCATAGAACTGCTGCGGAGAAATACCGGCATCCAGACACCCCTGCAAAACAACCGCATTGTAGCGGCTGCTGACCGGGAGCAACTGGTCGCGGTACGGTGCGTTCATGGTGTAAACCATAATTTCGTGCGGCGTACCATCTGCATCCGTGACCGTCATGGTTTCCTTGTCATAGAATGTCGGGTACCCCTCGTAACAGTCAAGCTGTGATTCGTCGTGGTCAGTGACAGACCAGATCAGCCCCTCTACGCTTGCGCCCTCTTTTGGCAAAATCGTCAGGTAGCCGCGCCGGAACGCCAGCTCATAGCCGTCCAGCTTGGCAGTGCCTACCACCGTTGCTTCGGGACAGCGGTAGGCCATCTGCTCAAAATTCAGATTAGAGCCATAGGCAAAGTATTCTTTTCGAGACATTGGGTTTCTCCTTATCTGACCTCATCTGTATGAAGCCGTGGTTGATTGCTGGGATACAGCGACTTGTCGTGCCGCCACGCCTTGTCACCGGGCAGGTTCTTCAGCAGGTGCATCCGCACATTTTTGTACTCCGGACCGATGAGTCCCAGCCGCAGCAGAAAGGTGCGGAAGGTGAACGCCGGATTATCCCCGATAGGCGTTTTCCGGAACTGCGTGTACTTCTGGTTGATGCCCTGCGCCGAGATCGCCATAGCCAGAATGATGTTGGCTTTGGCTTCACCCGCATGGAGCGTGGAGTTGAACAACCGCCACTCGACTGTACCATGGTAGAACACGGAATGGAGATTTCAGGCATTATGTTGAGCTCAACATAATGCCTTTTATGGCAAGAAAGCGATTATGTATCCCCCGTTCCAAACTTTAATTGTACAGCGACAAAAATTATAAAAACAGTCTGTTTTTCTCTACATAATAACTATATAATTTGAGTATTCCAGATATGATGGAGGTTGTTATTGTGGATGATGGAAATCGACTGACCGTGTATGAACTTGTGGAAAGAGTTATCCCTTGCATCATTGCAAAGCACTATAGCGAAAACTATATTCAAGGCTTTCGTTCGACGTTTAGGAACCTGTTAGCGTACTGCAATAAAAATGAAAAGAAATATTTTACAGCGGAATTGGCTCAGCAGTTCATGCTGGATTGCTACGGTGTGCAGCCGGGAACAGTAGAACGGCGATGCTCACGAGTTCACCGTGCAATGGATTTGTTGTCAGACTACCAACATTTCAACGCGGTTATGCTTCGGCGGAGGTTGAATCGAGAGTTCCCTGCAGGACTGCAAGAAGGTGCGGTCAACTACTTGCAAAAGCTATCTCTCCACGGACGCAGGGAGAATACGCTGCGCAGCCACAGAAATGTTCTTCTTCGCTTTACAGATTATTTGTTCAGCGTTGGAGTCACGGATTACAAATTACTTTCAGCAGATATTGTAAATCGATACGTCAAAGTTGTTTCGTGCAATTACAGCAATTCGGTTGTAAGGCTCCATTACAGTATCCTTTTACGCTTTTTTCAGTACCTTGCGCATAGTGGCTACAAGGAAACAGATTTGTCTTTGAAAATGATGCCAATTGTAAAAGTATCCACTTCCGCGCGAATTCCTACAACATTAGATCTTAGCCAAATCGAAAGTATCCTTGCATCTGTTGACCGTGAAAGTCCACAAGGAAAACGCGATTATGCAGTTTTAATGATTGCAGTAAAACTCGGCATTAGAACCAGCGATATACGTAATCTTCGCCCTGCCAATTTTAATTGGGAACAGCATTTGGTGTCTTTCACCCAAGTCAAAACAGGAGAGCCGATAACTTTACCACTTCCCACAGATGTTGGATGGGCTGTAATAGACTATCTGAAAAATGGAAGGCCTGTAAGCGATGCCCCGGAAATTTTTCTCCGCGCAGTCGCTCCATACGTCTCTCTGCAAAATTTTGACAACATTCTTATTAAGCATATGCGAAAAGCGGGCATTCCTTTGGATTCAATAAAGCACCACGGGCTTCACTCGCTTCGACACAGCCTCGCAACACATATGTTAGATGAAGGAATCCCCATTACCTCGATTCAGGGTGTATTAGGACACATAAATGCCGATTCTACTCAAAAATATATTGGTGTAAATGTACGTCAGCTTCGCAGCTGCGCATTGGAGGTGACTGATTAGTGTTTGAGGAAAAACTTTTTGAACCCCATTTTACCAGTGTGCTTGCACCATATATGCTGGATGTTGTGGAGCAAAAACGTGCCCTTGGCAATAAATACAACGCCGGTGTTGAGGCACTCAGTGCATTCGATGACTTTTGCAATGAGCAACAATTGCGTATACCTGCCATTTCGAAAGAACTGCTGCAAAAGTGGGAGAAAAAGAGACCTCACGAAAACGAAACCACGCAATGTTTTCGGATTTCGTATGTGCGAATTCTTTGTAAGTATTTGCACAGCAATGGCTATGATGCTCCATGTGCATTCCACCCTGCGCCTCATGTAAATAAATGTTTCGTTCCCTACATTTTTACGAAAGACGAAATCGAGAGATTGTTTTCTGCGGTAGATTGTACCAAAGAATCTTCAGAATCTCCACTACGACATTTAGTTATGCCGGTTCTGTTTCGCCTGCTTTATACATGTGGGCTGCGCGTGTCAGAGGCTCTGCACCTTAAGGTTGCAGATGTTGATTTGGATGCTGGAGTTTTAGCCATATACGGTGCAAAAGGAGACAAAGAACGGCTGGTAGGAATTTCGGACTCAATGCTTACATGCATGAAATCCTACCGCAGTAATCCATTAGTGGCAAATGCAAAAAGTATTTACTTTTTCCCTGCTCCTGATGGCGGATTCTATGATACAAGTACAATTTACGATATTTTTCGAAAATGCTTATTTGATGCCGGGATTCCACACCGAGGTCGAGGAAAAGGGCCTCGTCTCCATGATCTCAGGCATTCCTTTGCGGTCCACATTCTAAACAAATGGAGTTCCGAAGGAAAAGACATATATACCTGTTTGCCGATTCTCCGCACTGCTCTTGGGCATGACCGAATTACAACAACCGAAAAATACTTGAGGCTTGTCCCGGAAGCCTATATGGAAGTCACCGAACCATTCAATGAGCGATTCCATACCATTACAGAGGTACTTTGCAATGAGGAATAGATGCAGCTACGCCGGTTTAGTCTCCGCATACTTTAGCGTGTATCTGGCAGGAACTAAAAATGTCAGTACAAATACAATTTACTCTTACCGGGACACCTTTGTTATTTTTCATGGCTACCTTGAAAAGTATTGTGGCTTTAAATTAGAGAAAATGCTTTTTAACGACCTTTCCCGCGAACTGATTCTTGAATTTCTACAATATCTTGAAACTGAACGCAAATACAGTATATCTTCTCGAAACCAACGACTTGCTGCGCTGAAGTCATTTGCAAAATATGTACAAATTGAATGCCCGGATGAAATGATTCTGTGTCAGCGCATTCTTTCAATTGACAGCAAAAAAGCAGCAAAGCCGACGGTTCAATATTTGAGTAACCAGCAAACCGATATTCTAATGGAACAGCCTGATATTTCCACGCCAAAAGGTCGCAGAGACCTGGCGATGATTCTTCTCCTTTACGATTCAGCTGCACGAGTGCAGGAACTTTGCGATTTAAGAATCTGCGATATCCGAATAGATTCACTACCGGTTGTACATTTATTAGGGAAGGGGCGAAAAAGTCGAGATGTTCCGCTTACCAAACCGTGTGCACAGGTATTGCGCCAATACATTTGTGAGAACCATCTTGATATACCAGAACGCCGCAATGACCAGCTGTTTACAAATCCGCAAGGGAAAAAGTTGACTCGCAGCGGTGTTTCTTACGTGCTAGCAAAATATATCCACAAAGCAAATACTGCGGTGGATTCATTTTTTCCGCAGATTACACCGCATTGTCTCCGGCATTCTAAAGCAATGCATCTTGTTGAGGCAGGCAAAAATCTCATTTATATTCGTGACTTTTTAGGGCACGAATCTATTGAGACAACACAGGTTTACGCAAAAGCTAATCCCGAAGCCCGGCGCAAGGCATTAGAAACAATGGACACGAGGATGAATACGCCTGCCATGCCGGATTGGAACGACGACCCTGACTTAAAGTCGTTTTTAAAGACCTTGTAGAAAATTATGCTGAGATTTCTGGTGAACAGTCTCGAAGTAACGTCTGTTCTAAAAGATTCTCAGCATAACTTTTTTCTGCGCATAACAGGCATGATATCGAGATTGGTCGTAGTGATAATCACTACCGTCCCGCCCGCGATACCAACGGTCTTTCAGTTGATCCATACTCGCACCGCTGGGCAGCTTGCGGATTTCTTCCAGAATCGGCTCATCCACCGCCTGACAGTAGCTGTCGATGCGGGCAGGGTTGACTTTGAGTGCTGCAAACAAAATGTCCTCTTTGGAATACATAATGGACAGCACATTTTTGAGGCTCTGCGGCGTGTGCTTGCTTGCATCCACATGGACGTGCATTCCGCAGCTGTCGTTTACGATGCCGCCTGCGCGGCGTAAGGAACGGACAACCTCCTGCAGCTTTTCCATCTCGCCGTATTCGAGTTTCGGAGAGTTCAGTTCAACCTTGTAGGTTTCCCCGATAAGAACAGACCGCCTACGGCATTCGGGATGGATACTGCTGTCCCGGACGATTTTCCACTCTTTACCGTCCAAATCTTTGACCCTGTAGGCATCGTAGCCACCGCCGGAATGCTCGGCGCGGGTGCCAAATAAGTCGGCCAGCGTTTGGGCTGCCGTGGCGCGGTTTATCCCGGTCAGTTCGATTTCACAGCCAAAATACTGGTCACGGAAATCAAGGGGCAGGAGTCTCACCCCGCAGTTCTGCATCCATGGCTGCAATTCTCCGTCCGATGGCTTCCACCACATGGACTGTCACGCCGTTGCCAGCCTGCTTGTAGGCTTGGTTATCGCTTTGAATGGCAAGCACCGTGTCGATGCGGTCATCCGCCCATCCTTGCAGCCGTAGACATTCGCGCGGTGTCAGGCGGCGGATGCGACCCTCGTACAGAACACCGTGACGGTCTTTTGTGGTAAGTGTATGCATGGGTGCGCCAGGCTTACCGGTGCGTTCGGTGTTGCGGGCGAGGTCGGACTTGATGGGATTTTTGACCGGGCGAACTTCAACAGTGCCTTGTTGGCAGCCCGTTGTAAGTGTATGCGCAATCTCTTTACCAACCCGTCCGCGCCGACTGTTGACTGTGGCGTAGCTCAGGTCGATGCTGTCACCGACCTGTGCCATCTGGTAGCCGGTCTTGGTGGCGCACTTGATCGGCACTCCCACCTCATACAGCCCGGTTTTGCCACCGAAGCCACCCGGATTGGCAGCCAGTGTACAGCTTAATCCTTCGGGGGAGTAGACGCGCTCCCCTTGGTGGCCGCCGTGGGTTTGAATAAGAGAACTTCCTGCTGTTTCGGTGAAAGGAAATACTTTTCCTCTACATCGCTCATCAAGATATCCGATAATGTACACGCGGTTTCTTGACTGGGGGACGCCGAAATCTTTGCTGTTAAGACATTGCCATTCCACACCATACCCCAGTCGGTCCAGCGTGTTGAGGATTGTCGCAAATGTCCTGCAGTGGTCATGATTGATGAGACCCACCACGTTCTCAAAAAGCAAATACGGAGGCTTCCGGGCTTCAGCCAGGCGGGCCAGTTCAAAGAAGAGAGTGCCGCGCGGATCTCCGAATCCTTTTCGGGATCCTGCAATGCTGAAAGTCTGGTTATCCTGAATTTCGGAATAACCAGACTTATCCCGAATAAAATAAGAATCCCGAAGCCCAGCCGGGAATCCTTGCAGCGCAAGGATTTCTGCATAAAAACTTCGGGATAATATTTT
>OLXD01000800.1_pt1 | contig 13024 bp, 9 predicted proteins | sample 1673881 | NCBI WGS metagenome assembly OLXD01 (sample SAMEA103958131, study PRJEB25191) | human gut metagenome
AGCAAGAATTCCTAAATTTATAATATTCATTTGGATTAAGCAATAATATACTACAGTAGATGCATTGTCGAAACGCACCTTTTAATACCTCCTCGTAGCATATGAGAACTACAGGATTACTAACTCGTATTAATATGTATATTATTACTGCCGCATAACGATTACAAAATTACACAAAAAAATATATCTAACAAAAGTGGGAGGATTTTTTAACTTTTTACCATAGACATTTTATTAGGGAAGCGTAGGTTCAACTGGCAAGTACAAATAAGTAGAAATGTTTGAACAACACCGTTTTAGGAAGTTGAAAAATCAAGTTTCTCTCTCGGTATAGCGTTTATTTTGGCCAATATCTTCTTTAGTTTAGCATTTGTGTATTTCCCATTCGTGTTCTATTTAGCTCCTTATTATGAGTATGTAGCAAGTTACTTATCAAATTCAGCCTCTTTGAGGGTCAAATATGGTTTTGCAAATGGTGACTGACAAGACATAAACAAGGTCAGCAGGAATTTTTTACATAAATGGACATGAATGTATATAACCTAAAATAAGAATAAATTTTAATAAGGGCTGCCCAAAAAGAAAAAAATGCAGTTGCCATCCTATAGATACTTGCAGAAAGGATAAAATTTACTTTTAGACCTTTTGGGATAGCCCTTATTAATACTTCAGATAAAATTCCTAAGGTTATATTTTCAATCCTTTGAACCGGGTTTCCTCCTTGGCATACAGTCCCGGACGCCCGATTATGACATGGTTGGCAACGATACTATCCGCCGGACTGCGTATCTGCGGCGGTGCATTTTCGGGATATTGCGCCTGCCTGTTCCTCACATCTTCCGCTTCCGGCTTGAGCTGTTGCCCTTCATTCTCCTTTTCTGCGACTTCGGGCGTGGGTGGCGCAAGCTCCAGCTGAATTTTTCGGTCAAGGGCGGCAAGTTCGGACTTCAACTGCTTCAGCTCGTCCTCCTTCTTCCACACCTTACCCGCTATCTCCTGTAACTGCGGTATCTCCATCTCCAGCACCTCGTTCTTCGCCTTGTACTGGTCGATGATGGAGGGTATCCTCTCCATCGCGTTGAGGAAGTTGCGGGCGGCGGCCAACGGGTCAGCCATCGCCAGATGCCCGTTGTTGTAGGTGTACTTGTAGTTCCCCTCGACCACGAAGCGGTTGTCGGTGAACTCCAATCCCTCTTTGAGTATCCTTTCGCTCACCACCTTTATCGGAAAACCGTAAAGTTCACCGACCTGCGTGTACAACCCTCCGGTCGTGGCATTCTTGGCTATCTCCTGCAAACGCTTTCCGATGACCTTCTCATCGGCGGAATCCACTCCGTCCACCTTTATTATATTAAGGCGGTTGCCCTCCTTGTCGGTCTGCACCACCGACAGGAAGCGGTTCCAGTCCTCCGTCATGGCATCTATGAAAGCCGTGTTGTTGCGCAACTCGCCGGTCTTTGACTCCAGCTTGAACTCCGAATCACGCTTGCCCTTGTTGAACGACTTGCGTTCCCCTTCGAGCGATGCGATCCGCTTTTCCAGTTTCGCCTTGTCCAACAGGTCGGTATTGCCGGAGAGCAACGCCATGTATTCCGAGAAATTCATGCCCGATTTTTCGTCCATTGCCCCCTCGTCGATGGTACGCGCACCCATCGCACCGCTTTTGAGCTGGCTTATGAAAGTCTGCTTGCAGTGCAGGAGGTTGAACTTGTAGCTGTCCAGTGACTTCTCCACCGCGTAGATGATTACATCCACGTTGTTCCCGGCGAAATGTTTGGCAATCTCATTACCTGCCCTAACTCCGCGTCCGTCACGCTGTTGCAAGTCGGACGGTCGCCACGGCGTATCGAGATGATGGATAGCCACACACCGTTTCTGGGCGTTCACACCCGTTCCGAGCATAGAGGTAGAGCCGAACAGCACACGCACCGTCCCGGCGTTCATGGCGTCTATCACCGCCTTCCGCGCCTTGTCGGTCTTGCACTCCTGAATGAAGCGCACCTCGCTTGGCGGTATACCGTAGTCCTCCGTCAGTTTGCGCTTGATTTCCGAATAGACGTTCCACCCGTCGCCCGGCTGGTATGTCCCCAAATCAGAGAAAACGAACTGCGTGCCTTTCTGGGCGTCGTATTTTTGATAATACTCCGCGATCATCTTGGCACAGTGACTCGCTTTGTTGTCGGGATGATCTTCGTAATTCGGGTCTATCATGCGCATGTCGAGTGCCATTTTCCGGGCATAGTCCGTGGCGATGAGCATCTTCGCCTTTTCTTCCGTTTCCGAAAGCGGCAGCCTGCCCAACAAGGTGGCATCGCCCGTCTTGGCGAACTGCATCAGTTTCTGTATGAAGTCCTCCTGTTCCGGCGTGGGCGGTATATGGTGCAGTATCTCGTTCTTGGCAGGACGGTCAACGCCCACATCCTCCGCCGTGCGGTAGTCCGTGATTTCATTATAGAAGGCGGCAAGCTCCGGCACTTTGATGAAGTAGCGGAAACGCTCCTTCTGGACCACATTGTTCGTCACGTTAAATTCAAAATCCGTCGTCTTCTTGGCAAATATCGCCGCCCAAGCGTCGAAACACCTTATGTCCTGCCGTTCCAGCTCCTTCGGGCGCAGGTACTTGAACAGCAGGTACAATTCAGTCAGTGAGTTGCTGATAGTCGTGCCGGAGAGGAAGGTCGCACCCAAGTCTTTTCCTGTGCGCTCCTGTATGGTGCGTATGGCAAAGAGCATGTTAAGTGCCTTCTGGCTTCCCTCGCTGTTTCCCAATCCCGCCACACGGTCGTGGCGCGTGTTGAAAGTCAGATTCTTGAACTGGTGGCTCTCATCTATGAAGATGTGGTCGATGCCCATCTGCTTGAAATCCACCACGTCGTCCGTGCGTGACTTTATGGCGTGTTCCACCTTCTCCAGCTTCGCTTCAAGGTTGTGCTTGCGCTTCTCCAGACCTTTCAGCATCGCCCGCGACACGTTCTTTCCCTGCTGGCGCAGCACTTCGAGGTTTTCCTCCACCGTGTCAAGTTCCGCTTGCAGGATGCGTTGCTGCAACTCCGGCGACTGCGGTATTTTGCCGAACTGGTCGTGCGACATGATGACACAATCGTAGTCGTTGTTCTTGATGTTGTTGAAGAAACGCACGCGGTTGGCGGTCGAAAAGTCCTTTTCCGAAGCGTACAGAATACGCGCATTGGGATATGCCGCCTGATAGGTGGCAGCAATCTCCGCGACATTGGCTTTCAACCCGATAATCATCGGCTTGTGCGCCAGGTTCAGACGTTTCATTTCATGCGCTGCAATACACATTATCAGCGTCTTGCCGGTTCCAACCTCGTGGTCGCAAATTCCGCCGCCGTTCTGCTTGAGCATCCAGACGCAATCCATCTGCGAGGGATAGACGCTCCTGATGCCCCGGCTTGCCAGCCCTTTCAGATTGAGGTCGGGGAAAGTCTGGTGCGAGCCGTCATACTTCGGGCGTACGAAACAGTTGAACTTGCGGTTATACATCGTCGTCAGCCGTTCCTTGAACTGCGGCGACTGCTCTTCGAGCCATTCGGAGAAGCCGTTTCGTATCTCGTCAATCTTGGCGTTGGCGAGTTGTATTCCCTCGCTGTCGCGCACCTTGATGTCGTTGCCATGCTCGTCCTTGCCGATGGACTTCATCATGTCGGGGCAGGTGTTGTGCAGGGCATGTTTCAAAAGGCTCATGCCGTCGTAACTGCGGTAATAGCCCTTCACGCAAAACTCGTCCCATATCTTGAAATTCTTGTGACTGCAAGCCACCGAGAACTCATCCAAAGTCGGAGAGTAAGCAATTTTCACGTCCGTGCTGTAGAAATGGCTCATGTAGGCGGAATAGACACCCGTAGGAATCCAGCGTTCCCCGAAGTTGAAATCAAGGTCTTCAAAGGCGATGCGGGGCGGTTCGGCGTCTTTCAGTGCATCCAACGCCTGCTTCACCTCCGGCATACATCCGCTTTCGGGATTTTCACCCATCCATGCCTCTATGCGTTCCGCCTTCTCTATCACGTTCCCGGCGATGAAGCGGTCTTTGATCTCGTAACCGGTCACGAGCGGATTGTAGTAGATGCGCCCTTGCAAGGCAGTGAGCAATTCCTCTTCCGTGCCGTCGGTTATCGTCTTCATGTAGTCGAGATTGACCGTGCCGAACTTGTTGAGCGATGCGGACAGGGCTTCTTCGGGAGTGCCGACGTTGACATGGCTCTCCACCGAGAATGAAACGGGACGATCGAAGATGTCCGCCTTGACAAACTTCCCGTTCTCCGCCCGTTCCAGCGAGAGTATGTCACGCCCGCCTGCGTCCATCATTACTAACTTCACGTTCTGTTTGGCATTGAGGTTGCCATAACGCATGACAAACTCGTCGTAACAGGTGTTCAGATGCTCACGCCAAGGTACATTTTCCTCACGTCTGTTCGATTCATAGCGGTACAACCGCTCGTATGCGTCACGGAGCGATACATACAGCAACGCTTTCTCTTTCTGATAACCGGTTAGTCCAAGCGGCTGGAAGGTTGCACCGTAGGGAGTAATGTCCTTCAGATAACCGATGTCGCGTGCCCTGTTTGCCACCAGCGACCCTTCACGCAGGTGCATTTCCGGCGTGCGGTGATAGGGACGCGGCGTAAGGTCGGGGGCTTCCTCCTTCGGCTTTTCCGTTTCAAATTCCGGGAATAGTGAAGCGGTTGCTTTCTCACTTGGGCTATTGTCCGTAATAGGAACGGGAGTTGCCTCCGGCTGTGCTTCGGGTTGTTTTGCTGCTTCCTTTTGCTCCGGTTTGTTATCCGACGAAGGCACAAAGGCAGGATTCATCGTGTCCTTGATACCCGACTTTTTCAGTTGTTCCTGTCTGTGCCGTTCCGCTTCAAGCCGTAGAGCCTTGCGCCGTTCCGGTGTCAGGCTCATCATCGTTTCATAGAAGCCGTTGATGGGTGGATTGGTGTCCCAGTCCAAAGTGGCATAAATATCTTCAGGGTCGCTTTGCTTCCCTGCACTTTCCGGCTTTGCCTTCTTGCTTTCGGTTGCAGGCTTGACGGATTCAACAGGAGGAACTGCCATAATCGGCGGTTTCGGTTTAGGAATAGCACGCTTTGCCTTGTTTTCCTTTTTGGTTGCCTTTTTCTTTTTGGCAGGTTCTTCTATGGGCATACCCCAAAGGTCAAGCAGAGTGAGCTGAACGGCATTTGAATGATTCGTCTGGCGTGGCTCAATCTCCGGCTTCTCGTCTATGGGTTGAACTTTCGGTTTCTCCGCTTCTGTGATAAAAACATTAGCGGTAGAAGTCACCGCTTCTACTTTCGGAGACGGCTGTACTTCCACATTCATACTTTTATCCGTACTTTCCGTTTGCGTCGGATGCAGGCTATGTCTTTCGTAGAGTTCCCTGTTGAGTTGGTGCAGTTCTATTTTCAGATGTTCCCGTAAGTCTTCCGCCAATTGTACGGTATCGCCTCTGTGCATGAGCTTATAGGCAGGCTTTCCGTAAGGGTCGGTACTTTTGGTTAAATCCGTGTGGGAAAGCGAACCGATGCTCCATACATACCCATTTACGGAAGTGCCGATAGGGGTCTGTTCTGTTTGCACAAAAAGTTTCTCATTATAATACAGTTTCCCGTTCTTTCCGCTGTTCTTTTGCAGAATAATCAAATCACTGCCCACCTCCGTACCCGCATTTTCCGTAAAGAGGTTGTTCGGCAGACGGGCAACACCCACCAGATTGGCGTGGTTCATCATATACTCGCGTATGGGCGCATTGGTCGGGGCATCCAACACCCCCTGCGAGGTAATGAACGCCACGATTCCGCCTTCACGCACCGCATCAAGGCTTTTCAGAAAGAAATAGTTGTGTATCGTCTTGGATGCCGACCGTCTTGCCATGTCATGACTGTTGGTAAATTCCGGGTCGAACACCGCCACATCACCAAAGGGGATATTGGATATAGCCAGATCAAAATGGTTCATGAACGGCTTTTCAATTTTCTCGTACCCCTGTATCCTTACTTTCTGGTCGGGATGCAGGTGTTTCAATATCTTGCCCGTCATCAGGTCTTTCTCAAAAGCCATGATGTCCGCGTCCGGCTTGTTCTCTAATACGGCATCCACAAATGCGCCAACGCCTGCCGATGGTTCCAGTACCCGGTCGGGGCGTATGCCGTGTTCATGCAGCACGTCCGCAATAGTGCCTGTTATCTCCGGCGGAGTATAGAAAGCGGTCAGAACGGATTGCTTCATAGCATCCATGTACCGCTTATACTCCGTATCGTCTTTTGTATTCTCCCGTAGTAACTTGTGCAGTTCCACGGTAGGGGCAAACAGTTCGAGGTCGGATTTCGCCCAATGGACGGCATCCGTCAGTTCCTTTGCTGGGTTCAGTATGCACTTCAGTCCACCGAAACCGCAATAACGCTCCAACAAGAGCCTTTCGCGTGCGGTGGGGGTGCGTTGTTCCCTGTCAAGGACGAATGCCGTCCGTATCGCCTCGATGTTGTCCCGCAACCTTTGTTTGCGGTTAAACGCCATATTCCTCTATATAAAGGACGACAGCCCCCGTCAGCTCCGTGTAGAGCAGGTCATAATCGGGCGACAGGGCGAAATTGTCATCCGAAAGGTCATAAATGGAGAATACGTTTCCGACAAGCGGCAGCAGTTTTCGGGTAAAGGATTCACGCTCCGCTTCCGGCACGTCGTCGGCAAACTCGTTCTCTACGACTTCGCGCAGGATGGCGTACTTGGAGTAGCGAAGCCCCTCCGTCAGCGTGCGCATAGCCAATTCCTGCGCACCTGCGGCGGGATAGCCTTCGAGCATTGCCCGTTCATACGTTCCGGCGGCACGGTCGGCGCGTTCACGGATGAAGGCTTCGTCGGTCGCCTGTTCAAATCTGTTTGTTCGGAGATAGTCTAGCAGGTACAGACCGTAGTAGGAAAAGTCGGTCTGCCCCTCGTTTTTCTTCTTGTTGTTCATTACTTTGGAATTTAGTGGATTGGTAAATCATGACCGGGATAATTGTCTGAAAGGAGAAAGAAAAGGCACTCGGTATCCCTCCGAGTGCCACCACTAAATCCAAAGTATGAGTGTAATCCGGTATCGAAGAACAGTTCATTACTCTGAATCAGTGGCAAAGTTACTCATTATTTTCTTCTTCTCGCAGAGGTTGCCTTACTTTTCCTTTCGGGGAACACGAAAGTCGTGTTGTAGTCCCCGTCAAAGGCAACCACGGCATCGAAACTCTTGCCCTGCTTGCTCTTGAAACCTTTGAGCAGTTTCGTGTGTCCGTCGGTGAGCAGGTCTTTGATTTCGTCATCGGTGAGGGTACGGTTTGCCTTCAGGCGGAACACGGGCAGCCCGCACTCCGCGTTGTCGCAGCGGACGACCTTGCCGTAGAACTGCATACTGCCCGTCCCGCACTTGGGACACTTGCAGCCGGAATCCCTGCGGGCGAACAGTTTGTCGCACGAGAGCAGTTCGGAGGTAATCTCCTTTGTGTACGCCTCTATCTCCTTGCGGAAGGTATCGGCGAGCAGTTCCCCGCGCTCGATGCGTGCCAGTTCCTTCTCCCATTCACCCGTCATGGCGACGTCGGCGATGAGCATCGTCTTCACGACCGAGTAGAGGGCAAGCCCTTTTTCGGTGGGTACAAGCGACTTCTTGCAACGTTCCATGTAACCGCGTTTGAAAAGCGTTTCGATGATGGCTGCACGGGTGGCAGGCGTGCCGATGCCGCAATCCTTCAATGCCTGACGCAGCGCGTCGTCCTCTATCTCCTTGCCAGCCGTTTCCATTGCGGACAGCAGGGAGGCTTCGGTATGCAGCGGCTTAGGCTTGGTCTTACCTTCCGTGATGGAGGCGGCTTTCAGTGCCAGCCTATCGTCTTCCTGCCAGCCGGGTATGATGGTCTCCTCTTTCTCTTCCTCGCCATAGACTGCACGCCACCCGACTTGCCTGATAACACTGCCTTTCACCACGAACTCCGCTCCGGCACACTCCGCCGTAACAGTAGCGGTGTCTTTGACGCATTTTTCAGAGAAAGCCTCAATCATGCGTCCGGCAATCATCTGATAGACGGTATTATCTTCTTTGGAGAGGAACAGCGGTTTCTCGCCCGTGACGAGTAGGGCATGGTGGTCTGTTACCTTGCCGCCGTCCACGCTGCGGCGTGTCGGCACTGCCTTCGGATTGACTTTGTCTTTCCATTCGGGCAGGTTGCCGATGAAGGCGAGCAACTTGGGAATTTCCACGAACACGTCTTCGGGGATGTAGCGGCTTCCGGTTCTCGGATAGGTGATAAGTTTCTTCTCGTAGAGCTTCTGCGCGATTTCGAGTGTCTGCTCCGCTGTGAAGCCGTGTTTGGCGTTGGCCTCCTTCTGGAGCGTGGTCAGGTCGTACAGGAGCGGAGTGTCCTCTATCTTCTCCTTGCGCTCCGCTTTCGTGACGGTGGCTGTGCCTGCTTCCTTTACTTTATTATATAATTCCGTCGCAGGCTCTTTCTCTTTCCATTTCTCGGAGGACGAGAATTTCACGGTATCACCGTTGCCTCCGTCTGCGGCGATATGGAGCTGCCAGAACGGTTCTACCGTGAAACGGCGGTTCTCCCAGTAACGTGCGCATACCATCGCCAGCGTAGGTGTCTGTACCCGTCCGACGGAATATGTGCCGTGTCCGGCGGCGATGGAGAGTGCCTGCGTGCCGTTGATGCCCACAAGCCAGTCGGATTCGCTCCGTGCTTTGGCGGCAAGGTAGAGGTTGTCGTATTTGTCGCCCGCTTCGAGGTTGCGCAGTCCCTCACGGATAGCCTTGTCGGTAAGCGAGCTTATCCAAAGGCGCACGAAAGGAGTGGTACATCCGATATAGTGGTAGAGGTAGCGGAAGATAAGCTCACCTTCGCGTCCGGCATCGGTCGCCACGATGATCTGCTCGCTTTCCTTGAAAAGACGGGCGATGATTTTTATCTGCGACACCACGCCGCTGTCGGACTTGTAGCCTTTCTCTGTCTTTTCCTGACGGGGAATGAGCGTGAAGGTTCCGGGGATGACGGGCAGGTTACCACGGACGAAACCACGTATGCCGTAGCCGTCGGGCATGGCAAGCTGGACGAGGTGTCCGAATGCCCATGTCACGGCATAGCCGCCTCCCTCGAAATATCCTTCCTCTCTTTTTGTCGCGCCCACGATGCGGGCGATTTCACGTGCCACGGATGGCTTTTCTGCAATGATTGTCTTCATGTTTTCTTACTTTTTAGTGATACTTTGGATTCTATTTTGGATTTAGTGGTGGACACGGGAGATTACATCTTCATGCCCTTGTTGTTTTTCTTCGGCTTGTCCTGCTGCTGTTGCTGTTTGTCGTCCTTCGGAGCGGTCTGTCCCTTCTGCAACGGCTCTTTCAGGTTCTTGGTCGCCTCGTTGGTCTTGCCCTCGCTGTTCACCGCCACCTGTGTGCGGCTTTCGTTGGAGGGGGCTACCTTCTGTGCGTTGTCAGGATTGGTGTCGTAGCGATAAGGACGACCCTTCTCCGGGTTGAACTTGATATACATCGTGGCATGGAAACCCTGTTTGTCTGTCACGTTCTCCAGCTTTATCGCCTTACCCGCTGCATAATCGGCTTTCTGCTGGTCGGTGAAGTTCATGCCGCTCCATTTGCTGATGGGGCGGATGCTGCCGTCGGCGTTCGTCCACGTGTTGCGGCGTTGCTCTTTCTGTGGGGCTGCGGAATTTTCCATGCCCTGAGCCTGTCCTTGTGTGAGATTGTTCTTGGCTTCCTGCGTCTGGGCAGTACGCGGCGACCTGCCGGTTCCCGGTACGAACTCCACGCCTCGCTGCTCTACATTCACTTGAAGAGTGGTGACGAATTTCCTGCCGTCGTTGCGCTCAATAAGTTTGTCGCGCACGGGCAGCCCGGCACGCAGCATATCCTGTTCCTGTTTGGTGATTTCCGTCTTTCCGATGCGCTCCGGTATGCGCACTTTGTTTGCTGGTATGTCCGTGATTTCATTTGTCTTGCGGTCTATGCTGATGAACGAGGGGATGATTTCACCCGTTTCCTTGTCCACGATGTCCACGACCCTGCCGAGATTGCCCGTTTCGCGCAGGTTCTTACGGTCTTCGTCCGAAAACTTGTGTTCCTTGTACTCGTCGAGTTTCTGCTCCTTGCGGATGAAGTGCGGCACGAGGCTGACATTGCCTTCACCGTCTTTCTTAAAGGAAAGGCGGGCGTCCAGTTCAAAAGCCTCGCCGCCAAACTTGGGCGACACCTTTACCAAGTCGGATTTGCCGTAGTTGAGCATCTTCTGAAGGTCACCGGACTTTTCAAGGTCGTCACGTTTCACGCCCCATTTCTCTTCCAACTCCTGCCAGTTGATTTTGCTCTCGTCGATGGGCTGGTAGCCCCGTCTGCCCTGTGCCTGTTGTTGCGGGCTTTCCTGATTCTGTTCCTGCTTCTTTTCCATTTCTTCCTGTTCTTGTTTTTCTTTGGGCTGCTCTTCCTGCTTTTGTTCCGTCTGCTCCGTCTTTTCGGCGGTCTGTTCTTCCTTCACCTGCTTTTCGTAGCCGGAAGTGTCCACCTTGTGGGGCGCAAGCAGTTCCTTGTTGGCTTCGGGGTCTTTCAGCAGGTCTTTCATCACCTCCATCAGTTTGTCGGCTTGGTCTGCCGCGACACGGTAGAAACCGAAGCGGCTGGGTTCCTTGCACTGCCGGAAGAAGTTTTTGAAGAAGTTGTCCAGCACATCGCCGTGGCGGTCGAATTGCAGGAAACTCTGCGCGTTCTCCGCTTTCGCGGGGGTACGCTTGGGGGAACCGTCGGCATCCAGCCCGGCTACCACGCTGATTTCGCCCGTCTTCTCGTCACGGACTATCAGCACGTCCTTTTCACTTTTTTTCTTTGCCATTTGAAAAATGTTTTAATGGGTTATTTTTGAAAGAAATTATGGATACGAGCCTTGTAGAAGGCTATATCTTCTTTTTTGAAGTCCTTTACGTGTCCGGAAAGGAACGTCAGCACGTCCTCCTCGCTGTAATAGGTCTTTTTGCCGAGCGTCTTATACGGCAACGCGCCGATGCTGCGGTAGCGTTGTAGGGTGCGCTTGCTGATCTGGAGCAGCATACAGAGGTCTTGGTTGTCGAACATCCTGATACGTTCCATCGGGTTTGGGGTTTTGCCGGACGGTTGCAAGGAGAGCAGCAGTTCGTCCTGACGGTCGAGCCGTTCAACCAGTTTCTGCATCCAGCTCTCGAAATTGTTTCGGGTAAGCAGTTCCATACGTCACGTCCTCCTTCCTTTGGGTTTGCCGCCTCCCGTGCGCAGCGTATGGTTGCGTTTCATTTCCGTCGGTGTCGCCGCGTCTTCCATGACGGTGCAGTCCGCAAGCAGGCGGTCGATTTCAGACTGGCGGTAGCGGCACTTGCCGCGCAGCACCACATAGCCGATGCGATGCTCGCTGCGCATACGCTGGAGGGTGCGGGTACTCACATTCAGCAGGTGCGCCGCCTCACGGGTGGTGAGCAACCTGTCTGCGGATTTTTCCTTTCTTTCGCCGGAAACGGCACGCACGTGTGCCGCTATCTCGGCTATCTGTTCCGTCAATGCGGTGAAGACGGAACTTTCCATCGTTATTACTTTCATATTCAGTCCTTTCTTTTGGTTTCTGCGGCAAAATTCGGCAATAAACAAAAGGGGCTTTAACAGCTCACTACGTGTCTCACGTAAGATTTTTATCGGAAATGGCTCCGTAACCCGGACAGATGGCGCAACATACAGCCTTTCAGTGGGAAACGATATGCGTTCATGAGGATGGCGTTACCTTTGCGGCAAACCAGAAATGTTTTGAATATGGAAATTGTATCTATCGAGAAAAAGACCTTCGAGATGATGTTGGCGTCCTTCAATGCCCTCTCGGAGAAGGTTGCCGCCCTGAAGCGCAAGAACGACGGAGGGCGGCTGGAAAGATGGCTCACGGGCGAGGAAGTCTGCGGGCAGTTGAGAATCAGCCCGCGCACGTTGCAGACGTTACGCGACAAACGGCTTATCGGCTACTCGCAGATAAACCGCAGGTTCTATTACAAGCAGGAAGAAGTCAAGAGGCTGATTCCGCTTATCGGTACGCTCTATCCCGGCGGCAGATAATCTTGTTATTCACCCACTGAATCCAAAGTCATGATGAACGAGAACAACAATGTTTTTACACTGGAGGACGAGCCGCTTGCCACCGTGGTGCAGAATATGCGCAAAGGCTCTAAATGGCTCTCCGCATTTTTGGAAAACTACCGTCCGCCGCTGGACGGGGAACGTTACCTGACGGACAGGGAGGTGGCGGAGTTGCTCCGTGTGAGCCGCCGTACCTTGCAGGAATACCGCAACAACAGGGTGTTGCCCTTCATCCTTTTAGGAGGAAAAGTGCTTTACCCCGAATCGGGATTGCGTGAACTGCTGGAGGCGAATTACCGCAAGCCAATAGAATAAAGGAAGCATGAAAACGAACAAAAAGGAAACGGACAACTCAAATTAGGCTGTCCGTTTCCTTTTTGTTGGCACGTATGCGTGTTCAGCAATACCCGGCTTTCCCGTTCTGTATGAACATCACGTATGCCTGTCGCTTTTCTTTCGAGAGAGCTTTACACACCAGCCACGTGCGGAACACGTGCGTGCAGTAGGTGTTCAATCTGAAAGCGACGGGGATGATGATCTCAAGCGAGTAAACATCCGCATACAGACCGTTTTCAAGTTGAATGTAGCGGCATACCTCGTAGTCACTCAACACGTCCGCTTTGAGGATGGCTTTAATGGCGGCGTTCACTGCCGGGACACCTGTGTGGAACAGTCCGGCGATTTCTCCGGCGGTCATCCATACATCGTTACCGGTTACGCTGACCGCCTTGTCCTCAATGATGATTATGTCACGTTTCATGGCTTCTCTGTTTTAGATGGTACAACCTGCAAATTCCTCGATTTGGTTCAATCTCGCGGCAAGGTTCTCCATGTCTTGATTGAGCTTCTCTTTGGTTATTTTCGCGTATA
>OLXD01000809.1_pt1 | contig 12943 bp, 21 predicted proteins | sample 1673881 | NCBI WGS metagenome assembly OLXD01 (sample SAMEA103958131, study PRJEB25191) | human gut metagenome
CTGGTATTTTGAAAATCATCCTAATCATACCATAGAAGATTTTAACAAGCAAGATTATGATTTTGATACCATTGTAGAGGAAGATCTTGACAAAGGTGAATTTATTGTACAGGAGGTAGACAAATGATTATTTGTGCAGCAATTAAAGATACTCGCACTGGTGCAGTTTTTGGTGGTATCCGTCATGGTTACATTTACTCTGCGATGCATGATGCTGGTATTACTCCTCCTCGTGCAGCCGCCGTTGAGGGCTTTCTTGATGAAAAAGGCAATTTCTATGACCGCTATGAAGCATATGATATTGCTATGACTAATGGCCAGATGAGCGCCACTGCTCGTCATTATAAAATGGACAAAGGCGAACGAGAGCTATTTTCGGAGGATTTATATTAAAATGAAAGTTAGAGTAGAATTTGAGTGTGAAATATATTCAGATAAATATACCCCATGGTTTGCCGTTAATGATGAAATTATACATACCAATTTCGAGTGTGTGGAAAACCTTAAAGTGTTTGATGCTGAAACAGGAGAAGAACTTTAAGACGGAGGTTTAAAAATTTGACATTGAAGGCAAACGTTTTTGAAATTGCGGAGGAATAATTAATGAATGGAGTGACAATTCTTAATAGCTATGAATATTTAACCAATTTCGGTTCTATCTCGTTAATGAGTATCTTATGTGTATGGTTTCTTGCAGCGGCTATTGTTTCGCTATTTATATTACTCAAGAATAAATGTAATTCATGGAAGGAATTTGTTATTCTTGTTATTGGTGGAGCTTTATCTATTATCTGCGGCTGCCTTATCCCAGAAGATAAATATGAAACTCGCTATCAAGTAACCATTGATGATTCAGTTAGTATGAATGAGTTTCAAGACAAGTATGAAATTATTGAAGTGGAAGGCAAAATTTATACTGTAAGGGAGCGTGTTGAATAATGGATGCTATTGAATTTATTAAAGAGCGACAGAGACTATGTCAAACATATGTTGATTGTTTTAAATGCCCTGCCCATAACAACAACACCGGAGGTTGCAACTTTAGCACCGCTTCTGGATATGAAGCAACAGAGCAAATTAGGCTGCTGGAGGAGTGGTCCGCTGCACATCCTCTTAAGACTAGACAGAGTGAGTTCTTGAAGCAATATCCTAATGCAGATATAGATAAAGATGGCATTTTGAAAGTCTGCCCTAAAATTGTGGAAGGCTCGAGCTATATGAACTCGCGGAGCTGTGGCTCCGTTCCGTGCGCTGTATGTCACAAAGCCTATTGGCTACAGAAGGTGGAGTGATGGATTGCTTCAATTATAACTGCCCATTTCGTCAGAATACAACAAGTAACTGTAATCATTGTGATTGCTTGGCGTGTCAGAATAGATGCGAAGAACCCGTTATATATATCACAAGTAATCATACGCTGACCGCAGACGAAATCGCAAGAATGACTAATGATCCCAATTATGGTATTGGAGCTGGATGTTAGGGGTGAAGTGGTGACTAACAACATGGACAACTACTAGAGCAACGAAATCAAGTCGTATAAAAGGCAATTGCACACAGGACCCGACGATACGCATGACCGGTGGAAATGGAGAGAGTTCCTAAAGTTGGGACGAATCATGAACGCCGAAACTAAATGCAAAGTAAGAATAAAGGAGTAGAATAATGAGTAAAGCATTTATTCTATTATGGATGCTATTTAATCATATATTAGATGATTATTTCCTACAAGGATGTCTAGCTAATATGAAACAGAAAGATTGGTGGAAAACTAATTATCCAGATAACAAATATAAATATGATTATATTGCAGCCCTATTTATGCACTCATTAAGTTGGAGTTTTATGATTATGTTGCCAATTGCCGCGTTTTTCTCTTTTAATATTGACCCATTTTTCCTTTTTATGTTTTTTACGAATACAGTATGTCATATGATTGTTGATAATGCAAAGGCAAATGATAAAGTTATTAATCTAGTTCAGGATCAATCTGCTCATATTGCGCAGATCGCATGGATGTGGCTTCTGTGCTTATAAGGAGAATTTATTATGAATACAAATAAACTTTCTTGTGGATTATTTATGTTTCATGGCAAAAACTGGTGGCGAAATCTAAAAGATATTCCTATTTTCTTCCAACGCATTTTCTTTACTCTAAAACATGGGTATTCACCTGTTGCACAATGGGAAACCTTTGAATGGTTTATTGCAGTAATGCGTGAAATATTAATCAATTATCGTGATAATCGTACAGGAACACCTGTTGTAATTCCTGACTATCATACTGATGATTTAATTAGTGAAAATAAAAACATTGAGATTTATAATAATATTCTCAATGAAATGATTGAATTGCTAGACAAGATGGATGAATGTAATTCGACTTATAATGATGTATCTTTAGAAGAAATGCACTCTGCTATGGATAGTGCAAAGAATAAATTCTTTGAGTTATTTTCTAAGTATTTTTATACCCTATGGGATTAAGTCAAGTGATTGCGGTCCCTTGACTTTTTTCATTATTTATGTTATTATAATTATAGAAAAATAGAAAGGAATTAAAAGAATGACAGATTATGAGGTTGAATTACTAAATAAATTAATTGAAAATTGTATTTATTACAGTGTTGGTTGCGGCGGCCCTTACTACACAAATATAAACAATACTGAATTTGCTATTGAAAATTTTTTAAAAGCGATTGATCCAACACTTGACGTTAAATATATAGACCAAGAAATATTTTTTGTTTACAGAAAAGGAGCGTGCGAATAATGGGATATGATGCTTATATTACAAGATATCATCGCATCAATAAGCCAAACTCTGTTATTATTCGTAATGACAATGATATTAATAAGGTTATTGATACAGTGATTAACCACGACGGGAGCTTTGAGTATGAGGATATTGATTCCTGGTGCTCTAGCGGTAGATACTGGATGGATTTTGTCTATGATAATATTGATCCTTCCTTGCGGACAAAGGCTGATGTGGGCCAGTATATTCTTATTCGCTCTGCTGCTGACTATGCAAAATTGGCTGTTGTAGCTGTTCAGCTAATGGAAACCGCGAGCTATCAGTTTGGTAAAGTTGTTTATGCTATGGCCGACAGACATGACGATGGCTCTTTCCGTTGCTTCCCTCTAGACGGAGTTATCATTCAATGCGAGGATGGCTCTACTAGACATATCTGGGATGAATATGATGATGACGGCTTTCTTATTCCTAAAACAAGTGAAGATCAGTTTACCACGATTCGGCAGTTTGTGCAGGCGGTACTGCTCGCCGCAAATACAGACTGGGATAATGAGTTTATACTCCTAGGAGGTAGTTACTAATGAAATCAGAGTTTATGTATACCCCACTTGATGAAATTTATGATAAAGAATTGCGGCGACAGGCTAGCACGGTAGAGTTGATTGCTAGTGAAAATTTCGTTAGTCCTAGAATACTTAAATATCTTGGCAGCGAATTTACTTCAAAATATACAGAGGGGTATCCAGGCAAGCGATACTATGGGGGCTGTGAGTTCTATGATAAACTTGAAACCTATTGTCAGGAACTATGGAAGGATGTTTTTAGCACAACTTACCATGTGAATGTACAGCCACACAGTGGGACTAGCGCAAATCTCGCGGCGATCTCTGCGGTAGTTAATCCAGGTGAAACTATCCTTTCTATGAGTCTAGACTGTGGAGGACACCTCTCGCACGGCGCTCGGGTAAGCCAGGTTGGAAAACTTTATAACATCGTTAATTATGGTGTGGATGATGATGGATGGATTGACTATGATAAAGTTGCACAACTCGCTGATCGGTGTCAGCCTAAACTAATTATTTGCGGCGCCAGCGCATATAGCCGTAAAATTGATTATATTCGATTTGCTGAAATTGCGCGAAGTGTTAACGCTTACCTACTTGCGGACATCGCCCATATTGCGGGACTGATTGCAGCTAATCAACTACCTTCTCCATTTGGATATGCCGATATTATTACTAGCACTACACAGAAAACTCTGCGGGGACCTCGCGGAGGCCTAATCTTCTGTATTCCTGAGCTAGCTAAGAAGATCGACAGTGCAGTGTTTCCTGGCACGCAAGGCGGGAGTTTAATGAATGTAATCGCCGCAAAAGCTGCTTGTGCAGAAGAGGTGCTTGAACCTGAGTTTATAGACTATATTGATGAAATCATGTATAATGCTAAGGCTATGGCAGAGAGATTTATGTCTCATGGCTACAATGTAATCACAGGTGGCACTGATAACCATATGTTTCTTGTTGATTTACGGGGAACTGGTCTAACAGGAATTGATGTGCAGAATGAACTTGAGAGAAATGATATTACGCTCAATAAAAATGCAATTCCTAATGATCCGTTGCCTCCTAGCAAAACCTCTGGTATCAGAATTGGTACCCCGGCTATGACAACGAGAGGTTGGAAAGCGCATGACTTTTGTTGGTGCGCAGATAATATTTGTAAAATTTTAGATGAAATGCGGGCGGCCTTGTAAGGTCGCCCCTTTGACTTTTATTAAAAAATATGGTATAATTTTATTAGAAAATAAAGGAGTTGATAATTTTTGATTAAAGGATTGTATAAACCCTTCGAGCACTGGGGCGAGAATACTTGCTGGATTATTTCTGATACTCATTTCGATGACCCAGACTTGATTCATCCCTATCCAGATAGGCCGACCGCCGCAGAACAAGTTAAACTTATCAACTCCAAGGTTGGTAAAAATGATACGCTGATTATCCTTGGCGATGTTGGCAATGTAGAGTGGGTAAAACAATTGCGAGGATACAAGGTTCTCATAATGGGAAACCACGATGCGGGCGTGAGTAATTATCAAAAACATAAATACTACAAACGTTTTCCTGCCGTAACTCATAACAAGGAACAGGCTCTTACAGAAATGGAATCTTTGTATCCTAATTGCGAATACAAGATAAAGTTTATTTTTAATGCAGGTATCTATAATGATGAATGGGAAGTCTGTGCCAATGATTGTTTGTTTGACGAAACGTATTCTGGCCCTATCTTGATTGGTGAAAAGCTAATCCTCTCCCATGAGCCTGTTGAGGGGCTTGATTGGTGCATGAATATTCACGGCCATACACATGATCGCAACATTGTGAATGATAAATACCATTTCAATGTGTGCGCTGACGTTATTGGTTATATCCCTATTAATTTTAACAAGTGGATGAAAGATGGTCATTTGGCAAAAATCCAGTCACTCCATCGTCAAACGATTAACGAAGCCACCGATCGGCGGCGCCGCAAAGGAGGTTAATATGTTAGAACTTCAAAAATTTATGCAAGAGCATAATAACTGGGCTGAGCTGCTTGCAACAGAGCCTTATAACTTGAAGATTTCTTACTATGAAAAGTTGGTTATGTTCAAGTACAATCAGCTTACCGCAGATTTTTCTATTCCTCTTGTTCGTGAAGCTCGTGGTATTATTCTTGAATGCAAGCCTCCTTATCGTGTGGTATGTTGGCCTTTTGAGAAGTTCTTTAACTACGGTGAGGAGCATGCCGCCCAGATTGATTGGTCTACTGCTTCAGTCCAGGAGAAAATAGATGGCAGTCTGATGAAGTGCTACTTCTGGGATGACGAGTGGCGACTGGCTACTAATGGTACTATCAATGCGTATCTTGCACAAATTGACGGTTGTACTGAATTTCAAACTTATGGTGATTTGTGGGATAGCATCTGGCCAAATTGGCGCGATACTATGGAAACATCTGCATCCAAACAGGCAACCTATATGTTTGAGATGGTATCTCCTTATAACAAAGTAGTTATTCCTTATCAAAAAAGTGAAATTTACTTCCTTGGGTGGCGAGACAATGGTACTGGATATGAGTTGCTTCCTACTGACAGCACTCTTTCTCATTATTGTCTTATACCAAACCACTATCCTCTTAATTCTCTTGGGGAAGTAATTGCGGCTGCGAATAACTTACCGTGGGATCGGGAGGGTTATGTAGTATGTGATGGGGAGTTTAATCGCGTAAAGATCAAATCTCCCGCATATGTCGCTGCGCATTATACCATTGCCAATGGAGCCATCACCAAGAAAAAACTGTTAAAGATTATCTTGGCGAATGAGGAAGAGGAATTCCTTGTCTATTGTTCTGAATATAAAGAAGCAATAGATGAAATCAAGGAGGATATGCGGCGATTGGAATCTGAGTGTAGCGAGGCTCTTCTTAAAATTTCTGAGCTTCCAGGCTATTGGCGCAATTATCCTCGTAAGGAAATTTTTGAACGAGTTGTGGGTTGGCCCAATCCAGAATTCAAGTATATCATGGCTAACTATAAAGAATATGTAAGCTGGAAAGATTTTACAAAAAATTGGTCTGTAAATAAGTGGATGGAAATGTTGGAGTGGTATTAAAATGGAAAAGAAATATATTGTATCTGAAAGTTTGTTGTATGATATGTTGTCCGATTCCCTGACCTTGAATATGTTATTCGCAGGCGGAGTAGATAACTGGATGGGTTATGATGAAGCCATTAGAGATGGCATGAAAGAACTGAATGAAATGCATCATACTAATCTTGAATGGCCTAATGCGGAAGCGGCTAGAGTAGAATATGCCGATATTGGATTGGAGGTATATAATGGCTAAACAATATATTACCCCTGGTATGCGGGTTGTTGAAACTACCTATCACACTGGCACCGTTATTGCAGTAAACAAAGAACAGAACACTATAATCATGCAGGAAGGAAATAAGTTCCGCACTGTTCCCATGTGTAACATTGACGTAATTCCGCAGGAGGTATACGATGAGAAGTTCTAAACCTAAATACTCCCAGATGCAGAATCAGGAACTTGAGACGAAAGCATTTATGGTGCTCGCTCAGACTACGCAGGCACTGACCATTCCTGAGATTTGTGGCCAGGACTTCACTCTATCAACGCAGACCCCGCAAAAGATGGCACGAGTGCTAAATAATCTATGCGATATGGGTGCTGTAATTAAAGCAAAAGACAAGTCTAAAGGACGTATGGTATATATGTCTATGTCGTCTTATAATGATATGATGAATGGAGATAACAATGACTAAGAAAATTATGCCCTTGATAAATACTATTTTTAATGTGGTACTCGTTGGTGTATTTTCATTTAGTGCAGCAAATGCAACAACCCCTTATCTGATGGTAGGGCAGCTGGTCGCCGCAGGTTGTTGGGCAGTGCTCGCGGTTATGAACAGCGGAGTGCTAGATAATATCAAGGAATAAAAATAACCCCTCGCTACAACGAGGGGTTTTAATTTTAATCAAGAGAAAGATAAACTTGACAATTAAATAAATTTATGTTATAATATTTTTATAAAGAAAGGAGAAATCCTTATGAAAAAAACTGCGCGAATAACCCATCGTTTTTTCTGTACTAATTGCGGGCGTGAGGGCCTACCGCTTTCTCGTAAAACAGGCCACCAACATCAGAAAGGACATCTTAAAAATCTCTATTGTCCTTGGTGTAAAGGTGAATATAATCACTGGGAATGTCACGATGATGAAGAAGTGGCAAATTTTAAAGAATTTTATAGAATGGACGTGATACACCATGAATTATCTGATTATGTTTTGCGGCGTCCCGGGCAGCGGAAAGTCAACTGAGGCTTGCCGCATGGCGGGATCACTTGCCGCACGAGGCATTACAGTTGAATATATTTCCCGTGACGAACTCAGATTTAGCATGATTTCTGATGAAAGCGAATACTTCTCCAAAGAAAAGGAAGTTTTTAGCAAATTCGTTGAAAAAATAAATAATTCGCTTAATAAAAATGATTGCACAATCATTGATGCAACTCATATTTCTAAAGCAAGTAGAGCAAAAATCTTGCGGCGGGTTGAAAATCCTGACAACGTGCGGTTACTAGTTCTCTATCTCACTACACCTATTGATGTATGTATGCGGCAGAATGACCTTCGCACTGACAGAGAACGAGTCCCGCATGAAGTAATTGAGAAGATGGCTAAACAGTTTGAAGACCCCACTGAAAAAGAATTTGCAGGATTTGGCTTCGATAGTGTAGAAGTATGGGAGAAGCCTTGGAAGGAGGGAGAGACATGATCTACATTACTAGCGATCTTCACCTGAACCATGATAAGGAGTTTATCTATGCTGCACGAGGATATTCCTCAATCGAGGAAATGAATAAAGACCTTGTTACCAAATTCAACAACACAGTAACAGACGAGGATGAAGTCTATATTCTTGGTGATCTATGCCTTGGTGGCGCTGATTCACTTATTGATAATTTCAAAATGCTAAGTCAACTCAATGGTAACATTCATATTATTCTTGGCAACCATTGCACAGAGACTCGCCGCAGAATGTATGAAACCCTACCGCAAGTTGTTTCTATTTCTTATGCAGACATGATCCACTACCGCAAATATCATTTTTATCTTAGCCACTATCCCACCTTAACCGCAAATCTTGATTGTGACAAACCCCTGCGGGCCCGCACTATTAATCTGTGCGGTCATAGTCATGCTACCGACCCCTTCGCAGATTGGGAAAAAGGATGTATCTATCATTGTGAAGTAGACGCACACAATGGATTTCCTATTTCTCTTGATACTATTATTGAAGATATGAAACGTCGTGTACAAGAAGATGAAGCACGTTACACTAAGCAGCTTGCTGCAATTAAAAAGTGTTTTGATGAACCATTTGATGTAGCAATGGCCTCGCTTACTGCTTCTATTGGCGAACCCATGGAGGTTTTTATGGAAAAGCATCCAATCCCTAAAAAAGCCTATATTAATTAAAAGGAGAAAATTTATGAGCCTTCATTCTGCTATTATGAACCTTAAGCCTATTGTTGAGATTTTTGATAATGATGTCAGTGTTAAACTGACCTACAATGGTCACAATTATTATGGAACTGCTTTCTGCCACGAAGAAGATAAGGACTTCTTCTCTGAAAAGGTTGGCGCAACAATTGCTCATTATCGTGCTATGATTAAAATTTACGATGATGAAATTAGACGAGCAGAGGTTGCCGCACGAGTGCTCTGGTCTGCCTATAAAGACGTCATTTATAACTCTCAGGAAGATGGCACCCCTGTCGATCCAACTAGCGCATTTATTATTCGTGTTTTTAAGGCACGTGATCTAGTTGATCGCTACAGAGTCCAGCGCACTAGTCTTCGTACCCAGCTAAGGGAATATCTCAAGAACCATGAAAAGTGCCTTGAGAGTGTTCGCGCACAGCGTAAAATTGAAAATGAGGACAAAAATGTTTAATCCTTATTGTTAATTTTTCAAAATAAATGAGAAGAATCCGAAAGGAGAGATTTATATAGGTTTGATATATGTACTCGTCGGGTTCCTCATTGCATCTATTGGTATTCCTCTAATTGAAAGTTTACAGAATATCATCGCTGCTCTTACTGAGCTAATGATAAGTAAAATCAATAAAGGCATAGCTAAATCCAATCTCGCTATTCAGGCTATGACCGAAGAGGATGAAGAACCCGTGGGACCGAAAGGTGTCATGGGTTTTATCATACCTGATGATGACAATGACGATGAGGAGGAATACGAAGTTGAAGATTAAGTTCTATGATACTTGCGCGCTTCTTAATCTAGGCGAGAAAGTTTTTGGAGGAGAGCCATTCGCAGTTTCTAGTATTACCTTCAAGGAATTAGAAATAATTAAAACGTCGTTTAATAAAGATAACGACGTTAAAGCAATGGCTAGACACCTTCTTCACTTGTTTGACGAAAATGAATATGATTATATTCCAGTAGTTCATCAAGTGGAAAATGAAGTATTTGTTGCAGCCAGAGGATTTGAAATTAATAACGATACTAAAATTCTCTCAGACGCAATTTATCTTGCCAAAGATGAAGATATAGAATTTGTGACTGCGGATTTGAGTTTGCGTTGTATTGCAAGACATTTTATTGATATTATTTCAGTAGAAGCTATTGCGGAAGAGGAAGATAGCTATACTGGATACCTTGAAATAGAATGTACTGAGGAACAGTTAGCATTTTTTTATGAGCATCAAGAAGATAATATATTTGGTCTGCTTGAAGGACAATATCTTGCGCTCTATCACGACGAAGAACTTGTAGATTTGCGGGTGTGGCGCAACGGTTTGCCGCAATTCCTTAACTATAAAGATTTTAACTCCACTTGGTTTGGTAAAGTTGTTCCCTATAAGGGAGATCTATACCAGAAAATGCTCTTCGATAGTCTAAACAACAATCAACTCACCCTAGTCCGAGGCCCTGCCGGTAGTGGAAAGACGCTCTCTTGCCTAGCCTTTTTAATGAGTCAACTAGAGAAGCACCGCATTGACAAAATTATCGTATTCTGTAATACAGTTGCAACTATGGGATCGGCTAAGCTAGGGTTCTATCCAGGTACTAGATTAGAAAAACTACTCGATTCGCAAATCGGAAACCTCTTGTCTAGCAAACTAGGCGGAAGAGAAGGAGTAGAACGTCTTATTGATGATGGTAAGTTAGAGTTACTTCCCTTAAGCGACATTAGGGGACTAGACACCAATGGGATGAAGGCTGGAATCTATATTTCTGAAGCCCAGAATCTCGATCGTGCTTTGATGAAGCTTGCTATTCAGCGTGTTGGTGAAGATTGCATTTGCCTCATTGATGGTGACTCTAAAGCGCAGGTCGATGATTTGCGGTACGCGGGAATTAATAGTGGCATGAGGCGACTCTCGCAAGTTTTCCGTGGTCAAGATTTCTATGGTGAAGTTGAATTGAAGCACGTTTATCGTAGCCGTATCGCAGAAGTTGCAGAACGATTTTAATACAGTATCGAGGAGAGTAGCTACTGCTGCCCTCCTCATTCTATTTTCTAAGAAAGGATTTGAAATAAATGCCAAAAGTATATCTGTCTCCGGCTATGCACCGGTAGAACGAGTGTTGCTATCCTCGTCCAGATGGTAAACAGTGCTACGAAGCACTGGAAAATAATGAATATATTGATATTCTTGAACCTGTTTTAAACAGGTGTGGAATTGAAACTAAGCGTGGCTATCGCCGCACACCTATGAATAATGAAGATGGCGATAAAATTATGCGCCAAAATGTTGCCGAGTCCAATGCTTGGCCCGCTGATGTGCACTATATCTCTCATACCAATGGCGCGAATGGCACTGTAAAAGGTTATCGTCCTATTTACTTCACTGGTTCAGCAAAAGGCAAAAAGCTCGCGGAAATTATGGTAAAATATCGCAAGCAGATTTATCCTTACAGTGTGGTACTAAATAACCGCACTGATCTATATGAACTTAAAAATACCAATGCGGTAGCGTTTTATGAAGAGCACGTTTTTCATGACAATCTTGAAGATGCTACATGGTTCCATACTCATATGAATGAAATTGCAGAATCCGCGGCAAAGGGACTGTGTGAATACTTTGGTATTCCTTATGTTGCTCCTGCGGCAACGCCTTCTACTCCAGCTGTGACCACTACCATTCTCCGCAAGGGCAGTACAGGTCCTGAAGTAAAATCTCTACAAAAGAAGCTGCTTCAAATTGGTTATTATCTTGGGTCTTATGGCGCAGATGGAGACTATGGTGATGCAACAGTAACCGCTGTCCGCAAGTTTCAAAAGGATAATTCTCTTGCGGTGGATGGAGAAGCTGGACCCAACACTTTGGCCGCTATTGACAAGGTTCTTCCTATTGTTCAACAAGAGCAAAAAGCTATTGCCAACCATTTGCGGCAAGCCCAGCCTAAAGATTTTTCAGTCCAGCCTATTATTAACTGGGCTGAGAATGAACGCAATTATACCGAGAAAGATAGCTTGACTGACCTAAATGACAAGACTAAAAATGCAGGTGATGATAACTATACTAAGTATTCTCAAGAAGTTGATGCTCTTGGTGTATTCTCTGCGCAAGTGCAAGGTCAGCCTTGGTGCGCCACTTGGGTCACAGATGGTTTCATTAATACCTATGGCGTTGATAAAGGTCTTGATATGTTGTGTCAACCTAGTAAAAATTCCAATGCGGCGTGCTGTGGCGATGCCGCTGAGTATTATCAAAAGGCTGGTCGCTGGTACACCTCGCCGCAAGTTGGTGATCAAGTATTCTTCAAGACTACCAAATATCAGTATGCTCATACTGGTATTGTAACAGAAGTTACTAACACAGAAGTTACAACAATAGAAGGAAATACCTCCTCTGAAAAGGGCGTTATTTCTAATGGTGGCGCTGTTACCAAGAAGCATTATCCAGTTGGTTATTCTGGTTTCAAGGGTTTTGGTAGACCTAAATACGAAGTCAAACAAGAGGAACCAAAGTTCGAGCCTTATGTTGTGCGGCTAACCGCGATCGCTTTAAATGTGCGGACAGGCCCTGGTACACAATATCCTGTTGCTATGGTTATTCGTGGTGGAGGCGCGTTTACTATTGTTGCCGAAGAGAATGGGTTTGGATTATTAAAATCGAACGTGGGCTGGATTATGCTTCAACATACAGAAAGAGTGGAGTGAACTATATATGAAACAAGAGAAGAAGAGGAAAGAGTTCTCTAAACGGTTACTAGTTCAAGAGTCTTTTCTGATCTGGATCTAGACTCTTGCTTTATTAACACTAGCATTTGTTTGTGTTTTTCGAGATAGTTATTCTGAATTACCTTGGCTTGCGGCGATGGTTGCTTTTCCATGGACTGCATACGGAGTAAGCCAGGCATTTTACTACAACAAGGCAAAAAAAGAAAACACGGAGGGCGGGATCGTCTATGAAACCACCCTTGCACAACTTGATCCTACTGACGACGAGCCAGTTGGTTGATTTCTTTTTAGTCGGTTACGCAAGTAACCGACTTTTTCTTTTTCTCTTGACTTTTTTATTTTTATATGTTATAATATTAATATAAAATAAATATAGAAGTAATGTAATTAAAGATCGGTAAAATTATCT
>OLXD01000813.1_pt1 | contig 12887 bp, 6 predicted proteins | sample 1673881 | NCBI WGS metagenome assembly OLXD01 (sample SAMEA103958131, study PRJEB25191) | human gut metagenome
TTCCCAGCGCCCTTTTCTTCCATATCTTTTCCCGCAAGAGGGAAAAGATATGGCCGCCGGAGGCATCCCGCCGCCATTTGGCGCACTTAATTCGACCCGCGGCGGACCTCCACCACGCCAGAGATGCCGCGCAGGCGTGCGCGGATATTATCCAGCTCCGTGAGGTTATGCACCGGGAAGGAGACGTTCAGGATGCCGACGCCGCCGGGGAGGCTGCGCGCCGTCATTTCCGTGATGCGCACGCGCAGGCTCGTCAGGACGGTCGCAATATCGAGCATCATGCCGTCGCGGTCCTTCGTTTCCAGCTCCAGAGAGGTGGAGAAGAGCGCGTCCGGCGTTTCGGCCCAGGTGACCTTGACCCAGCGGCCCTTCTGCGCCGGGTCCTGCGCGCTTTTCGCGTTCGGGCAGTCCTTGCGGTGGACGGACACGCCGTAGCCCTTGGTGATGAAGCCGATGATCTCGTCGCCGGGGACCGGCGTGCAGCAGCGGCTGAATTTGATCATGCACGAGCCGATGTCCTCGACAATAACGCCGGAGGAATTGACGGCAGGCGTCCCCTGCCGCGCCAACGGCTTGGGTGCCAGCGTCCGGGTTGCCTTGGTCAGATCATCGCGGATGCGGCCCACAGCCTTCGCAGCGGTCAGACCGCCGTACCCGATGGCGGCATACATATCGTCCAGGCATTCAAAGCTGACCTTTTTGAGAATGACCGGCAGGATCTCGGCGTTCTGCAGAATATCGGGGTCAACGCCGGCGTGACGCAGTTCGGCCTCAAAGCTGGCCTTGCCGCGCACAATGTTCTCCTCGCGCTTCTCGCGCTTGAACCACTGCTTGATTTTGACACGCGCCTGATTGGACTGACAGATGTTCAGCCAGTCGCGGCTCGGGCCTTTGGCGGACTTCGACGTTAAAATCTCGACGATATCGCCGTTGTGCAGCGGCGCATCGTAGCTTGCAATGCGGTTATTGACCTTCGCGCCGATCATGGAGTTGCCGACGGCGGAATGGATGGCGTAGGCAAAGTCGATGGGCGTGGAGCCGGCGGGCAGGGAGATGACCTTGCCCTTGGGCGTAAAGACGAAGACCTCGTCGTCGAACATGTCGACCTTGAGCGAGTGGATATAGTCGTCGGCCTCGACGTCCTGCTGGTTCTCGAGCAGACGCCGGACCCACTCGAATTCCTTTTCCGAGCCCTCGCCCGCGTGCTGCTTGTATTTCCAGTGCGCCGCGACGCCGTATTCCGCGGTCTGGTGCATCTCCCACGTGCGGATCTGCACCTCAAAGGGGATGCCCTGCGAGCCGATGACCGTCGTGTGCAGCGACTGGTACATGTTGGGCTTCGGCGTGGAGATATAGTCCTTGAAGCGGCCGGGGATGGGATTGAAGAGGTCGTGGATATGGCCGAGGACGTTATAGCAGTCGGCGATGTTGTCGACGATCACGCGGAACGCGTAGAGGTCGTACAGCTCGTCGATCGTCTTGTTCTGCGCGCGCATCTTGCGGTAGATGGAGTAGGTATGCTTGATCCGCCCGTAGATCGACCCGTGGATGCCCACGGAGGCCAGACGGTTGGTGATCTTCGACTGGATGGCGTTCATGAAGCTCGTCGCGCTCTTCTCGTTTTTTTCGAGATAGTCGATGATCTGCTGATAGCCGTCGGGGTCGAGGTACTGGAGCGAAACGTCCTCCAGCTCCCATTTGATCTTCTGCATGCCGAGGCGGTGCGCCAGCGGCGCGTAGATCTCCATCGTCTCCATGGACTTGGAGATCTGCTTGGCCGGGGTCTGGTACTGGAGCGTGCGCGTATTGTGCAGCCGGTCGGCGATCTTGATGAGAATGACGCGGATGTCCTTGGACATGGCCATGAACATCTTGCGCAGATTCTCCATCTGCTGCTCCTCCATGGTGGAGTACTGCACGCGCGTCAGCTTGGTGACGCCCTCGACCAGCTCCGCGATGGTCTCGCCGAAGAGGCGGGAGATCTCCTCGAAGCTTGCGTCGGTGTCCTCCAGACAGTCGTGCAGCAGCGCGGCGGCGATGGCGTCGGAGTCAAGGCCGATCTCGGCCACGATCTCCGCCACGGCCAGCGGATGGATGATATACGGCTCGCCGGACTTGCGAAGCTGATCCTTATGCTTTCCGTCGGCGTAGCGGTAAGCGCGCTCGATCAGATCCATGTCGGCGTTCGGCGCGTAGCGCTGGACGGCGAGGATCATGGAGCGGTAATGTTCTTCCTTTGTCTGCATTTATTTACCTGCCTTCTGCTCTTTCAGGTGTATGAGGATTCCGCTCTGCGTCAGATCGACCTTCCGGCCGTTCGGACAGAGCGTGATATGTACGGATTTTGGATGCTGCTCGAAAACGATCAGCCGCTGCTCGGCCAGCACGTCGAGACAGACGCGCAGGCGCACCGGCTCGCACGGGCGGCCCGTTGCGCGGGCGATCTTCCGGCTCAGGCAGCCAAGCTCCTCCGTGAGGCTGCTGCGGACGCAGTTCGCGCTGAGATAGCGCCAGAGATCGACGAAGTCCTGCCGCTCGGGCAGCATGGCCGCCGCGTCGTCTGGGCAGAGCGCCTCTCCGGCGGCATGGTGGGCGTAAAGCGCCGCCTGCTCACGCGCGCGGAGACGGAAGCCCTCGTCGGGGCGGATGTCCACAAGGTTGAGCTGCACGGAGCGGATGCCCCGGAACTCATTGATTTGCGGGGTGAAGGCGATCTCGACCAGATCGCCGCGTCCGACCGCCGCCCGCTGGGCGGTGGAGGAGAAGAAGATGGCCTGGAAGCTGTCGCGGCCCCGGCTGAGACGCAGGCGCAGATGCTTGCCGCCGCCGACCTCGCTCAGCTCGGAGATCGTCAGCCCGCGCATACACAGCACCGGCCTCGGACAGCCCGCGCCGCACGGCTCCAGCTCGTCGAGCGCCTCGACGTTGCGCAGCGTCAGCAGCTGCGGCGGGATCTCGCAGTCCACATGCAGCGCCGTGCTGCATGCGTCGGAGCGGAAAAATTCCTCCGCCCGGCGGCAGATCTCCGCGCGGAACGGCGCGATCTGATCGCGGCGGATGGTAAAGCCCGCCGCCAGCTCGTGTCCGCCGTAGCTTTCCAGCAGCGGAGAAAGCGCCTGTAACGCGCCGAAGAGATTGAAGCCGCCGTAGGAGCGCGACGACGCCTTGCCCTTATCGCCGTCCAGACAAATCAGAAACACCGGGCAGCTGTATTCCTCGGCAAGACGCGAGGCGACGATGCCGACGACGCCCTGATGCCATTTTTCATCGGAAAGGACGATGGCGCTGGGGGCCTTCCCGTGGGAAAGCATGGCGACGGCGTCCTGATAGATTTCGGATTCGACCTCCTGACGGTGGCGGTTGAGGCGGCACAGCTGCTGCGCAAGCTCCGCCGCGCGCATCGCGTCGTGCGTGAGGAACAGCTCCGTGGCAACGTTCACCTGTCCCATGCGGCCGGCAGCGTTGATGCGCGGGGCCAGCGTATAGCCGATGGTGCCCGCCGTGACGGGCTGACGGCCCGCACCGCATTCCGCCATCAGCGCGGCGATGCCGACGCGCTTCGGCTTTGCCAGCGCCTTGAGGCCGCGGGCCACCATGGCGCGGTTTTCACCCGTGAGCGGCATGACGTCCGCGACGGTGCCGAGGCAGAGAAGATCCGCGAAGCGGTCGAGCAGCGACGTCTGGTCGCCGGAGATGGCCGCCGCCAGCTTGAACGCTACGCCGACGCCCGCCAGATCGTGCTGGGCGTTGTCGGGCTGGTCGGGCCGGTGCGGATCGACGACGGCGATGGCCGCCGGGAGCGTCGTCTTGCATTCATGATGGTCGGTGACGACCAGATCGATGCCAAGCGCGCGGCAAAGCTCCGCCTCCTTGTTTGCGGTAATGCCGCAGTCCACCGTGACAATCAGGCGCACGCCCGCCTCCAGCAGAGAGCGGATGGCAATTTCATTGAGGCCGTAGCCCTCCTCGAGACGCGCCGGGATGTAGCTCGTCACGTTTCCGCCGCGCTCACGGAGAAATTCCGTCATCAGGCAGGTCGCCGTGATGCCGTCCACGTCATAGTCGCCGAAAACGCAGATATGCTCCTTCGTATCCAGCGCGCGCTGCACCCGCGCGACCGCCGGCTCCATGTCCAGCAGCGCGAATGGATCGGAGAGCGCGCAGCCGCAGGAGAGAAATTCCCGCGCCTGCTCGGGCGTATGATAGCCGCGGCTGCATAAGACCGCGGCTGTGATCGGGGAAAAGCCAGCCTGACGCAGGGCTTCGACCTCTGCGTCGTTCTTCGGGCCGGAAATGGCCCAGGTTCCGTACTTCACTTCAGATACACATCCATATTCGTTTCTTTTTCTGCTATTATAGCATCATGCCGCCCATATCACAACGTAAAATTCAAGAATTTACAATTTCGGGACGAAACGCCGCCGCGAAGGCGGCATTTCCGGGCGGAAGGACAATTTTTCCTTTCTTTCCCGCGCACGCTGTGGTAGAGTAGTGCCGGAAGGGGGCGCTGCCGTTGAAGAAAGGATCCGCGTCCGCAGCCGGACGCTGCGGAAAATGGCTGCTGCCGGCGCTGGCCGCGCTGACGGCGGCGGGCTGGCTCGGAAATTCGGCTATTGTAACAAGAGAATATACGATCACCTCGCGGAGACTGCCGGAGGCGTTCTCCGGAATGCGCATCGTGCAGATCTCCGATCTGCACGGCAGACGCTTTGACGCGGAAAGCCGGTATCTGCTGGAGTTGGTACGCCTGCAAAGCCCAGATCTCATTGCCCTGACCGGCGATTTGGCCGACGAATTCACAGACTTTTCCATGCTCCCGCCGCTGTTGGAGGGCCTGGCAGCACTTGCGCCGACGTTTTATGTGACAGGCAACCACGAATGGGTGCTCTCGCGTGAAAAGCGCGCAGCGCTCTTTTCCATGCTGGACGCGGCTGGCGTTGTGCGGCTGCAAAACGAATACAAGCTGCTTGAACGGGGACAGTTCTCCATCGTGCTGGCCGGAGTCGATGACCCGAACGGCCCGTTCGACCAGAAGCGTCCGGCGCAGCTTGTGCGCGAAATCCGGCAGGCTCGGGGCAAGGACGCGTATATCCTCATGCTCTCACACCGCAACGACGAACTGGATCTGTGGGCAAATATGGGCGTGCAGACCGTCCTGTGCGGCCACGGCCACGGCGGGATCGTGCGCCTGCCGTTCGTAGGCGCCGTCTTCGGAACGCATCTCGATCTGTTCCCGGACTATACAGCAGGCTTATATCAAAAGGGCCAAACCAGCATGATCGTCAGCCGCGGTCTCGGCGGCAGCCGGAAGCTGCCGCTGCGCATCGGAAACCGCCCGGAGATCGTAACCGTGATTTTAAAAACAGATTCCGGAGAGATTTAAACTTTTTATAAACAATCGCCCCGCCCGCTTGTATTTTGCCCGCAGGTTTCTATAATGGGGCTTATTGAATGAAACCATATGGACGGAGTGACGGAAATGTTTCGGAAAATCGGAGATGGGCTTCGCAGATTTATGGCCGGGCGCTATGGCTCTGACCGGCTGAACCAGTGTTTGCTGGGCGCAGCGTTTGTGCTGATTCTCATCAGCGCCATCGGCGGCCGGCGGGTGCAGTGGATGTCCGTGCTGAGTTTTTTGGCCTATATCCCGCTCATCTGGTCAATCTTCCGCATGTATTCGCGCAACATTGAAGCGCGCCGGCGTGAAAACGCGGCGTTCCTGCGTTTTTTCAGCCGTCTGACGGATAAGCAGTACCGCTATTTCCGTTGCCCCGGCTGCCGCCAGGTCGTCCGTGTGCCGCGCGGTAAGGGCAAGATCAACATCCGCTGCCCAAAGTGCAGCCGCCAGTTTATCAAACGCACGTAAATCGGCGGAAAATTTCCTTGATTTTGCTGCCTGTGCCTGCTATAATACTCAGGCTGCAGCAAACATACGGAGCGGTATCGAAGTGGTTATAACGGCCCTGACTCGAAATCAGGTGTACCGGCAACGGTACCGTGGGTTCGAATCCCACCCGCTCCGCCACTCAGAAATGACCTTTGTATGTCAGATGACCGCTTAGGGCGCGTCCATCTCGACAGCAAAGGTCTTTCTTCGTTCAAACCCGCAATCGCTTCGCTGGATTGCGGGTTTGTGCCCTAAACTTGGACGTTTGATTCAAAACGTGACAGCGCCCGGCTCCGTAAAAGAGCCGGGCGCTGTGCTTGAGGGAAAAAAGAGGCTTGCGAAGGATTATGATACTGCGAGTAGTTTCACAAAAAAATCATGCCGGTGCTGGATACCCGCCGTACATACGGCTGCAGCGCCTATTGCGCCACATATTTCCTGCTTCTGATGGTGCAGCGACGCTGGTGCAGTCCGGGACTGCAGTTCTGAATCCGGAAGCTGCGGATTCGTCTTTCCAGCCGTCTTCGCGGTCTTCGGAAAGACTGTATCCGTCAGCATTGTCGCTGCCCCATGTGCAGGTGACGGTACAGGAGGCCGTGTAGGTTCTGCCGTCATAGACATAGCTTGCATTCAGGACATACGATTCGCCGTTTGTCATGCCGAATTCATCGACCGTATAATACTGTCCATCCCAAAGGCCGCCGCCGCGGTGCTCGGACACAACGTTCCATGTGACATTGTTGTTCGTACAGCCGGGGATAGTGGTGTTAATTGTAAAGGATGCACGGCCTGCCGCCACATCTCTGCTGACAAGACTGATGCCAAACGTATACTCAGTCCGTTTTGCTGTTTGCGTATATGTGGCGGAATAGAAAGAACCATCTGGCTTTTTGTAATTATATAAAGCAGTGATAGTACAGTCGATGGCTCGATTTACATACAGGAACCCGTCAGTATCTTGGAACCAGTCTCCCTGTGACGGTGTAACAGACCATACGGTCTGGTTTCTCTGATAGCCCGGAATGTTTGTGTCTACACTATAGCAAGCGTATTCTTCCGAACCACCTAATACTGAGATAGCGAAGTGATATTCTTTTTCCTCTTGCTTTTCCCCGACGACGACCGTTGTTGAGCCGGAATATTTACGGCCGTTGTAGGTCATTGTGGCGGAAATGACCGCAGTGCCCGAGCCAGCTGCGTGAAGAGTTTTACCCTCAAAGTACGCGACGCTCGGATTCGACGAGCTCCAGGTCACGTCCTGACCGGCGGGGTCAGTCGTGGCGTACAGGCGCAGGCCCTCGTTCAGTTCCTCCTGCGTGACGGTGACGCTCGGCGTCTTGACCGTGACGTTGAAGGTCGTGCTGACGCCCTGATAGGTGACAGTGACCTGCTTGGAGCCTGCGCTGCTCAGATCGGCGTTGGTCGTGAAGCCGCTGGTGATGGTCTGCGTTTTGCCCGCAGTGTCGGTATAGCGGACGCTCAGACCGGTGGTATTCAGCTTGTCGCCGATATAATAGGTTGTCTTGCTCGGCCGGTTGACGACAGACAGCGACGCCTTCCCGGCGGGCTGCTCCTTCTCGGGCTGCTTGGCCGGTTCCTTCGCCGGTTCCTTTGCCGGCTGCTGCGTGGTTCCGCCGCCGCTGCTGATGCACAGGTCGGGCGTGCGCGTACCGGAGATGTAATAGTAATCCGAGTCGCTGTAGCCGTTGAACTGGAAATCAACAACGCAGCCCGCGGCGACCTGACTGTTATGGACCTTCTTGACAGCATACTGCACCCCTGCTGCCTGCAAAGCGGCCTCTGCGTCCTGCTGCTTGGTGTTCTGGTCAAAGCGCTTTACCTTTATATAGCTGTCGGAATCGAGCACCCACACGGTACACTGCTTGACCTGTCCCGCATAGAGCGCGGTCACAAAGGTGCAGCCCTCCGCAACGCCGGTCACAACGCCATTCCACAGAACAGAGGCAACGCGCGGATCGGCAGAAACCCAGTAAACCATGCTCGCGTCAATGTCCCCAAGCTGCTGGCAGAGCGGGAATTCCTCACCGACCTCCAGAATGACGCTTCCCACCATTTCCAGCGGGCGACTGTCATTGACAGTCACATAACAGGAAGCCGCTTCGCCGCCAACCACAACAGTGACCGTCGCCGCACCGGGAGCAATCGCAACAACATAACCGTCCACGTCAACAAAGACGGAGGAAGGATCGCTGGACGACCAGACGATGGAACCTGCGCTTCCGCTGTATTGCAGCGTATCCGCCAGATTGAACGTCTCGCCGACCTGAAGATCGAGCAGCGGCTTGAACTGATTGATCGTAACATTGGACTGCGAAGGCTGGTTGGTGCTGTCGGAACTGATGTCCAGCCCAATTTTGGTGCCGGGCGCCGCCTCGCTGCCGCCGAGCGGCGTCTGCGCCGCGACATGGCCGAGCGCAACATAGCTGCATGTGACGCCCTGCGCCGCAGAGCCAAAGCCGCTCTGCGCCAGCAGCCGCTCCGCCTCCGCCTGATCCTTATACAGAACATTCGGCACAAGCTGCTTCTGCGGGCCGAGGCTGACGACGAAATAGACGCCGGTTCCCTTCAGAACCTGTTCGCCGCTCGCCGGAGACTGCTGGATGATGCTGCCGCTCGGGATAGACGGATGGTAGCGCAGCGCGCATTTGACGCCGTAAAGCGACAGCGTGCGCAAATCCTGCTTGGCTGTGTCAAACGGCTGGCCGACATAATCGCGGACCGTCACATAGGAATCTGCGGACGGAACCACCACAGCAATGTCAACTGATCCGTCTGAGTCACTGCCGTCCGAGGGCGGCTCAGGCAGAGGCGTTACCGGTTCGTCCGGCTCTTCCACAACACGGAGCGTGATCTTCGAGTCGGAGGTCAGCGGTGAGCCGGGCGTTACGCTTTGATCGACGATGGTTCCGGGCATTTCCGTGCTGCTTGAAACATATTCCCATTTGATCTGCTTGTCCGAAATACCCATCTGCGTCAGATAATCCTCCGCAGCATCCTTGAGCATGGACGTCGTATCTCCCATAGTACCCGCAGGCCGCTCCTTGCCAAGACTAGCCGTGGCCCGCAGATCGGACGAGGGTTCCAGCTTCGTACCGGATTTCGGATCCTGGCTCAGAATACGCCCCTGCTCGACGCCCGCGTCGTAATCAGAACCCTTCACGACCAAACGCAGTGAGGCCTTTTCCGCCGTTGCTACCGCATCGACGACCTGCATATTCACAACGTTCGGACTCAGAACATAGCCGTCCTTCGTCACAACGGGCTTCTGACCGCGGTTGAGATAGAGCAAAACGCCGCCCGCAGCAATCGCGGCCGTCAACACGCCTGCAGCGATCTTCGCCCAGAGCGGCCAGCTGAAGCTGCCGCGCTTACGGATCGTCTCCTGCACGCGCCGGGCCGGCGTCTGCGCGGTCAGTTCCTCATAGAGTTCAGCCACGCTCTGCGTGCGCTCCTGCGTATGCAGGGCCATGCCGTTGAGAAGCGCCGTTTCCTGCGCCTTTGTAATAGCCTTGTTGTATTTGGACGGGGGCGGCAGCAGATCGCGCTTGTGCTGCTGCAGGTATTCCCCGCGCTCAATCGCGCCTGGCGGCGTAACGCCTGTCATCATCTGATAGAGCGTCGCGCTGAGTGCATAAACATCAGCCGCCGGGCCCTGTACGCCGTGGCTGTTATACTGCTCCTCGGGCGAATAGCCGTCCTTGATGATCACGGTCATGCTCTTGCCGCAGTCGTGGACAGCATGGCGCGCAGCACCGAAATCGATCAGCCGGACGCCGCCGTCCTTCAAAACCATGATGTTGTCCGGCGCGATGTCCCGGTGAATCATTCCGCTGTCATGGACCCTTTGCAGCGACAGCATGACAATCGCCTTCTCCGGCGCAATCCGTCCCTGCGGCGAGACAGCCGATTCCTTTTTCAGATACTCGCTCAGCGTGATACCGTCGAGATATTCCATCACGAGATAGGCCGTTTCGTTTGCAGAGAAGCAGTCGTAGACGTGGACAATGCCTTCCTCATCCTGAAACGCGGACAGGCGCTTTGCTTCGTCCAGGAATTTTTCCTTACCAAACTGGAAATATTCGCCTTCTTTTCCTGTAAAAACAGCCAAGCGGCTCTCGCCGGGGCGGCGGGTCGCATACTCGCTGGGCAGATATTCCTTGATTGCAACCTTATGCAGCAGCAGCGCGTCCCACGCGAGATAAGTCACGCTGAAGCCGCCATGCCCCAGTGCGCGGCCAATGACGTAGCGCTCTTTCAAGATTGCGCCCGGCCGCATATAGGTCGCAAGTTCCGGCTCGGTTCCCTCTGCATAGCCGCAGTGCGGGCAGATGTCGAACGAGTCGTCGTATTGCTCAAAGCATCCAAAGCAGATTTTCATGTTTTTCCTCTCTTTCTACGCGATTCCGCACGACCGGGGCTGCGTCTCGGCAAGAATATCCGCAAGTTCTCCGGCAATGTCTCGGTACTCCTCATATACCGCGCTGGATATGGGGACGCAGGGATAATGGTTCTCAAGATACAAACAGCGCTGTCCGTCCTCACTCAAAAGATACGACAGGAACCGCACGGCGCAGGCCGTTTCTTTTTTTGAGGCCTTTTGTGTAATTGACCAGACATTCTGGAGCATGCAGGCTGACTCCGGCGACTGCACGGCGTACAGCCGGTAGCGTCCTGTCATCTGCGCCTGCACATCAGCGGCGTCTGCAGTATCTCCGTAATACAGGCCCTGTTCACCGGACAAGAACGCATCCAGCGTATCCGCGCTGACCTTCATATTATCCGTTTCCGGGATGGAACTCTGGAACAGCACCTCATAGGCGGGTAAAAACGACGCCTTCATCCCGGCCTTGAGATCGAGACTGGCCAGGCTGGTAAGCGTTGCGCCGGTAGCCTGCCGGAAATCGAAGCCGATGCCCTCGGCGCAGGCATTTGACGCATACAAAACGGGAAGCCCATAGCCAAGCGCGGCATATTCCCCGCTGACCGGTGCAGCCAGGCGGAACTCCTCCGAAGAGATCTGCCGGTTCAGTTGACGGATTGCCTTTGCGTTGCAGGCAAGTTCAGCGTTTTGCGCAGTGCGCTCGAACAAAACCGGCAATGTCCCATCCTGCTCTGCCTGCTTGAGCTGCTGCTCATATTGCTCGGGCGCAATGCTTTGCAGCCGCAGTTCAACATTCGGGTACAGCGTCCGAAACGCGTCGGCAGCAGCGTTCAGCGCGGCGATCTTATTCTGTCCGCTTGCGCGGAGCGGGTCCGCGGTAAACCAGATATCGACTGTCGCGTCCGGCAGCGTCGCCTTGGCCGCGCGGCTGAGCCAGAGATACCCGACCGTGCCGCCGACGATGGCAAGCACCAGAAACACGCTCAACAGGCTGATCCATTTCCTGCGCTGCTTTTCTTTCCGTGTTTTTTCAAGGCTTTTCGTCTGCTGGTATTGGAGCAGCGCGCGGGAAAACTCCTCCGCACGGGAAAACCGCAGTTCCGGCTCCAGCGCCAGCGCCTGCATGACAGCATTGCTGACCGGCTCCGGAATCTCGGGCTTCAGCGCATGCGGGGCCTTAAGATGATCCGTCGGCCAGCGGTTAAGCGCACTTTCTGGTTTTTTGCCGAGCATCGCAGTGTACAGCGTAGCGCCCAACGCATAAATATCCGTCTGCGGCCCCTGATGCGCGGAGCGGGAGTACTGCTCCGGCGGGGTAAAGCAGTCCTTGAACACGACCGTCAGCGGGGTCTGCTGCACAGAAACCCTGGCAGCCCCGAAATCGATCAGCTTGATCTTACCGTCGTCGCACAGGAAGATGTTGTCCGGGCTGACGTCCCGGTGGACGATTCCCTTCCGGTGCAGCGCAGCGAGCGCATCACAGACGACCGCGCCGATAGCGACCGTGCGTTCCCACTCCAGCGGGGCGCGCTCGATCTCCGTTTTCAGCGTGTGACCGCGCAGATATTCCATAACGATATAGGCCGTTCCGTTTTCTTCAAAATATTCCCGCACCTGCACGATATTCGGGACCGAATGGAACTGCATCATATTCTGTGCCTCGTTCAGAAAGCGCGCATAGCCCTGCCGAAATTCTTCCGTCCGTTTTCCCGCATAGAGGATGACCTCCTTGCTGCCGGGAATGCGGTTGGTAATGCCGGATGGGAAATATTCCTTCAGTGCAATCGTACACGCAAGCTTTTTGTCGTAGGCGCGGTATGTAATGCCAAAGCCGCCGATACCGATCACAGACTCGATGCGGTACCGCCCGGCGATCTCCCAACCCGGCTGCAGCGCGTTTGGCACTTCCTCCGTCTGCGAATAGCCGCAGTATGGACACGCCGCGGCAGAATCCGCAATCGGCCTGCCGCATTTTTCACAGGTTCTCATTTCTGCTCCTTATGAAAATAAGTATTCCAATGGAACGACTCTCCGCACAGCGGGACAAACAGGAGCGTCGTCGCACCGGTACGGATCAGATCATGCGCCTTCAGCTGCATCGGAGTCAGCAGCAGCGCGTCGTTCAGATACGTCAGTCCGCGTCCGTCGCCGGGCTGCAGATAAAACGCTTCCGAGGCCGGGTCAAACGTGAGAATGCAGTGCGCATTCCGGGAAACCTCGGGATCCGAACCGAGACACACATCCATATCCGCAGCGCGCCCGATCCGGTTTCTGCCGCCGGCAAGTGGGAATGACAGTCCCTGCTGACAGCCCAGCACACAGACCAGCCAGCCGACCACAGGCTCAATCTGATTCATCTCTCCGGAATACAGGATGTGCGTGCGTCCATCGTCCGGCGCAGAGGCCGGAAAAAACGCCGGTTTTGGCATCTGGACAGGCACAGACTCCTGCGATGCAACGGGCGCGGGTTCCGGCTCGTCAGCTAGAATAGCAGGTTCTTCCAGAATGATCTCATTCTCCTGCTCCGAAGCCGGAGAAAGCGGCTGTTCGGGTTCCGGAACCGGCTTCGGCTCGGACTGCCGTTCCTGCACAGACGCC